>Ga0209374_1000664_pt1 | contig 37250 bp, 27 predicted proteins | sample SaaInlLV_DNA_10m_FD_184683 | JGI IMG/M metagenome (GOLD analysis project Ga0209374, IMG submission 184683) | Marine microbial communities from expanding oxygen minimum zones in the Saanich Inlet - SI075_LV_DNA_10m (SPAdes) (version 2) | ecosystem: Environmental > Aquatic > Marine > Unclassified ... | reverse complement strand
TGCCTACCGGCTGATGAAAACCATCCGAGAATTCGAGGAGCGCATGCGTTCCGAATACCAACAGGGCAAGTTGCCCGGTTTCATCCATATTTATCGTAATCAGGAGGCGGTCGCCGTCGCGGCCTGCCTCGATATGACAAATGAGGATTACATTGCCAGCACGCACCGCGGCCACGGCCATTGTATTGCGAAAGGCTGCGAGATCGAGGCGATGTTGCTAGAGCTCGCCTGCAAAGAGGATGGGCTGTGCAACGGCAAAGGTGGCTCGATGCACATTGCCGACATGTCCAAAGGCATGTTGGGTGCAAACGCAATAGTGGGTGGCGGTCCGCCGATTGCCGCCGGAGCGGCGCTCACCGCCAAAACCCTCGGTAACGGCGCGGTATCCATGGCGTTTATTGGCGATGGTGCATCTGACCAGGGCACGGTCGCCGAGTCTTTGAACCTTGCGGTCGTGTTGCAGTTACCGATGATTTTTATGTACGAGAATAATCGCTACGCTGAATTTACTAAAAGCCCCAAGCCCGACGGTCGGATAGCAGAACGCGCTGGTGCTTTCGGTATGCCTGCTGAGGTGGTGGATGGAAGCGACTTTTTCGCAATGTACGACGCTTGTCAGCGCGCGATCATGCGCGGTCGAGAGGGCGGTGGACCCACGGCAATCGAAGCGGTGTGTAATCGCTACTACGGCCACTTTGAGGGCGATCCTCAGGCTTACCGCGATCAGGACGAGCTGGCGCAGGAGCGCGCTGCGAGCGACCCAATACCGCGATTTCTTGCGGATCCGCGTGCTGCTGCATTGAGCGCAGAGTCCATTGCCGAGATAGACGCTGCCATACTGGCCGAGATCGACCGCGGCTTCGAGGTCACCTACGCAGCCGCCGACCCAACACCGGATAAGCTCTATACGGATGTCTACATTCATTACGAAGGGAGGCTGCGCTAATGAAGATGTCGATTCGAGAGGCCATTAATCAGACCCTTCATCAGGAGATGGCGCGAGATGAGCGCGTGATTGTGCTGGGTGAAGATGTCGCCAGCGATCAGGGTGGTGTGTACGGCATTACTGAGGGGCTCCCCGCTAAATTCGGGCTACACCGGGTCATCGATACGCCGATTACCGAGTCTGCCATCGTCGGGGCTGCGGGTGGCGCTGCATTAACAGGCTTGCGTCCGGTTGCAGAGCTAATGTTTGTGGACTTTCTGGGAGTCTGCCTCGATCAGATACTGAACCAGATTGCCAAGTTCCGATATATGTTCGGCGGTCAGGCGCGCACGCCAGTGGTCATTCGCACAATGATTGGTGCGGGTACCGGCACCGGCCCACAGCATTCACAGATTTTATACCCGCTGCTGGCCGCCATTCCCGGTATCAAGGTGGTGACACCGGCCAATGCGGCCGATGCAAAGGGGCTGCTGACGACCGCTATTCGTGACGATGATCCGGTGATCTTCTGTGAGCACAAAGCGCTGTACATGGACGAGTGCGAGGTGCCGGAGGGAGAATATTTGCTACCTTTTGGGCAAGCACGAACGGCGGTGCAGGGGTCAGATATTACAATTGTTGGGATGTCTCGCACTGCGGTGATTGCTGAACAGGCAGCCGCAGAGCTGGCACAAAAAGGCGTGAGTGCAGAGGTCATTGATTTACGGACCCTTTCACCACTCGATGAGTCGACCATTCTTGAGAGCCTTGCGAAGACCGGACGGCTCGTCGTGGTTGATGAGTCGAACCCTTATTGCAGTATGGCATCTGAGATTGCGGGTCTTGCCGTAGAGCAAGGATTCGATACGCTTGATGCGCCGGTGAAACGCATTACGTCGCCTCACACGCCTGTGCCAGCGACGCCTTGTCTGGAGGCGGAGTATGTGCCCAATGTGGCGCGCGTTATTGCTGCAGTAGAAGAAACGCTAGCCTATTAAAGGCTCTGAGCGCAGGGAGTAAGGGATGAGATCTGTTGAAGCAATTGTCGCCCACTGCAAGGTCGGGGCCGCTTTGTTAGTGTGTTCGCTGTCCGGTCAGGCCGCTATCGAGGCACCGATCGATCCAATGGCGCTTTATCAGGCGCATTGCGCTGCCTGCCACGATGGCAAAGTCCCGCGGGCACCGCACATGATTACGTTTTCTACTATCGGTTCAGAGGCTGTTTTGACGGCGATGAACGAGGGCGTCATGCGGTCCCAGGCGTCAGCACTGTCTGCCAAAGAGCGCGAAGTACTGGCCGGTTTCCTGGCCGGAGAAGCCATGGCTCCTCCGAAGCCAATAATGGCCTGCACTGAGCCCATGGCACCGCTTGCCCGCGATGACGAATCAGCGATGCAAGGTTGGGGTGGCGATGCCCGGAATCATCGTCATGCCCCTGCCAGTTCGGCTGGGCTTACTCGCGATAACGTAGAGCAACTTGCTTTGCAGTGGGTTTTTGCATACCCCAGCGCGCTCCGCGCGCGCTCCCAGCCGCTGGTTCATGATGGCGTGATCTTTGTCGGCTCCCAGTCTGGGGATATTTATGCCCTCGACCTTGAAACAGGCTGCGCTCACTGGACTTATTCTGCGGGTGCAGAGGTCAGAAGCAGCCTGTCATTGGGTCACATGTCAGGACGGGCTAATCCTGTGCTGTACATGGGAGATTTCAGCGCGACGGTTCATGCAGTCGATGCATCAGACGGGTCGTTGATATGGCGCACGGCAGTTGGCGATCACCCCGACGCCACCATTACAGGCTCTCCCAAATTGCACGACGGAACGCTCTATGTGCCGATGTCTTCTTCTGAATGGGCCACTGCAGCCGATCCTGGATATGCGTGCTGTACTTTTCAGGGAGGGGTAGTGGCCGTGGATGCTGTTTCGGGTGAGCTCCGGTGGCGTAATCACGTTATCGACGAACCCGCGGTAGAGACAAGCGACGAAAATCCCTTTGGTGCGCCCCGACAAGGCCCTGCCGGCGCACCGGTATGGAATAGCCCAACCATTGATGCCCAGCGAGGGGTGCTCTACGTTGGCACGGGTGAGGGTTACACCTCGCCTGCGGCTGACACTAGCGACGCAGTGTTGGCGTTCTCTCTTGAGACGGGTGAGCGGCAGTGGGCCACGCAGCTGCTGGGGGGGGACGCCTGGAATATGGCTTGCTTCATCGGTGAGGCCGCCAATTGCCCTGAGGAAGATGGCCCCGATCTAGATATCGGTGCGTCGACCATTTTGTGGTCGGACGGCGACCGCGATTATTTACTGGTGGGACAGAAAAGTGGAGATGTCTACGCCCTTGATCCCGACAAGAACGGCGCCGTGCTATGGCGAAATAAGGTAGGCCGCGGTGGTTTCCTGGGTGGTGTCCATTGGGGAATGTCTGCTGATGACACCTCTTTGTTTGTGCCCATTGCAGACACAACCGTAACCGGCCGATTCACAGGAGCCGTCTCGCCGGGTATCCATGCACTCGACCCCACTTCGGGTGAGAGGCAGTGGTACACCCCCAGCACTGCCGATTGTGAAGGTAAGGCACCGATTCCTGTTTGCGATCAGGGCATGTCTGCCGCGATTACGAGTACAGACGGATTGGTCTTTGCCGGAAGTCTCGACGGTAATCTCAATGTTTATGACAGCGTTACGGGTGAAGTGATCTGGTCATTCGATACCTTCGGAGAATTCGAATCGGTGTCGGGCGATATGGCGCTGGGTGGCTCCATTGAATCTGACGGGCCGGTGCTGTACCGAGGACACGTGCTCATTAATTCGGGTTATCAGTTTGGAAGCCGTATGCCGGGTAATGCGCTGATGGTCTTCGCCGTGCCTCCCGTTGGCTCCCTGGCAAAAGGACAGAATAATGAGTGAGGGGCTCGACCCCGTCACGATCCCAAAATGGGGGATCGAGATGACACACGGCACGATTGTTGCCTGGCACAAAGGAGTGGGCGATACCGTTTCGGCGGGTGAGGAAATCGTCGACATCGAGACAGATAAAATCGTCAATAGCTTTGAGGCTCGCACCGCCGGGACGCTGGTGCGTATTTTGGGGGACGTGGGAGACGAGCTGCCCGTGGGGCAATTGATTGGCATTATCGCCGCGGGGGCGGTGGCGGATGACGCGATAGAGGAGTTTATTGCTTCCCATAGTAATCTGAGCACAGCGCCCAACGAGGCGCTGGCGGCGCCGGAGCCGCTTGAAGCGAGCCCTAATACCTCGGCAGCAGCTCGTATTGCCCCGGCATTGCGGCGCAAATTGGCCAAAGCAGGAATTGATCCTGAGCAGGTGGCAGGCACAGGACCCAATGGGCGCATCATAAAAGCGGATGTAGATCGGGCTATTGAAGGTGGGTCTGAAGATCAGAGTAGCGATGGGAGGCCCGCTGGTGCCGGAGCAGCGCTAAGTGGTCAGCCGCTTTCATCACAGCAAGCAACGGTAGCGCGCAAGCTCTCCCAAGCTCAATCAACGCTTCCGCTCTATCACGTGACGATGGAGGCCGACGTAGAAGTTACTTTGGCTTCGTTATTGGGCGATACCTCGTTAAATGATGTGATCGTGGCAGCGGTACAGCAGGCGCTGGCGGCGCACCCTGAATTAAATCAAACCTTTGATGGCGATCTAACGACGACCGTCATCGGCCATCCGGTGGCAATCGCCGTCGCTACCGAGGGCAATATCGTGATGGCCCCGGTGGTGCAGACGCCGAGTGATGCCGGTTTAAATGAACTTGCCCTAGATGCTCGGGAGCGGATTACCCGGGCGCGTGCGGGTCAGATGACGCCCGCTGATCAGGTGCCAGCGGCCATCACGGTCAGTAATCTGGGCATGTACGGAGTAACGGCTTTCACAGCAATGGTCACACCACCCCAAATCATGGTGTTGTCAGTGGGTGCAGTTCGCCGGATACCGGTATTCAATGAAGCTGGAGAAGTGGTGGCCCGCTCCGTCATGACCTTGACGCTGGGTAGCGATCACCGTGTCGTCAATGGCGCTCAGGCCGCAGGTTTTCTCAAAGCGGTGGTAGCTCAACTCGAAAGGGCCTGATCCCAGTATCTTGGTCCTATCAAGACTCTTCCGGTAGCTTGAAGGCGATCAGATAATCGCCGGGCGGCGTTCCCATTGCGGCGTGGCCGCCGGCTGCAATCACGACATATTGACTGCCTTCCTCAGTGAGTTGATAGGTAATGGGTAGCCCGTGACCAGAGGTGGGCAAACGGCCTTTCCAGAGCTCTTCCCCTGTGTCGGTATCGAAGGCTCTGAGGAAGTGATCCGTGGTGGCGCCGATAAAAGTCAGACCGCTGGCCGTACTCACAGGACCCCCCAGATTGGGTGAGCCCTTGATGTACCAGAATGGCCAGGGAGCCATATCACGCGTAGTTCCAAGCGGTACCTGCCAGTCGACGTTGCCAGTTCGCAGATCAATTCCGGCTAGTGTGCCCCAGGGCGGCGGCGTGCAGGGAACCCCTAGCGGCGAGACAAATCCCAACCAGCGCCGGTTGCAATAAGGAGTGCCCTCGGAGGGCTCTAGCAAAAAGGGGCCGTCGGCGACTGGCTCAGGGCCGTCGCCATCGCATTGATCACGGGGGATCAGTTGCACTACCGTACCCATGTGGAGCGTGTTGACGACCAGTTTGTGGCGGCCCGGATCAATCGCTGGTCCACCCCAGTTTTGGCCTCCAAATGCGCTGGGCATATGAAGGGCACCCTCCAGTGCAGGGGGGGTGAAGGGTCCGTCGTAGCGCAACGAGGACAGCGTATCCTTGCACGCCCATTTATCCCAGGGCACGAGCCCCCAAATGGGGTCACGCTCGCCAGGTAGATCCAGCAATGAGCGGGGTTTAACGGGTACCGGTTGAGTGGGCGCTGTGTAATCTCCGGGCGCCGCTCCCTGAGGCATGGGCACTTCCTCTACGGGGAAAAGGGGTTCGCCGGTCTGCCGATCAAGCAAAAACACATAGCCTTGTTTCGTAGTTTGCGCCAAGCCCTTGACGGCTCGCCCGTCGATGTCGGTTTCAAAGAGGGTAGGTTGCGAGGGCACATCAAAATCCCAGATGTCGTGGTGCACCGTTTGGAAGTGCCAGGCGACCTCTCCGGTCTCGATCGACAGCGCCACGACCGAGCTGGAGTAGTGGTCAAGGTTGCCACGATGCCCCCCGTAATAATCTGGCGACGTGTTACCCGTCGGGACATAAACAAGACCCAGTTCTGGGTCGACTGATAAATAGGACCAAGAGTTGGTCGTGCCCTGTTGATAGCGCAACGTGTCGGCATTGGGCGACATATTTGCGGAACTGTCTTCTGCCTCAGAAGCGGCTTTGCCGGGTTCGGCTACTGCGATGACGGGTTCCCAGGCCCACAGCAACTTACCGCTGTTCAGATCATAGGCGCGGATCACACCGCTTGGCACAGCGGTCGTCATATTGTCTGCGATAGATCCCCCCGTGATGAGAGTATTTCCGGTGATTGCTGGCGGAGTGTTGAGCATATAGAAGCCGGTCTCGTAAGGGCCAAGGCCTTCACTGAGGTCGATCTCATGGCCCTCGTTGCCAAAAGGGCATACCTCGCCGCTATCGGCATCCAAGCCGACGACACGTGCGTCCATTAACGGAGCGATGACCACGCGGTGACAGGGTTTTCCCTCCGGAATGCGGGTATCAGTCCATTGTGTGACCCCGCGACACCGGGGCATAGGGAAACCCTCAAGATCAATGTCGGGGGCGTAGGACCAGCCCTCAGCGCCTGTTTCGGCATGAATCGCGAGAATGCGATTGAAGGGCGTGCAGAGGTACAGATGGTCATCGATCAAAACCGGCGTTGCTTGCCACGAGGATTGGAGCGGGGCTTCTCCACTCAGGCCACCGATAAAGTTGTCGCCCTGTCGAAAATCACCTGAGCGATGGGTCCAGGCGATCTCCAGTCCACCCACATTCTCTGGAGTGATTTGGGTGGCCTGACTGAAGTGACCGCCCCCAGCGTCGCCGCCCGGTAACGACCAATTGTGATGAGGTTCCGCTGTGATCGGCATCGGCAACCATAACAGGCCTAACAGAGCCCACAGAAGGTGGCGGCGATTTTGGAACCGCCTGGGTACTGCACTGAACATCCCGTCTGACATGCCCGAAGCGCGAGGTCGGAGAGTGGATCGGTTCATGAATCGGCTCACCTCACCACCACGGGTTCACCTGATGTCGGGGACACCATGTGATCAGCGCTAAATGGCAGATCAAAGCCCTGCGGCAGCCCTTCCGTCATATCCAGCACGGCTGCCAGTCGACCCACGCCTACGTACAGGGCGCAGTGCATGAGCAGTTCCATTATTTCGGCTTCAGAAAAAAGGGCTTTCAGCGCAGCAAAAAACGCTTCGTCGATAGATAGATGGTCACAGGCGAAACGATCGCCCAGCTCAACTGCTAACCGCTCACGCTCATTGAGCGCCCCCACTTCTTGCGGTTGTTCTAGGCTACAAACATCCGCTTCACTGACATCTGCACTGGCGGCGCGGTACCGAATCGCCATGCAACTGCGGCATTGGTTGTGGAAAGCCACACGGAGTCTCAGGAGTTCAATCAAGCGTTCAGGAAGTGTTCGGTTGTGCACCATGGCTGCCCCGAAACTGATTGGTCCCATGGCCAAATCAGGTGCGTGAGCGAGCATGCGTGTGATACCTAATTCGAGTTCAGTGGCGCTGTCGGCGGCGACAAATGTTCGCAGTTCATCGGTCCATTCGGACACGGGTACAAAGCTGATTCGACTCATGTTCTTACCTTTTTTATTTGAGTGTTGACCTTTGGTCCTCATTCTAGAGCGCCACGTGATGCGTGACTACTTGTTGCCGACACGCCATTTCCAAGGCGTTTCAGAGATCAAGCCTGTTTTTTTTTCTGCGCTCGGCTATGACAGTGAACCTACCCGCGGCCTAAGAAATTATGGGTTTATCGCCGGCGCACCTAGCCGATACGATGTATCAACGAATTGCGCGCGAAGAGATCAGTTTCACAGGCGAGTGTAGAGTGACCCGGCAGGCGCCCCTAAAATATTGATGACTACCTGAGGAGCGCCATGGTCGATCGGAGCCATGGGGCTTACACTGCTGTATTGCAGGGCTTATCAAAGTGGGCGCGTCAGAATTCGTGATGCGGCACCCTATGACATTCGATTAGACACCCGTTTTGCTCAACCCAGTTGGTTGATGACGTCTCCAAAGAGCTCGTCGTCCGAAGGGATGACTTTATGCTCCGTAAGAGGCATCGAAACCCAGGTCTCATTGATCAGATCCCGCCAAGAGATATTATTGTTGGTGCCATTGCCTCCCCAAGAGCCACAGCCCAATGAGAAGGTTTGCCGCATACCATTCCAGACGTTGCCGCTGTTAGATGCCGATTGCGGCTGATTCACCATCACCCGCGACGTATAGGTGTGCTCTGCGAGCTTCATAATATTGGCGTCGCTGGTTGAGTAGATCCCGCAGGAGTGACCCTGACCCTGGTACGCCTGGATATTCTGTGTGAGCTCTATGGCGTGATCGATATCGCGAGCACGATAAAGCGCCATGATCACCGACAGCTTCTCACCCGAAAAGGGATGCGCTGTTCCCCAGCCGTCCTCTGGCACGATAAAGAAATTAACGCCTTCCGGAATGGACAGCCCCGCCATCTGCGCTATTTTCTTTGGCGGTTGAGCGACCATGGCGGTATTGATATGCAGTTCGTCGTCCCAAAGCGTACTGCGCAGTGCGGCTTTTTCCTCTTCATTGCAAAGATAGCCGCCTTGTGCCTTGAGCTTTTCGAGCATGGGCTCATAAATGTCATCCAGCAACACGACGGCGTTGTCAGACGAGCAAGACGCAGCCAGATCCAGCGTCTTCGACAGACGAATTTTTTCTGCTGCCGCATCGAGATCGGCCGTATCGTCGACCGTAATGACCGCATTGCCGACGCCGACGCCCAAGGCAGGGGTGCCACTTGAATATGCTGCATGCACCATGGCTCCGCCGCCGGTCGCGAGTACCAGATCACATTGCCGCATTAACTCGTTGGTGGTCTCAAGACTCGGTGTTTCGATACCGATTACTAGGTCCTCTGGCGCGCCCATTTTTTTCAGCGCTGCGCGCATGAGATCACAAATCTTCTTGTTGGTGAGTTTTGCCCGCGGGTGTGGCGCAACAATGATGGAGTTCCGGCCTTTGACCGCGTGAATGCCCTTGATAACGGGCGTTGCTTCCGGATTCGTCGATGGTGCCAGTGCCCCAATGACCCCCAGTGGTTTTGCCAGTACGCGAATGTTCCGCTCAGGATATTCTTCAATCACACCGACGGACTTGTCATGAATAATATCGAGCAGGGTGGCGCGAGTTTTGCGCTGGATCTTGAGAAACTTACCGTCGTAGTTGCCTAGCTGGGTTTCATCGACCGTGAATTGCGCTATTTCTTCAGCAACTCCAGGTCTTGCCACTGACCACACCATTGCCTTGATGAGGGCATCAACCTGCTCCTGTGAGTAGTGCTCAATCTGTTTTTGCGCCGCTCTCGATCGTGCGACCAGATCGGCGATAAACGCCTGCGCGTCGTCATTACCCTGTGACATGACCTTGCTTCCCTACGGTGCCGTTTTAAGGGTAGCTAGGGTAAACCCCACGGCGCCATCTTGCTAGTCGATGGGCTGTTTGGAATTGGCTAGTAAAGGCAGTCTTGGCGATAAAGTGGCAGGCGCTGCCGCTGAGGTTTAGCTCGAATCAGTTTATACTTGCGAGCCCGATTTGCAGCGAAGTGAAGGCCGCTTTGATGATGAAGGTCATATGACTAGCACGCTGCGTGACAACGAGTGGAGCTGGGACTGGTTGTCAGATGGATTGGGAACAGAAATAGCTTTGGAGAGCTCAGAGTGGATTTTGAACTGAACGACGAGCAGCAGGCCTACATCGCCAGCGCAAGGGCGTTTTCAGACAAAGAGTTGGCGCCATATGCGGCACTGTGGGACGCTGAGTCCATCTTTGCAAAAGATGCCCTTCGCGCCGCCGGAGAACTTGGTTTTATGGGGATGTATACCCCCGAGGCTGCGGGTGGTTTGGGGATGGGCCGCTTGGATGCAAGTCTGATTGTTGAGGAGCTGGCCAAGGGTTGCACCACTACTGCTGCATTTCTGACGATCCACAACATGGCGACGGCGATGATTGGCAAGTATTGCCAGCAATCGGTAATCGACGAGTGGTGCCCCGATCTTGTGATGGGACGAACGCTGGCTTCATACTGCCTGACTGAGCCGGGCGCTGGCTCTGATGCGGGTAGCTTGCGCACCAGCGCCCAGCGGGATGATGACGTTTATATCGTTAACGGCAGCAAGGTATTTATTTCTGGCGCGGGTGAAACCGATGTACTCGTGGTGATGACGCGCACTAGCGGTGCTGGCCCCAAGGGCGTGACGGCGCTGTTGATCGCGGCGGACGCCGAGGGCGTTCATTACGGAAAAAAAGAACACAAAATGGGCTGGAATGCACAGCCCACCCGGATGATCACCTTTGACAACGTGAGAGTGCCGGTAGCGCAGCGCCTTGGAGAAGAAGGTCAGGGCTTCGCGATTGCGATGGAGGGTCTTGATGGTGGGCGTATTAATATAGCGACCTGCTCTGTGGGCACCGCTCAGCGCGCGATTCAGGACGCTACTGGGTACGTGAAAGAGCGCAAACAGTTCGACACCGCCATCGCCGATTTTCAGGCTACTCAATTCAAGCTGGCGGATATGCTCACTGAATTGGTGGCTGCGCGACAAATGATACGGCTTGCCGCAAGCAAACTTGATAATAAGGACCCGCAGGCAACCACCTATTGCGCCATGGCCAAGCGCTTTGCTACGGATGCGGGCTTTACCGTCTGCAATGACGCCCTGCAGTTATTGGGAGGCTATGGCTACATCAAGGAGTACCCGATGGAGCGGTATGTGCGCGACACCCGGGTACATCAAATTCTCGAAGGAACCAATGAAATCATGCGTGTGATCGTCGGCCGTAAGGCGCTGATGGATGGCGCACTGGAGGTAATTCAATGAGCATCAGCCCGTCCGAAAAAATTAAAGTGTCGATTGACGGCAACATTGCTACGGTCGTGATTGATAATCCCGCCGCCAATACCTGGGATCGAGAGAGCCTGCCGGCACTCAAGCAGGTGATTGGGGCGCTCAATGCGGATCTCTCTGTCTATGCGCTCGTGCTGACCGGCGCAGGAGAAAAGTTCTTCTCGGCGGGCGCTGATCTGAACCAGTTTGCTTCTGGCGATGGTGATGTTGCCCGAGCGGTGGGAGAGGCTTTTGGCGAGGCTTTCGAAGCATTGGCCGATTTCCGAGGCGTATCGATTGCCGCGATCAACGGTTTCGCGATGGGTGGTGGCTTGGAAGTAGCGTTGGCTTGTGATATCCGCATTGCAGAGGAGCAAGCAGCATTGGCGTTGCCCGAGGCGCGGGTGGGTCTGTTGCCCTGTGCTGGTGGAACCCAGCGTCTGACGCAACTGGTAGGTGAAGGTTGGGCTAAGCGGATGATCCTGTGTGGCGAGCGCATTGGCGCCCAGCAGGCGGCGACACTGGGTCTCGTAGAGGAAGTCGTGCCGGCCGGCGAGTCACTCGCTGCCGCGACTGCTTTGGCAGCAAAGGTGGGTAATCAATCACCCTCATCAGTAGCCGCTTGTAAGCGCTTGATTCACTCAGCGCGAAATATTGCGATTGCTGATGGACTCATCGCCGAGCGTGACGAATTCGTGGCGCTGTTCTCCACCGAAGATCAGCAAGAGGGAACAAATGCTTTTCTGGAGAAGCGCGAACCGGCCTGGAAGAATCGATGAGCGATAGTGTTCTTGTTGCCGAGTACCCGGCGGGCGATCGGGTTATCGGCCGCTTAACCCTGAACGTAGAAAAGACCCTTAACTCCTTGACGCGGGAAATGGTTGATGTAATTACCGATCGTCTTGAAGCCTGGGCAGATGAAGATCGAGTTGTCGCGGTGGTCATCGATGGTGCGGGTGACAAAGCCTTCTGCGCGGGGGGTGACGTGCAAGCTCTGCGCAATTCTTCCGTCGAAACCCCCGGTGGACCCTGTGATTATGCCGAGCATTTCTTTGCTCGCGAGTATCGTATGAACTACTTGTTACACACCTACGCCAAGCCGCTGATTTGTTGGGGCCACGGCGTGGTGATGGGTGGCGGGCTGGGTATCTTGGCTGGGTGTCGGTATCGGGTAGTTAGTGAGCGAACGCGGATCGGAATGCCCGAGATCACGATTGCACTGTTTCCGGATGTCGGTGGCAGCTGGTTTTTAAACCGTATGCCAGGTCAAATAGGGCGCTTTTTGGCTTTGACGTCGTCACATATCAATGCCACCGATGCGCTGTATTGTGGTTTGGGGACGCATTTTTTTGCGCACGAACAAAAGCAATCTGTGCTGGAGGCGCTGGCCGGTCTGGCATGGGAATCCAATTTAGAGGCGGACACTGCCAAGGTGGACGCGTTGTTTAAAGGCATCACAGCAGAGATTGATTCGCCCGGAGCGCAGCTGGCGCCGCATATCGACGTGATCAATGAGTGGATGGCGGGGAGTAATTTATTGGCGATTTTTGATCGTGTCATGGCATGGCAGGGCGAAGATACATGGTTACAAAAAGCGCGGGATGGATTAGCCCATGGTTCCCCGCTAGCCGCCACATGGATATTCCGACAGTTGAATCAAACGCGCGACGCCACCTTAAGAGCCGTTTTTGAATCTGAACTGATACTGGCTTGCAACATCATGCGCCATCCCGAGTTCGCCGAAGGCGTTCGAGCACTGCTGGTCGATAAAGACCGGTCCCCAAGCTGGGCTTACGCCGACCTTGCATCGGTACCCGCTGAGGTTGTCGATTCTTTCTTTACTGCGCCGGATGCGATGCCGACGCTTGGACTGCCGGAGTAAATCATGGCGACAATCGCTTTTTTAGGCCTTGGTAATATGGGTGGGCCTATGGCCAAAAACCTCATTGCTGCAGGCCATTCGCTCACGGTTTTCGACCTTGTGGAAGCGGCCTGCGCCGCCCTTGCAACAGAAGGTGCGTCTGTTGCACCGTCTGCTGCCGATGCGGCTGCCAACGCCGACGTGATTATCAGTATGTTGCCCGCGGGTAAGCATGTCGCGGCAACATTCTTGGGGGATACGGGATTGTTGGCCAATGTTTCCACAGATACGTTGATTCTCGATGCCAGCACGATCGACGCCGCCACTGCGCGGCAAGTCGGTGAAGCCGCTGCCGCGCTGGGTATCGATTTTATGGATACACCAGTGTCGGGTGGTGTCGCCGCCGCCGCAGCCGGTACCTTGGCTTTTATGTGTGGCGGTGGCGCGAGCGCTTTCACGCGAGCGCGTCCCATACTTGAGGGAATGGGAAGCGCCGAGAAGATTTTTCATGCGGGTCCTGCGGGGGCTGGTCAGGTGGCTAAGGCAGCCAACAATATGCTGCTCGCGATACATATGGTTGGCACTTGTGAAGCGCTGGCGATGGGTGAGGCTCATGGCCTTGATCCAGCTGTTTTATCTGAGATTATGAAAGCAAGTTCAGGTAATAATTGGTCGCTACAGGTCTATAACCCTTGGCCCGATGTGATGCCGGGCGTTCCGTCGAGTAACAATTACCAACCTGGATTTATGGTCGACTTGATGGTGAAGGATTTAGGTTTGGCCTGCGAGGTCGCTGACAATGGCGGCGTTGATAATCAAATGGGCAAACTCGCAACCGCAGCCTACCTTGCTCACCAGGCCGATAGTAACGGTCCTCGTGATTTTTCGTCTATTCTCGAGTGGGTAAAGGCCGCTAAGGACTGAGAGGCTCCGAGTGGAACTCGATCGACCATTTCTGCAGCTCCCTTTCCTTTTCGATACCGAGGTGCTTGCCGCCGAAGTCGATCGGCTCGTTCCTGAAAATTGGTTAGCGCATCCCTCGGGACTTTCTGGCAACACAGCGGTGCCCCTGGTTTCGATTAATGGCGAACCAAGGGACGGCTTCGATGGACCGATGGCTGCCACAGCGGTACTCCGGCGCTCCCCATATCTGTTGCAGGTGGTCAGTAGCTTTGGTGAGGTGGTGGCCCGGAGTCGCTTAATGCGCTTGGCGCCCGGTGCAGAGGTTCAGGAGCACGTCGATTTTAATTATCACTGGTATAGCCGAGTGAGAATTCACGTGCCCATCGTCACGGAACCGACAGTCCGCTTTTTTTGCGGCGCTGAAGAGGTGCATATGGCCGCCGGAGAGGCCTGGCTCTTCGATTCGTGGCGACGCCATAGAGTGGTCAACGGCAGCGCAAAAGACCGCATTCATTTAGTCGTGGATATTGCCGGCTCCGCCAGGTTTTGGGGCATGGTGCGCCGCGTGCAGCGTGCGGACACTGTGGAAGCACCGCAGCGGCTGGCCTTCGATGAGAGCCGCGAGTCCGAGCTGCGGGTGGAACGCTTTCCTGCGGCACCGATAATGGCACCTGGAGAAATGGCGGCTATCGTCTCAGAACTCATGTCAGACTGTTCGGCCAACCCCAATAATAACGCCAGAGAGTTGGAGTACTATCACGATCTGTTGTTTGATTTGGTGCACGACTGGCGAAATCACTGGTCCCTCTATGGCTTTATGGAAGACGGCGTCAGCGGATACCAAGCGCTCTTGAAGAGAACTCAGGCGGGGCTCAGGCCGGACCCGCGAGTGCTGGTGACTCAATCGAATAAGGTTGGCATCAATCCGATTATCAACCAGCGCCTTCTGGCAGCAGCCTTAAAACCGCAGCGATCGAAAGAGTTTGTTACGGGGGGTAGTTGAAGCTCAAGAAGTCCTGCTCGTATCGCTCCCACAGCGCCTCTCTCAATTCATTATCCAAAATCTGTTGATATGAGTCGTGCTCAGAGCTATTGCGATGTGCGAGTGGCACCTGTGGCAGTTTCAGCCGGTCACAGATCGCATCGAAGTCGACCTGGAGAGACTCGTAGCGGCCAACAAAGTCGAGTCCCAGCGCCCCATTATCGTCACTCAGCAGTGCGTGTTGAGAGGCGACGAGTACCCGATTGCAGAACTGTGGACGCTTTAGCGCGCTTTTCATCCACTCGGTAGGATTATGCTTATAGCTGGGGTCGGTTCTGGCCAAAAAAGCACATACTGAAACGAATCGATCGTAGGGGTGCCGTGTGAAGGCGAATCGGAAAAACCGACTCAGAGTCTCGGAACCTACTACGCTGCTGAGTTGTCGGTAACTCACATGACCGTGGTTAATTGCCGCAATTTCAGGAAGTGGTGATAGCTGCTCGCCGTAGCGAAGCTGTTGTTCCCAGTCTGCCGATGAAAGGTGTGGTCGTAATGCTTCTCTTACGGAATGGGTGCCTGTTTTGGGCACAGCAAAAAATATAAACTTTTGTGACTCGGCGTAAATCACTGTGGCGGTGTGATGCCATAATTATCAAGAATTTCTGCTCCAAGGGCATGCTTGAGTGGATTCAAAAACTGCTCAAAGTTCCGCCATTGGTCAAGGCCAGATCGGTAAATGGGCTGCCGCACTTGTTCCGCACTAGGTGTTCTTACGCTGCGCTCGGTTTTGTGAAAATTCAGGCAGCCCTCCTCGAATGGCAGCTCACAAAAATCTAATAAGCGCCTCACCTGTTTATCGAGATCTTCCACGACTTCCTCGTGCTGAACACGTAAGACAAAGCCTGGTAAGACCTCATCCCAGTGGTTCATAAGCCGGACATACTGTTTGTAGTAGTTTCCGATTTCTTCCTGACCGTAGGAAAACTCCTGCCCTTCCCCGAAGAGTTGTTTCAGGCCACTAAAACAGCAGGACATCGGGTGCCGTCGGGCGTCTATTATCTTCGCCCTGGGCAATATGAGCTTAATTAAGCCCACGTGGAAAAAGTTGTTTGGCATCTTGTCGATGAACCGAGGTGCCGATCCTCGATAAGCCTGGGTGTCGGAAATAAACTGTTTGCCAAATTGAGTGAATTTGTCGGCCCCTAGCTCCTGTAGGATTCGCGGGTAGCGAGGACTTGGATCGCTGGCCTTGTCTCGACCGCGCAAACGTTTTGCCAGATCGAGGATGTCGTGGAGCTCCATCGTGCCGTCGACCATTGAGTGGGAGGCCAAAATCTGCTCTAGCAATGTCGATCCTGCTCTGGGCAAACCAACAATAAAAATGGGATCTTGCGCGGTGTGACCCACCCCACTTCTTTGCTCGAACAAATCTTTCGTGCACACGTCAATCTGTGTGGAAACGCGGATATCAAGCTGTTCTGCACTGTGGTTCGACGTTTTTTGCTTCAGCGCATTACCTTTCGCATAGTGGTCAAACGAGCGTTCGAACTTCTGTTGATCTTCATATGCTTTCCCCAATGCAAAATGCATCTGGATCTGATCAAGCTGCGGTGTCCGCTCAGACGTTATGCTCTCGGTCATCGCGGTTATTTCTTCTTCAGAAAAACGGTAGGACTTGGTGTTGGCAAGGCTCCAGTAAGCGTCACCAAAGTTGGTGTTGAGTTGGTAAGCCTCCTTAAACAGTGTCACGGCGTGGTCGACACTCCCAATAGCATTGTAAATATGGGCCAGCGATACTTTTAGTGCCGGGTCATGGGGACTTGCTTTAATCATTTGCTCGTAGATTTGAATCGCTTCTGTGTTTTCTCCTACACCAAAGCATGCTGAAGCCGACAGGGCTAATGCTTGCTGGGGTGGATTGTTATGTTTTTGGCAAAGAGCCTTGGTGCGCTCGTAAGCCTTATGGAACCGCTGACGTCTCAGCAGAACATGGATAAGCTGCAGCTCCGCATCCATGTGGTCAGGCTGCAATTCGACCACGGTCTCCAACAAAAATTCTGCGTCTTCGAATACGCCCGTGCGTGCGGCTACCTCCGCCATCAAACGCATGCCTTCGATATGCGTCTTATTCTGTTTCATGAAAAATCTGCATAACCGTTCGGCGTCAGCGAGTCTGTTGGCGGCGAGATAACTGATCACGGTTCTGAGTTCGTCGGGTAAGTCACCTAAAAAAGCCGCTTGCTTAGCGGCTTGCTCGGCCCGATTGTCTCGCTGCTGCTCATAGATCTTGGCCAGATATTTCCAGCTATTGACTAGCGATGCATCTATCTCGACCGCTCGCTCGAATGCGGTCTGTGCGCCGTCCTGGTCATCAAGCGCGGCCTCGCAATAGGCGAGCTCCTGGAACCCCCGTCCAAAGTCAGGTTTTTCTGACAACAGATCTAGAAGAATGCGCTTGGCTTCTCCGTTTTGCTTTTTGGCGCGATGCAAAACCGCTAGCGCGTAGCGGGCTTCAAAGTCTGTAGCATTCTGGGACAGGATCGTTTCTAGAATTGCCTGGGATTCGTCAAATGCCCCTCGACTGAGAGCGGCCCGCGCTTTCTGTATGGTCTCGTTGTTCACCAAGTATTCATAACTCCTTGCACAAAAAAGGGCGGACAATGTCCGCCCTTAGGCATCAGATTAGTGTCGGGCTGCTTAGAAGCGGTAAGAGAGCCTCAGCCCGATAGTGCGAGGTCGATTCACTGACGCTTCTGGCGTGAACTTACCTGCAGTTTGCACAATAGCGCCTCTTTCGCTCGTAATGTTTCTCACATAAACCTCAGCAAGCCACGAGTCCTTCATGATGCCTGCACTGGCACTGAGCACCGTCGCAGACTCGTTAATGAAGCGGGAGCTGGCCGGCAAGCTTCCTGTTGAGTCAGCGACCGTACCAAAGTTACCACCCGCATCTTCAATTCCTAAACCTGAAGCGCTGCCGGAAACCAGCAGCGCGGTATCGTCCATGAATTCGGCACTCCCTACAACTCCAGCTACTGATTCGCCACGATAGGTGAGTGAGCCCGTCAGGTAGGCGTTAGCGCCCATTCCTGGCAGTTCAAAGTCGTAACGCGCCCTCAAGTTACCCGAAAAATCGGGTGCAAGTGGCAGATCCGAGCCGACCGGCACGGCCACTCCCTGCAGCTGGTCGTTCACACGGGTGATTTCTGTGCTTAAGAAACTGGCTGCACCCGAGATGGTTAGATTGTTGGTGGGGGCCCACTGGAAATCAACATCAATGCCGTTGGAGTCCGCATCGCCAACATTTTCCATAAAAACGAGGAAGGCGACGTTAGAGGGGTCAAAGCGCGCGACCTGCAGATCCGTGATTTCTGCCCAGTAGATGCTTGCGTTGAGTCGCAGGGTGCGATCTAAGAATTCGCCTTTCATCCCGAATTCGATGTTTTCTAGTGTATCGGTGACAGCCACTACTGGAACAACATAGCCGTCATAAACCCCATTCTGGTTCGCCGCGAGTTGGCCGGCATTACGATTTTGCGTGGCTGGTCGATAACCCTCTGAATAAATCCCGTAGAACATGATGTCATCGGTCATATTCCAGTTCGCCGAGAAGCGGACAATCGTATCCTCCTCATTAGTGGAGCCGTCAGCTTCGATATTACTTATGTCTAAACGACCTGCTTGAATCGCTGCCAGTGTCGCCGCGTTGCTCCCCCCACCGCGAAACATATCGCGCGCACCATTGGGACTGGTGGCATTGAGGATAATGTTATCGTCCCCAGACGCCGCATACTGGCCTAAAGTTAAGAGGCGAGCTGAGACGTCGTTGCTGAAGGCGTTACTGTTACAACGGCCATCCTCTGTCACCTCAGCATTTCCAAAACCGGCACCTGCTGGCGTGTCGCGATCTGTAAATGGCGCACCATATCGGCAGCCGAAGGAGAAGTTTGAGGCGCCTTGTAGCTGAGTATCTAAATCATATCTGCGCGCACTGACCGCGACAGTCAGTGAGTCAGTGACGTCTAGCGCCAATTCCCCGAAAAATGCCATCTCCTCTTCGGTACGTGTGAAGTCGTTGTAAAAGGTTGTCAATTCGCTCCTCGGCCCCTCTGTGTTGGTTCCCGGAGTATTGGGGACTGTGACATTGCCTACCTCAAAAGGAGCGCCTGAGCCGAAGTAGTTACGAATGTGGTCACTGAACGCATCGTTCGTGGAAAAGTATTGGAATTCTCCAATGTGGGTTGTCTCTACATCACTGTAGTAAACGCCCGCCATAAATCGGAATGCGTTTTCGGGGTCACTGCTGATCCGGAATTCATGGGTCGTACGCTCATTGGTGGATACATCTGCGTACTGCTTTTTGGGGTCAAAGCAATTATTGGGCGCACTTTCTCCTGGAGCATAAACGTTACCGCTGCACAGGTAGTAGGTAATGTAGGCGCCACCGTTGTTGTAGTGGGTGTAGTCAATAAGCGCATCAACCTCGCGGTCGATGTAACCACCTGTATAGACCAGATCAAGGTTTGCGATTCGTCCCTCAAGCGTCCATGTGGTGATATCGAACTCATCGACGTTATGTTCCGGGACAAACTTTTGTGAGCTTTCATCCCCTAGGCTGGGATCGATCAAGAAGGAGCCTTCAACGTCAATTTCTTGCGACATGTGCTGAACTAACCCGCTCCAATTGTCGTTGAAGTCGTAACGGAGCCCGACGCGGAAGCCATTGTATTTTGCTTCGTTCCAATCCTCTTTCGCTAAGTTTGCGTTAGAGGCCGATTGGATTGTCGTACTCGGGAAGTCTCTGAAGTAAGGACCATATCCGTTGATGCGATTGCGGTCTATCACGGTGGGGTTTGGAGTGAATGTGCCTGCAGTGTTGTCGATCCAGCCACCTTGCTTATCCGCGAAGCCCACAAAGCGAACGGCTGCGCGGTCGGTGAGGGGAATGTTGATCATGGCCTCTACCTTGTTACTGGTGTCGCCGCCATGCGTACTGCTCATGCCCACGTCGATGCTTCCGCTCATCTCATCTAACTGAGGCTTATTGGTGATGAGGCGCATATTGCCTGACTGAGAGCTGGCGCCAAAGAGGGTGCCCTGAGGCCCTGATAGCACCTCAATACGTTCTAAATCTGCGGCATAGACATCTAAGTTACGAGCACCAAATGACACTGGCATTTCATCATAATAGAGTGCAACTCCAGGTGCAGAGCCCTGAGCTGGTGCCACTGTAAGGGAGGACTGCTCTGAGGCAGAGCCACGAATATAAATTTCTCGCTGGCCTGGACCGATGCCTGCGCTGACGACGTTTGGCAGAAATTCAACGTACTCGTCAAATGTTTGCACGCCAAGGTCCTTTAGCGCCTCGCCTCCGAGGGCCGAAACTGAAATTGGAACATCCTGAAGGCTTTCGGTTCTTTTAGTGGCGGTAACCACAACTTCTTCAAGTTGCGCTTGCACTGGGCTGGCAAGGAGTGGCAGTAGTGCCACACCGAGTGCTGCTGCTAATGGCGTGCGTTGAAATTTTGGGGAATGAGGCATGTTGGCTCCGTTATTAGCTCATGGCGTAAAAATTGTTGTTTTAAGTAAATCAAAGTCTTGAGTAGCCTACCTTTTCTTGTCACTGCCTGCAAATCGCCGACTTGTTTGCGACAAGTATTTAGTGGGTCACCGTGCGCCCGGTACACCCATGTTCTCTGGCTGTTTCAGGCGTCAAAACAGAGTGATTCAGGTCTACATCACATCGACGAGGCTGTACGATCGATTTGGTGGTGTTGAGCTCGTCTGAATGCCCCTTTTTTGACGCCATAGCGATGGGGTTCATTGCCTCGGAGCCAGATAGCAGCCCACTTCCGGGTCACAGCCAAGTTACGTTCCACGCTCATGCAAAATATTGGATGGGCGAGGTTGCGCTGTGGGCGCGAAGCAGACAGCCCTCTTCGGTTACACTATGCAAAACCGCAGTAAAGAGTGACCGATGTCCGAGTCTCCCTCGCACCGTTTTTCGCTAGACAAAACCGTTTTTTATCCCGCGCTACTGCTGCTTTTTGGCGGTATTTCACTGGTCTTGGTTTTGCCGAGCGGCGGTACAAGCCCTTTTGTGGCGCTGCAGTCCGTTATCGTAGCAACGGCCAGCTGGTTCTATGTGCTGATTGTGGCCCTCATTGCCGTCCTGGTGTTCGTGGTGGCCATATCCCGATACGGAGACATCAAGCTGGGGCCTGATCATGCAGAACCCGACTATGGGTTTTTGTCCTGGTTTTCCATGTTATTTGCCGCGGGCGTGGGCGTTGGGCTGCTGTTCTATGGGGTGGCGGAGCCTGTCATGCACTTTTTGTCCCCGCCCGTTGGCGAGGGGGGTACGAGCGCGGCCGCGGCCGAAGGCATCCAATTGGCCTACCTGCACTGGGGGTTCAATGCATGGGCGACTTACGCAGCCGTTGCCATGGTGTTGGCGTATTTTTCCTATCGCCACAATTTGCCGCTGACACTGCGCTCAGCCTTTTATCCACTGATTGGCGATCGCATTTATGGGCCCTTGGGGGCTTCTGTTGATGTGTTTGCAGTAGTGTGCACTACCTGCGGTATCTCGGTCAGCCTGGGGCTGGGTGTTCTGCAAATCAATACGGGGCTCAACTACTTATTTGATGTGCCCATTGATGTATGGGTTCAGGTCGTTCTGATCTTCGCCACCATGGCCGTTGCCACTGTATCGGTGATTATGGGCCTCGATTCTGGTATCAAGCGGCTTTCCGAGATCAATACGGTTCTCGCAGTCGCGCTCTTATTACTGATTTTACTGGCAGGACCCACTGCGCTTTTATTATCGGGCACTTTGCAAAATTTTGGGGGCTATATCGCCAGTGTCGTGCCCCGCACCTTTGACCTGTACGTATACGCCCCCACCGATTGGCTCGGTAACTGGACTATCTTTTATTGGGGATGGTGGATTAGCTGGACCCCTTTTGTCGGCATTTTTGTCGCGCGCATTTCGAGAGGTAGAACAATCCGCGAGTTTTTAATCGGCGTGACAGTCGTACCCACGCTTTTTGTATGCCTCTGGCTGGGTGTGCTGGGTGGGAGTGGCATCGATCTGATTATGAATCAGGGCGTATCAGAGCTGGGTGAGGCCATCCTCTCGAATCCGGCGGTCGGCTTGTTTCGGTTTTTGGAGTTCTTGCCAGCCAGCCAGCTGTTAAGTGTGATATGCCTGGGGATGATTGTTATTTTCTTTGTCACCTCTGCCGATAGCGGGGCTATGGTGCTGAATATGCTCAGTGCGCATGGTCGCGACGATACGCCTGCGTTGCAAAGGTCCATCTGGACACTGGTTATTGCCGTTGCTGCCTCGGCGCTATTGCTAGGTGGCGGTTTGCAGGCGCTTCAGGCCGCCACGATTGCCAGTGCTTTGCCATTTGCTATTGCGCTACTGGGTGCGTTTTGGGGTTTTGCGAAAGCAATTCATGTTGATGGTACGAAACGCGAGGCGGTGTCGACGCCACCGCCCTTGCCAGAACAGGGAGAACATTGGCAGGAGCGCTTGCGAAATCTGTTCCAGTATCCGGCAGACTCAGCAGTGAGAGCCTTTCAAAAACATACGGTTGTGCCTGCTATGCATGCTTTTGCCAGTGAGTTGACCGACCATGGTGTGGATTCATTGGTGACTGATGGTGCGGGCAACGGCGCGCGGCTCGAGGTGTATCACGGTGACGAGGTTGACTTTGTTTACGCCGTGCACGAGAAGAGTCATTCGCTTCCTGACGTCACTCTTGCTGCCAAAGAGCCCGCAGAGGTGATGGGAGGGGGAAGTTTTTCTCGAGCCGAAGTTCATCTCGCTGAGGGAGGTCAGGATTACGACGTCATGGGGTGGAGCCAGGAGCAAATCATTGTCGATATCCTCAATCGATACGAGGACCACTTACACTTCTTGCATCTTCAGCGACAGTAGAGTCAGCTGTCTCGGACGATGGTAATCGGGTAAATCGATGGCTTGCTGCGGCCTGGGTTGACTTTTAGCATACTGGGGATCATGGCGTTCAGTGCCGCTTGACGGTTTTCAGGTGCGGGGTGCGTACTCAGAAATTCCGCTGGGCGCTCATCGCTGAGATCACCCATTTTTTGCCAGAGGGTCACTGCCGCCTCGGGATCAAACCCTGCCTTCGTCGCTAAAATCATCCCCATAATATCGGCTTCGTTTTCTGCCTCGCGGCTATTCGGTAGGGTGAGGGCGAGTGTTGCCACGGCTGTTGCACCAGCCACTGCCGCACCACTGTTGTCAGATGCTGCACCGATCATGGCGACGCCAAGCGATGTGGCCATCGCCCGCGACATTCTCTCGGCAGTGTGGTTCGCCAGCGCGTGGGCAATTTCGTGGCCCATAATTTGTGCGAATTCATCGTCTGTCAGTTCCAACTGGTCAAAAAGGCCCGTATACACCGCCATTCGTCCACCCGCCATGCACCAGGCGTTGACGGTTTCCGTATCGTCGACAATGGCCACACTCCATTTCCAGTCGGCACTTTCTGAATAATCTGCGACGGCTATGGACACCAACTGACCAGTAATGCGGGCGACTCGCGCGACTGTGAGCGGGTCGCTGACCAGTTTGTCTTCCTTGTCGAGCTGTCGAACGGTGTCGAGATAGGCTGCCTCCGATTCAATGATGGCGGCATCGGGAGAGATGAGAATGAACTGGCTTCTGCCTGTCGGGCTGGTCGCACAACTGATCAGGCAGGTACAGACGACCCCCAACGCGAGCTTTTTTAGGGAATTCATCAATACCGGTGACCTCATCATTCATCAACTCCTTTTAACGTGGGGCACGCCCCCAGAGCGTAGATAAAATAATGAGGTCTTGCTACGGCATTTGTCACAGTCAACAATGTTGGTTGACAGAAAAATCGCTGCCTAGCCGGGCTCCGATTCCGCTCCCGCAGCGACGCGCAATAACCCTCGGTACACGCCGCGGGCGTTGGATTCCCCGGTTATGACGCGATAAACGTCCTCACTGATCGGTAGGCTGATATGGTTTTCTCGCGCCAATTCGATAACGGTGGGTGCGCTTTTGACGCCCTCTGCAACCATATGCATGCTATCGATGATGTCTTCGATGCGTCGGCCTTTCGCCAATTCCATGCCTACATGGCGGTTCCGGCTCTGGGGGCTGGTGCAGGTCGCGATCATATCGCCCATTCCCGCGAGCCCCGCGAAGGTTTGAGCCCGTCCCCCAAGGGCTTTGCCCAGGCGACTCATCTCTGCCAGGCCGCGGGTAATCAATGCGGCGCGGGTATTATCGCCCGCGCCAAGCCCGTCACCCATGCCCACCGCGATGGCTATGATGTTTTTCAAGACGCCGCCCAGTTCGCAACCGATGACATCATCATTGGTATAAACCCGGAATAAACCCCCGTTGAGCACACTTTGAAGCGCCAAGGCGGCCTCGTTCTGCTCTAGTGCCAAAACACTCGCAGCGGCCTGACCGGCAATAATCTCCCTTGCGAGGTTGGGCCCGGTGAGTACCCCAGGGATACAAGCGGGCGCCACCTCAGCAATGATCTCCGTCATCCGCATCCGCGTGTCTTTTTCCAGCCCCTTGCTGAGGCTGATTACCGGCACGGCTTCAGGTATATCAGGCAGTGCGCTGGTAAGGACTTCTCGGAAATGAGTGCTCGGCACCGCTATGAGGACCGCATCCGTGCCACTGACAGCTTCGCCAATGTCCGCTGTCGCCCTCAGTTTTGGATTGAGGGCGGCGTCACCCAGATACCGCGGGTTTCGATGCTCTTTGTTGATTTCATCAACAATGGCGGTGTCCCGCGCCCATAGCATCGACGTGCAATTACGACTGATGACTGAGGCGGTGGTAGTGCCCCATGACCCACCTCCGAGAATTGCGATTTTAAAGGGCTTCACGAGCAGCATCCCTTAAAGTACCGGCACCACGCTGAGCGATACTCAGTGCACGAATCACCTCGAGCCGCCCGATCAGTTGGTTAAGGGCCTCGGCCTGAGCAACGCGCCCTTTCTCCGAGTTGATCAAATGACGGTTGCCTAACATTTTCCAAGCATTTGCAAACAGCAGCTTTCCAATAGATGCCTCACTACTGATTCTTCGCTGCAAGTATGCCTGCTTGCCGTAGCTCATGCATCGGCTGATAAACGTTTCCTCGTCAAAACCGGGCTCTTCGCCAAATCGCAACAAAATGTCAGCGCCAATGCTGTAGGCCTCGGCAAAAATCGTCAGCGTAAAATGCCCCACTTTTGGTGATAGCGTGTTCAGCAGGATTCGGGCGTTGTCAGTGTCGTCCTTGAGACGCTCCTGCCACCCCGGGGCCTCGCGGCTGAGCTCTCGGTCGATCTGCTCCTCAAATTCTCGCGTTTCCGGGTAAAAGAATTCGAACTTGAACAGGTCCCTCAGCTCTCGGACTTCTTCCCAGAACCGATCCATTGCCGATTCTTCTGAAGTTCGCTCGCTAAGGGCGAGCAATGCCAGCTCTGCCACGGCGCGATGCAGGAAAAAATGGACGATAGTATTGCGGTAAAAGCTGGCAATAGATGCTTGACCCTCGGCGATGCCATAGACCGTCTCGAGCCCTCCATCGAAACGGGCGATGATGCCCTCGTCGATCATGTTGCCAAGCAACTCTGGCATCTTGTCGGTGTAGTTGAGGTTGAAGTCGGGCGACAACCTGACGCCGCGTTTGGTCGCCCAGCGGGTGATATCCCTCACTTCGCGAATGACTTCAGCCTCAGTGAGGGCACGGGGAAACGCACCCAGTAGCGAGGCAGAGACCACTGCCGGGAAAGTGGCGGGCGTGACTCGGTTGGCCTCAACGGCAACCTGGAAAGCAATTTTAGAGATCGCTATTTGATCATCGGGAAGCGGAGCCTCGGACAGCTTAACCGGCTCCCCAAAGTCGACGTGAATGCGCCCCATTGGGCGTGCCAGACTGCGTAGGTAACGCACCAGCCAACCCACAGACTCGGGCGCCTTGGGCACTCCCGATTGCTCTCTTGCGTATTCTTCGGCATCGCGAACCAAATCATAAGAGACCGATACCGGAATGATATGGATATCTCGGGCCGCCGCATGGTGCGCGCCCTCGAGCACATATTTCAGGAGCCCGTACTTTGGCGGCATCAGTTTGCCTAGTCGCGAGCGAGTGCCCTCAAATGACCATGTCATGGGGAAGCGCTTCTCCATGAGGTAGCCGATATACTGCTTTAGGCTGAGTTTATAAACGTCATTTTCCTGAAAACTGCGACGGATAAAAATGGCGCCCGCTCGCCTAAGAAAAAATCCCAGCACGGGAATGTTTAAGTTGGCCCCGCCAAAAAAATGCGGCATCGGGAAGTCGTTATCGAAGAGAATCTTGGGCACAACGAAGCCATCGATATAGGTTTTATGTGTCCACAGTAGTGCCGATGGATAGTTGCGGACGATATGTCGGATTCTCTCAAGGTCATCGGCGTCATATTGCAGCGTTTTGTCGTACCCAAGCCCGAGAAAAATGGAGCATAGTTTGGCCCAGACATCGAGCCAGAATCGTGTGGGAATCGAGATCATCTCACGCAGGTATTCTTTGGCTTCGGCCTGTACGGTTTTTACTGGCTTGCCATTTTGGTTGGCGATGGTTAGCAGCTCTGCTTTGAAGCTTCGATTGTTTCGAATGCTTTGACGGACGTAGCGGGGGACCTTGTAGCGTCCGCCGATAAGTTGCCGCTCTGCAATGTCCATGACAATCGCCGCCTGACGCGCGACAAAGACCGCGAACGGCTCGATCGCGTCAGCGGGGGCTAGCCCAGTCTTGGATTGAAACCGCGCCCCTAATTCGCGCAGTGACCCGGGCTCGCCACAGGTGAGATGTAGCCTGTCCGGGTGGCGCCACGCTAAGGGCCGAGCCAGCCAGCTCGGCGGACTACCGTCGCCACCGCCCAAAATTTCTGTCAGTCGCGGTCCTTTCTTGGTGATTTGGTCAGGGCGTGTCCAGCACAGTCTGAGTGGCGCTACGATCGCCTCAGGTTGATGTGCGATTGCTGTGGTAAGCGCGTGAGTAGCGAGGGGTTTACGATCATCTCGCAGATTCAGCGCTACGATATCGCCTGCACGTCCAGGCGACGTGTGCTCCGCAATGCATCGCTTTAATAGGTTTGTGTCAAAGCGCTGATGAGCGTCGAGGAGGAAAATGACGGGCGTCTCGCCCTCTGGCCAGGGGTTAGCGCCGATGAACATCTGACACCCAATGCGTTCCGGGACGGGTTTGTCGCTGCATGAAGGAGCGTGCGCTCATTCAGTGCCTCGTGGCCGGAGCCTCTTGCTCATCAAGATCCAGTAGGGTTTCCAAAGAGGGGGCCTGCTCAACTGGAGTGATGACCTTGTTCGCGACGGGGCGCTGTTTTTTTCGCTCTCCACGAACTTCTGGCTTTAAATCATCTGGTGTTCTCCGATGTAGCTCCGCTGTCTCTCTTACCGATAGTTCAGGCTGGGAGAGTACTCTCGCGAAGGTATTGCGCACCTCGGCCACATGTTCATCGATAGTGTCGACAGACCATGATGATGTATCAATGCTTGGTAAAACATCGACATGCACCATGCCACTGCGAAAGACTGGGTCCCCCTTGGGCGAGATGTCGCCAGAGTTGTGGATGACGACCGGAACAATGGGGATACCCGATTGGATGGCGATATGGAAGCCGCCTTTTTTGAAGGCGCCTAATTTGCGGGTCGGTGCTCGGGTTCCCTCGGGCGCGAGGACCAGGCTTTTGCCTTCCTCTTTCATCGTCTTAACCACTGGCGCCATTGCGTTAATTGCCGCTTCACGGTTGCTGCGGTCAATGAACACGACACCTAATGCTCCCAATAGAGGACCGATGACAGGAAGATTCTTGAGTTCGCGCTTACCAATCCCCACGATATCGCGTCGGATCAGGCTCGCCATTACCAGCATGTCGGCATTGCTTTGGTGATTGAACATAAAAATAGCGGGGCGGCTTTTCCAGAGGTTTTCCTGTCCACGCACATCGAGTTTCATTCCAATCAGTGCGCTTGCCGTATCGGCAAACAATGAAATGGAAAAATTGGCTGCGTCGCGGCGAGAGCCGCTGAGCATGTAGAGGGGGAGTGCCATTACAAAACTGCTCACCAGAGAGCCCGTGGCGGCTAGCGATCGCATTATCTCGCCGCCGGAAGCATTTCCACGGCTGGAAAAATCGGCACTTGGCCAGCGCTTCTCGGCTGCGATAACTCTCAACTGTTTGCTGCCGTTGAGTACGACCGGATAACCGACGGTCTCCAATAGCGCGATATCGTCGGTGCTGTCGCTGTAAAAAAAGCTGCGATCGACAGACCCGCCATGATCCTCGGCAAACGCCTCAGCGGCGAGGACCTTGCCTTCACCAAAGCATGTGGGTGTTACGACGCTGCCAGTAAAATATCCGTCGACTACTTCGAGATCAGTGGCGTATACATTGTCGATTCCCAGATCTTTTGCAGCGGGGATAACCTGATACGGCGTTGCTGAGCTGATAATCGCAATGCTGTGTCCCTTTTCGCGATGCGCATCAATCAGTTGTCGAGCCTCGGGATAGACCAGTTTTGCGATAGCCCGTCGGAACAGTCGCTCGCTATTGGCTATGTATTCACTTTCAGAGCGACCGGCCAAATATTGAGCATGAACCGCCATAAGGGCCGAAAACCCCAGAGAACCAATGCCAAACCGGGTCGCGGCTTGTGTCAGTTGGATAAGATCTGCGGGAGACAGTTCTCCTCGAGCAATCTGGTCTTTCAGAAACGCTGTCGCGGAGTAGCCCGAGATTACGGTCCCGTCAAAATCGAACAATGCACAGGTCTCGGGACCCGGCTCCGAATCGGCGATTTTCTTCAGTAAATTGGAAAGTGACACGTGACAAGGCCTTGGAGGAGGCGAGATTCCCTTATAAACCGAGAACCTTACACGTTAGGGGGTGTCAGAACCAAGCGTAAAAACCCCAAAACTGTCGCACTAACGGCGCGTTTAAGCCGGGTTTTGGTGCGCTACGAAAACCCCTTGCCTGCTTCCGGGCTGCATTGGATCAGGATAAGATTAGTGATGGATTCCGGTTTAGTCACTTTACTTCCCACCTTGCTGGTCTTGGCGCTCGCAATATGGAGTCAACGCACGCTGGAGTCAGTGCTTGCGGGTGCCCTATTCGCTTTCCTTATTCTGGAGGGGCCATTGTTTCTCGACGCGATGGCCGGCGCGACACTGCAGGTATTGATGACCGAGGATGTTGCCTGGGTCATGTTAGTTTGCGGTCTGTACGGCGGTTTTATTGGGCTCTTGGTAAAAGGCGGTGGCTCCCACGCGTTTGGGCGTGCGCTGATTGAACGCATTGAGACCAAGCGAGGGGGTTTGCTGGCCACTTGGGGTTTGGGTCTGGTGATCTTTTTGGATGACTACCTGAATTCCTTGACCGTAGGCGCTACGATGAAAGCGGTGACGGATCGCTTTCATACGTCCCGGGCAATGCTTGCCTATGTTGTCGATTCAACCGCTGCGCCATTGTGTTTGCTCATTCCTCTGTCGAGCTGGGGAGCTTATTTTGCGAGTCTGTTGGAGCAAAACGGCGTTGCTGCAGAGGGCGAGGGCTTGCAGGTATTTGTCGGGGCCATTCCCTACATGTTCTATCCCATTGTGGCGATCCTGATTGTGCCGCTGGTTGCGATGGGCGTGATTCCTCTTTTGGGTGCTATGCGTCGAGCAGAGCAAAAGGCCGAGACTACGGGCGATCTGGGGATCCATGAGGACAATGCGCTGGCAGTTGAAGAAGGCTCTCAGGGCAGCATGATGATCTTCTTTTTTCCTATGATTGTACTGGTGTTCTTCACGGTTTTTCCCAGCATCGATTTGCTGAGGGGGGTCATCGCCGCCATATTGATCACCTTTGTGCACTATGCGCTGTGGCGTGTGATGCCGCTATTTGATTTATTCGACACCTGCGTAGACGGAATCAAGTCAATGGTGCCGGTGCTTGCCATGTTATTGACGCTTTTTGTCTTCGTGGAGGCGAATGATCGGCTCGGGCTAACCCCCTATGTCATTAACGCAGTGTCGCCCTTTATGACGGCCGATCTGCTGCCGGTGGTGGTTTTTATTACCGTATCACTACTGGCCTTTGTGACCGGGTCTAACTGGGGGGTCATTGCCATCACCATGCCAATTGCCTTGCCTTTGGCGCAGGCCTTCGATGTCAGCATTCCTCTGGTACTGGGTGCGCTTTTTTCCGCCAGTGGCTTTGGGTCACATGCCTGTTTCTATTCTGACTCCACGGTTTTGTCCGCTCAGGGTGCAGGTTGCAGAACTTATGAGCACGCTGTGACTCAACTGCCCTATGCGTTGTTGGGAGCGCTCATCGCCGCTATCCTTTTTATTGTTGTTGCATGAAGCCGTCGGGGTTGGAGGACGGCTCGCGACTGAGTTTGGATTTAACAGAGAGAATGGTGATGCCAGAGAGCACAGAGAAAAATACATGAGGCGCATCAAAGCCCTGCTGGCGCGACAGCGTGTCGAGCCTCTGCGAGCCTGGCGCGCCATGCGTGAGTTGCTTAAAAACCCTGACGATACGACGCAGGTCTTCCATATTATTGAGGCACTAAAAGGCGATAGCCTTAGCGCGGCGGTAAGGCGGCTGCGCAGTACCGAGCAGGGCCGGAAAATGCTGCGGAACAAGCCTAATATCGTTGGATTCCTCAACAACCGTGAGTGGTTACTAAGCCTGCCTGATGGGTCAATCGGACAGATCTACTATGATTTTGTTCACGGGGAGAATCTTTCGGCAGAGGGCTTAATCGCTTCTAGCGAGACGTCGTCACGCTCCGAGATTTATCGGGGGCTGTCAGAAGACGAGATCTGGTTAGCCGACCGGCTCAGGGACATTCACGATTTGCAGCACGTGATGACGGGCTACGGTCGTGACCCTGTTGGAGAACTGAGTCTCCTGTCTTTCATGACAACGCAAACGCCAAACCGCGGCATCCGTTTTATTGTAAAGATCGCCCAGTGGAAGTATCGCCGTGAGGTACCGCAACTCGATATTCGCGCCTTGATTAAAGAAGGTGCGGATATCGCCCGCAATGCTGTGTGGATGGCCGAGATCAACTGGGAGGAGAGACTTACCCAGCCTCTCGAGGTTGTCCGCGCTGAACTGGGTTTCACAGCGCCTTTGCGTTACCAGCGTTTACGAGAGCAGGCACCACAACTGTTAGCTGCTGCATAAATGCTACGCAGAACTTTGGCTAATGTAGGCGCGATTCATCCGGGGCAAAAAAATGAATTTTGAATTTTCCGAAGAACAGCAAATGCTTCGAGAGCAGGCCAGAGGATTCCTTTCGGAGCATTGCACGACAGCGGTTGTCCGGACGGTACTGGATGGCGAATTGGGCTGGGATCAGTCGCTTTGGCAAAAAGTAGCCGAAATGGGTTGGACGGCAACGACAATCCCCGAGGCCTACGGCGGATTGGGTCTGAGTTACTACGAGCTGGCCGTCATTGCCGAAGAACTGGGCCGCGCGGTGGCACCGTTGCCTTTCAGCAGTTCTGTCTATCTGGCAAGCGAGGCGATCAATCGTTTCGGAACAGAAGCCCAAAAGTCCGACTGGTTACCCAAATTGGCGAGCGGCGAGTGTGTGGCCGCATTCGCAATGGCCGAACGTCCGGGCAGATTGTCTCTGACGCAACTGGAAACACAGCGCACTGACGAGCGCATCAGTGGCTATAAAACCACGGTACCCGATGCGGCGGTGGCAGACATGGCCGTGGTACTGGCGCGCACGGGATCAGATGTTGAGTTGTGTCTGCTGCCGCTCAACCAGGAAGGGGTCACCGTCCAACCGGTGTTGACTTTGGACAGTAGTCGGGGCCATAGCAACCTAATATTGAAGGAGGCGCAGGCAGAGCGGCTAGGCGACAGAACGCTGGAACCGAAAGAATGGGATCGGCTGCTTGACGGCGCCGCCGCATTGTTTGCTTGGGAGCAACTTGGGATCGCAGAGTCCGCTCTGATGCAGGCGCGAGACTATGCGCTGCAGCGGTATGCATTTGGCCGAGCGATTGGTTCCTACCAAGCAATTAAGCACAAGCTTGCCGCAATGTATGTCAAAAATACGCTGGCGCGAAGCAATGCGTATTATGGCATCTGGGCGCTGGCCGAGGGGAGCGATGAGCTGCCTCTTGCCGCAGCGACTGCTCGGGTTGCCGCCATTCAGGCGTCGACCTTTGCCGCTGAAGAAAATATCCAGACCCACGGCGGCATGGGCTTTACTTGGGACTTTGATTGCCATTTTTACTACCGACGGGCCAAGCTGCTGAGTTTGGTTGTTGGTAGTGAATCGGTTTGGCAGGACAGGCTTGTCGACGCATTAAGTCGTCGCTCAGCCGTTGCAGCGTGAGGTCGTAGTTATGGATTTTAATGACACTCCTGAAGAAGCCCGGTTTCGCAAGGAAGCAGCCAATTGGCTCGCTGACAATGTGCCCACGGACGACGCATTTCGCGCGCTTGCGCCATTAGAGCAGGCTAAGATCTGGCAGAAGCGAAAATATGATGCCGGCTGGGCCTGTATTGGATGGGCGCCAGGCTTTGGTGGGCGAGGGGCGTCTCCCATTGAGGAGGTGATTTGGCGACAGGAAGAGTCAGAATATGAGTTGCCTTCAAACTTCTTTTTAATTGGTCAGGGCATGATTGGGCCTACCTTGATGGCGTGGGCCAGTGAAGAGGACAAAGCGCGCTTTCTGCCGCCGCTGGCTAGTGGTGAGGAGGTCTGGTGTCAGCTTTTTTCTGAGCCGGCAGGTGGCTCTGATCTTGCGGCGCTCCGAACCCGCGCGGAGCGCGATGGGGATGATTGGATCATCAATGGCCAGAAAATCTGGACTTCGGGTGCCCATTATTCCGATTACGGTGTCATCGTGGTGCGCACCGACCCCAATGTGCCCAAGCACAAAGGATTGAGCTACTTTTATATTGATATGAAAGCGCCGGGCGTTGAGGTGAGGCCTATTAAGCAGCTTACCGGCGACGCGGACTTCAACGAGGTTTACTTTACTGACGTGCGAATCTCCGACAGCTGCCGGCTGGGTGGGGTGGGTCAGGGCTGGCAAGTGGCGCTGACAACACTCATGAATGAACGTGCTGCAATCGGCGGCGGATTTGGTCAAATGGATGTCTCAATGGCAATGTCCGTTGTGCAAGATTTGGAGATAGACGGGCAGCCGGCGCTCTCGAACGCAGCAGTGCGCGCGCGGCTCGCTGATTGGTATGTGCAGGAAGCAGGACTCAAGTACACCGGTTATCGATCTCTTACGGCGCTCTCGCGGGGCGCGCTACCCGGCCCGGAGAACTCCATCGGTAAGCTGGTGGGCGCGCCGAAAATGCAGGCGATGGCCTCTTACTTGATGGACCTACTCGGCGCCAGTGGCGCGGTTGTTGATGAAAATCTCGCAACCAAGGCGGGGATTATTCAGCGGGCGTATATGGGTGCGCCGGGCCTGAGGATTGCTGGTGGTACCGACGAGATCATGGCGAATATTATTGCCGAGCGCGTTCTGGGGTTGCCGCAGGAGCCTCGTTTGGACAAGGGCATTCCCTTTAATGAAGTGCCCACCGGCTAGTCCGAGATAATCCTAGCCGTGGTTCATTAGTGTGCTGTCTTATTTTGTGAGCGAGCATACTTAACCAGCGTCACGGAGCGCGAGTACGCTGAATGCGATCTCAGGCGCTGGCCTCAACGCGATCATCACCAACATCTTGCAGTGTGGGTTTAGGGCGGTACCAGTTTACTGACCCAAATCGAGGCTGAACTTGAGAAACACCTCGTCAGACCGATAACCGAGGCTACGATAGAGGGCCTGCCCGGGGGCGTTGTCGCGCGCTGTTTCCAGATCCAGTCGGGCAGCACCTTGCTGTATTGCCCAGTCCTTGGCCGCGTTCATCAGCGATCGAGCCACCCCTTGCTGGCGCACACTTTCCGCTACGAAAAGGTCATAGAGTACAAAATAATTAACGAGGTCGACCGAGCAGAGTGCCGGATATAACTGAGTGAAGCCCAGCATTTGGTCATCGGCAAGCGCGACAAAAATCACTGAGCGGTTTTGCTGAATATTTGTGTCGAGCCAGCAACGCGCGGCCTCCGTGTCAGAGACACACTCATAAAATTGCCTGTACTGGTCAAAAAGTAGGGTGAGTGGCGGTAGATCATCTGCTGTGGCGAGACGCGTAGTAAGGGTCAGCATCATAATGTTTGGTTGTGTTGTCGAAAGATTAATCTACCCTTTTTCAGCTGTGTGCACATCTACTGCCCCGTGTTCTGGGGTTTGTTGCGGTAAATTGTGTATGAGCGAGGCCATCAGGACCGCACCGCGGCCTCGTTTTTTTACCAGTGCTTATCGCCGGAATTGGGCAACCCCTAGCAATAAGTGACACGGTTTTAAGCGTGTCACTTATTGCAATAGATCACTGACGACGTCGCGTTACCCTATGGTGAGATTTGATATCAGCTGCTAGCACAGCGGAGTTTCTGCCATGATCGCGAATGAAAAACAGGCGCAGCAAGTTGTCATCAGCTATATGGGCGGCTTTGCTTGGCCAACCGTCTTGTTGCTGGCAACTTGCGTCGGGGTTTATGGTGCCTGCGTTTGGCATTTGGTCACCGACCCACATTTTTCTTGGTGGGTAGTGGCGGGAATTGCCTTTTGTGCTTACGCGGCTTATACGCCGGTGCATGAGGCGGTTCATGGCGCGATCACAGGCATGAGCATTACGTTACGCTGGGTCAATGAGTGGGCGGGTTTCATTGCCGCTCACTTGCTGGGGGTTTCGTTTATCGCCCACCGCCGTGGGCATTTGAATCATCATCGCGCAACTAATCATCCCGAAGACGATCCGGATATGCCTTTTTCTGCCAAGTCACTGCCGGCGGTCATCGCAATGTGGTTTAAGGGCATCCCTAAGGAGTGGATTTTTGCGGTGACTTTCAAGCACTTCACTGCAGCAGAAAAGCGTACAGTCGTGCTCGAGTATGTTGCTATCTTCGTGACGCGCGCGCTGCTGCTTATTTATTGTGCAGATCTTGGCGTCACACTCGTGACGCTGGCGCTGGGCTATATCATTGGCAATGCCGTTTTAACCACCTTGTTTGCATGGATTGTGCACCACCCGCACAGCGAGCAAGAGCGCATGAAAACGACCACGGTGTATCAGGCGCGACACGGATTGGACACAGTGATGACCCTGCTCTGGGGCTACCAGAATTATCATGCAGTTCACCACTTGTATCCGAAGGTGCCGTTTTTCCGATACCGCAGGTTGTATCGAATGCTCGAGCAGTACTTACTGTCTAGCGGCGTGCCCGTAAAAAAATTGATCTGACGATTCTGGAGGCGCCTTTGCAGAATCTGGGCCGCCACCACTGCAGTTTTCTCTGAATAAAGCCAAAGATCTATTCGATACCCCAAAACCCTGTTGCCGTCACATCAATGTCAAATCAATGTGATAGGGTCTGCAATCGCCGCGCTAAGAGCGCTAGTTGCACGCAAATGGAGAGTCGATACGAAGCAGTTACCTCGCTGGCTGAATTTGGAGACAAGGTTGCCGGTGGTGAGGCGTTTCGATTTTTACAGGCCGCTTTCTCCGACGCCGCAACAGCAATCAGTTCTATTAAGGGCGAGCCCCTTTACTGCACAAACCAATAATATTGCTTAAAAGCGGCGCTCTCCACTGAGGGTGCGGTTTTTGCGTGAAGACAACAAGGAGATATCCACTATGCGTATTGCTATAGCACTTTGCGTCGTCGTCCTGAGCTCAATAAGCTGGGCAGATGATGAGATAAGGGACGCCAAGACGGCCAACCCATTCATTCTGTTACACCCCGAGTCTCAGCAAGAAGCCGCGCAAGCGTACTATGCTGCAGTTGAGAAAAATGTCTTTAATGGCGCCATTCCACTGAAGCATGCACAGCTGGCCGCCATATCGGCATCCGTGGCCATGAAATGTGTGTATTGCATCCCGGCGCATACGGCTTTTGCGCGCGCAGCAGGTGCGACTGAGGAAGAGATCAAGACCGCGGTGGCCATCGCAGCGGATGTAGCGCTCAACAGCTCCATGCTATACGGCAGCCAGTTTGACATGGAAACCTTTATGGAAATGTTTGAATGACGATTCCTTTACGGTCGCTATGGAGGCGCTCCCGTGAATCTTGGTTACCACTTAATAAACACAAGGAGAACAATGTGCATCATGACAAAACGATGAGAATAGCAAGTGTCGCTTTGGGCCTAATACTGAGCGTAGCGGCCGGACAGGTCTGGTCACGAGCCGCCATGAATGTACTGACCATCAACACTAAGGATCCAATGTCCTATATGCAGTGGGTAAAAGGCAGTGGCACGGCGATCGGCGAGTCGATCGGTGCGGCGGTGGGTGGCGTGTGCTTGCCTTCCGCGGGTTATTACGGCCCCGGCGAACTTTACTATTGGCACCTATTTGGCGATCACGCGACTGCGATGGGTGCTGAGCAATACAATCCCACCGTTGTGGCGGAGCTCAAAAAACTCAAGGCCGAGCGCGTAGTTTCTCGAGGCGATGCCTACAGCGTGCTGATGGCAGAGCCGGGGGCTTACCAGGTGGGCGAGACCTTTGCCAATTGGAATATCGTCGTTTCTACCCGAGATCCGGCCGGGTACGTTAGTGAGGTAAAGCGTATGTCGGCTGCCGCGGACGAGAATGGCTTCTCTGATATTCGCTTTACCGTGTACACCTATCTCACGGGCGAGAATGCGGGCAAGCTGATGGCCGTTATTCAAGCGCCTAATGGCAACCGGCTGGGTGCCATGCTGGATGAGCTAGAGGAAGAATGGGCTGCCACAATTCTCGGCGATATGGCGAAGATTCGACGTTACGACCATGGCTTCACTATGAACTGTGAGGTGGTGTACGCCGCAGAGAGTTAGCCTCAAGTTTGACTCTGGGTCGCGGGCGTCGGTTTATGATTGAGCGCCCGCAGCTTTTGGCTCAACAGTCGTTCGAAGGCGTCGAAGTCTCCGTCACACGCCTGCAAGGCTTTGCTAGAGATCAAAATTTCTATCTGGTCATTTCGATCGATCACAACACAGGGTAATTGCCCAATTATCTGGGTCGATACATGACTGGGCAGTTCGTCACGGTGGATCCAACTCACCGATGCCGTTGCTCCTTTGCGTTGGCGCCACCCCCGTCTCCCCAATGGGTTCCAGCCGTGAGACAAGTCACACAGAGAACATTCCGCACGGCCGGTGCACTTTCGCCAAAGATAGGCCAGCTCTCCAAACAGAGAGCCATCAGCATCGTAAATCGCAAAGAGTTTGACGTCTGACAATGGTGACTGGGCCTTTCGTGACGAAACGTCTAATGTTATACGGAATTCCGTGATGTCAGATGAGACTTTAACGATGCACCCAGACGGTAACCGATTCAGCTTCACGACATCGGC
>Ga0209374_1000655_pt1 | contig 37351 bp, 38 predicted proteins | sample SaaInlLV_DNA_10m_FD_184683 | JGI IMG/M metagenome (GOLD analysis project Ga0209374, IMG submission 184683) | Marine microbial communities from expanding oxygen minimum zones in the Saanich Inlet - SI075_LV_DNA_10m (SPAdes) (version 2) | ecosystem: Environmental > Aquatic > Marine > Unclassified ... | reverse complement strand
TTGTTGGCGAACGTATCGATGACGAATGCTACATAGACACATCCCTGCTAGGTCGCGACGTAGGTAAAATCCGATACCCAGAGTTGGTTGGGCATCGTTGCGCGGAACTGCCTGTTCACCCTATCCAATGGGCACGATCCGATGCTTTGTCCGGATCATTCTCAACGGCCAGGTGCGCGTAGAACGTCGAGGGGGCGATCTGTAAAACACGGCAGGTCGCTCGATCCCGCACACTTCCCGGGGCTCTTTGATAAACGCAATCATTTCCGAAACGTGCGGTCGAGCTCCGCCTGAGCAAAATACGCTGTTACTTTCTTCAGGATCTCATTGGCCTGCCGAAGCTGGCAATTCTCGCGCTCAAGGGCTTTGATCCGATCCCGTTCGGCAGTCGTCACACTATCACGTCGACCGCTGTCCGTTTCTGCGCGTCGAACCCACGCCCGACGCGTATCAGCCCCACTACCGATCTTGCGCGCAACCGATTTGATCACAGCAGACTGGCTGTCAAATTCGCCCTGATGCTCGAATACCACCCAAACAGCACGGTCGCGCACCTCTGGTGAATTTCTGTTTCCACATTTGTTCTTTTCCATAACCCAGTATCCTTAACCCAGTATCCTTACTTCTGGGCCTCCGGCAAAAAAGGGGCGGTTAACTTTTTCCTCAGGATCAGTCACCGCTAAGCTCAGCAACCAGTTCCTCCGTCGTGATCTGTCTACAATAACCCCTGATAGTGTAGATTGAATTGTCGTGCCGAGCCTGGCTGTAGGTCAAACAGGCATCAGTTATCTGAGTAACCAGATACCCTAGATCACAAGCATCTCGAACAGCACTCTCAACACATTGGTCCGTAATTAGCCCAGAAATGACAAGCTGTTTGACCCCCAAATTACGAAGGACATAGTCGATATGGGTGGAGACAAATACTGAGGAGGAGGATTTCGGCAAAACAATCTCATCCTCTCCGGGTAAGATCTGATCGATTACCTTGCCGTCCCATGATCCTTTCGGCACGTTAAAGCCAGTAATTTTGTAGTCAAGACTGCGGTCGCGCCCGTCGCGCGTCAGACTTTCAATAGTGGTGTACATCACCTCTACCCCGGCATTTCGTGCGGCGCGCTGGATTCGCTGCATATTGGGGATGACGGTGACGTTCAGCATATCAAAGTACCAGCCGTATTTTTCCTTGAATTCTGCGTCAGGCAAGTCCTTGAATTCAGCTCCCTGTCGGTTGGCACTGAAATTCTGCACGTCGACAAACAACAAGGCGGAGTTTTCCGGAATAAGAGGCACGTCACGTGATAAGGTCATTCAAGGCTTCCTCAGAAAATCAGTTATGGCGGCCGAGAGCAGGTCAGCAAAGACCTCTTGGCCCGCCACATCGACAATTTGATCGTTGCGGATCTCTATTAGGCTATGGGCGAAGCCGCGCGCTTCTCCATGCTGGGGCACAAACCAGTCAGACGCGTCCTCAATCTGGTATGGCTCGTTCATACCGATAAGCAGATCAGGTCGGATCACTGCAATCGCATCGCGCAATAGAGGTGAGGTTTTATCGTCATGACGATAGAGAAACCCAATGTCCCATGGTCGTGTTCTGCCACCTATGCTGGGCGTAAAACTGTGGATGGCAAAAGCAGCACGGCGATCCGGATGATCCAAAAGTGCTGCCGTCGCATCGTTAAAGGGTTCGAATATTTCCGACACCCGTGCCTGTCGTGCTTTGCTATCAAGTCCCGCGTTCTCTGGCACCAGCACCCCGTCGCTAATAGCAGGAACTGCGTCTGGCGCTTCAGGCGGACGATTGCAATCGATCACCAAACGGCTATAGCGCTGTAAGACCGCAGGCGTGCCCAGCGCTTTGGCCAAGCGCAGTGTCACTTCGCGTGCGCCAATGTCCCAGCCAATATGTGCATCCAGTGCACCAGGCGGCAGTCCCAAACCGTTAAGAGAGGTGGGCACTGCCTGTCCCGCATGCTCACAGACCAACACCACTGGATGATCACTATGGGCGTTTACAAGCTCGACTGGATCGGGGTCCAATCCCGACAGCAGCCAGCTCTGTTGGTGATCTGCCTGCCGCATCATACCTTTATCGATCCCAAAAACCGCGAGGGGATCATGCCATTGGGCCGAAACAGCAGGATCAGCACCACCAGCCCCAGTCCGATGGGTTCGCGAAACTCCTGAAATTCCTGCGGCAGGAAGGCTGCAAGATACACCTCGATGAAACCCAGCATAAAGCCGCCGGCGACTGCACCCCGCAGGCTGCCAAGCCCTCCAAGAATCGCTGCGATGAAGGCTTTGAGCACTGGTGTGAAGCCCATCAACGGATCAACAGAAGCGCGCTGGCTAACCCAAAGTACCGCAGCCACCCCGGCCAGAAGTCCGGAGATGGCAAAAGCGCCAGCAATCACAGTATTTGCCCGGATGCCCATCAGTCGCGCCACTGCGAAATCTTCCGCCGCTGCGCGCATTGCGATGCCAGTCTTCTGCCGGTTCATGAAACGATCCAAAAAAATCAGCATCAGCACCGTCGCCACGATTGCTGCAATCTTGTTTACGCCGATAATGACATTACCTAGATGCACGCTTTGAGAAAGGATTTGCGGAAGTGCAACAGCCTGCGATCGGGCCGAAATCAGATTTTGAAACAGCACCTGAAGGATCATTGCAACCGCAAAGCTCGTGATTAGCATGGTCGCCCCCGAGCCGCCACGCACCGGGCGAAACGCTATCCGCTCCATCGCCACAGCAGCCAGTACAGCAGCCGAAATCGCCAATGGCACCGAAACCGCAAATGGCACTCCCATAATTCCGCAATACATTAGCGTGTAGCCGGAAATCGTCATCAACTCACCATGGGCAAAGTTAATTAACCCCATGATCGAAAACACCACTGCCAGCCCCAGCGCCAACAACGCGTAGGTGCCGCCAAGCGCTAGGGCATTCACAGTTTGCTGCACGAAAAGGTCCATCTCACTCCTCCCCCAGATAGGCTGCGCTCAAACGATCGGTCTGCCGCAATTCTTCCGCCGTGCCAGTCGCCACAACTCGGCCCGCCGCCATGACATAGCCCCGGTCTGCCACTTCAAGCGCCATAGCAACGTTCTGCTCCACGATACCAAGGGTCACGTCGCGCTCTCGCAGCAGGGCGATCAGATCAAAAATTTGTCCGACGATCTTGGGCGCCAGCCCGAGCGATGGCTCGTCCAGAAGCAACAATCGCGGTCCACACATCAGCGCACGCCCAATAGCCAGCATCTGCTGCTGACCGCCAGACAGCGTACCTGCAAATTGTTTACGTCGTTCATGCAGTATTGGGAACAAGTCATAGACCATATCCCAGGCCGCCATCCGTCGATCCGCATCATTCACAGCATAGGCGCCCATGCGCAAATTCTCCTCAACGGTCAGCCCACCAAACACGCGGCGCCCCTCCGGCGCTAAGGTCAGCCCCATCGGGGTCAATCTTTCCGGTGCAAAATCGGTAATGTCTTGATCATCAAAGAGCACCCTACCCTCGGCCACCGGCACAAGCCCAACCAACGCATTCAGGGTCGAAGATTTCCCCGCGCCATTCGCCCCGAGGAAAGTTACGATTTCACCCTCATTAATCGAAATATCAACCCCGCGCACCGCCTGAATCGCGCCATAACGGACATTCAGGCCCTGAGCCGACAGAAGCGGTGCGCGGGTCATTATCTTATTGCATCCGTGGCGCAGGGATCAAATTTGCGTCCGGCGAGGGCTGTCCAACCAACTCGCGACCGCCATCTTTGACACGGATCAGCGATACCTGCCTTACCGGCATCCCATTGGTGCCCTTGTAGGTGATCAGACCCGTCGCACCCTGAACGTTCTCTAGATCTGCCATAGCATCCCGGATCTTGGTCGGGTCAGTGGACCCTGCCACGATCACCGCCGCCTCAATCACCTTGATTAAGTCATATCCCACGGCACTGTAGATCGATTCTGGTGCTGAACCGTATTTCTGTTCAAAGGCTTTATCAAAGGCTTCCAGCGGACTGCCTTTGATGGCAAAACCCGCAGTGGTGAAAACCACATCTTCACCTACGTCACCCAGCGAAAACGTAGTCGGGCTATCGATCCCATCGGAGCCGATGACCTGGCTGGTCACTCCGGCCGCTCGCAGCGCAATCAGCATTGAGGGAAAGTCAGGTTCATAGGCCGAGGTCATCACTAGGTCCGGTTGGGGATCCTGAGCCGCAATTGTGGTGGCGATGGCAGAGAAATCCTGTTGGCCGATTGTGTTTGTTGACTCGCCCAGCATCTCGCCGCCTAACTTTTTGAACACGTCCCGGAAATAAAGCGGCATGGTCGTGTACTGTGTGTCGGGCGAATACACGATCCAAGCAGTCTTATAACCTTCATCCCAAGCCCATTTCGCCGAAACGGCCGCTTGCACATTATCGCCGGGGAAGTTTGAGAACATGTAATCGCCGCCGATCTGTGGTAGCGTGGGTGATGAGGCGACGGTGGAAATCGCTGGAATCTTGGCGCTGCTGACTACGCCAATTGCAGCAAGGGCTGGATCAGAATCGCCTGGCAGCACGATCACAGACACCCCCGCATCCGCTAGCTCCTGTGCCGCGATAGAAGTCTGAGCGGGATCAGACCGCACGTCTTTTTCCAGCAGCGCGATCTTTGTCGCGCCATCAATCCCTCCAGCCGCGTTGATCTCATCGATAGCCAGCTTCATGCCCTGCATTGTAGGCACGTCGGCATAGGCCAGCCCACCCGTCTGCGCTGTGGCAGTCCCGATGGTCAGTGTTTCAGCCCCAACGGGCGCGGCAAACGCCGCGACGATGGCCGAGGTTAATATCAGATGTTTCATGTTAACTCCCTCTAAAGTTGTTAATTTTCATTTTCTCTTCCCGTTCCGAGATATGCCTCTATCACCGCCTTGTTCCTGCGGATTTCCTTTGGACTTCCTTGGGCGATCATGCGCCCTTCGTTCAGGACCATAATCCGGTCCGACAATTGATTGATCAGCTCCAGATCGTGATCCACTAACAACACACTAATCCCAAGATCGGCTGAGAGCCTGCGCAGGATCTCCATCAGTGCGTCGGTTTCTTCGCGGTTCATGCCCGCAGCGGGTTCATCCAGAAATAGCACCTGAGGCTGGCAGGCCAGCGCGCGTGCAATCTCCACTCGACGTTGATCACCGTATGACAGCGTGCCTGCATCAGCTGCAGCATGCTTCATCACATCCAGCCAGTCCAACGCTGTCTGCGCCCGTGCGACCGCATCCTTGCCCCGATGGGTCGATAGCGCCGCAACCAGCACGTTTTGATAGACCGTAAGATTGGCAAATAACCGGATATTCTGAAACGTCCGCGCAATGCCCTGATCTGCAATGTCGGGCGACGACAGGCCCGTCAGATCACGTCCTCCGTGCAAAATCTGCCCCTCCGTAGGCGTCAGAATTCCCGATAGCATATTCAACAAAGTCGTCTTGCCCGAACCGTTTGGTCCGATCAGTCCCACGATCTGACCGGGTAAAATCTGGATCGAGACATCGTCAACCGCCGTCAGCCCGCCAAATTGCCTGGTCAGCCCTTTACCGCTTAGCACGTCCCGGGCCCCTACTGGAGGCAGGGCGGCAGGTGCCAACAGGGTGGACCTCGGCAAAACCCGTTCCTCCCATTCCTTCAATCCCGCCAACCCATCCACTTTGCGGAACATCGCCAGCAGAATGATAAGCCCGATACCAATCTGCGCGGTCCCAAAAATCGGTGGCACGTCAAATACACCAATGCTGAATCCACTTTCCAGCCGCCGCAACACCTCAGTGACAAGGGTAATGACAACAGCGCCGGTGATTGCCCCAGTCACGGTGGACATGCCACCCACAATTAGCATCGCCAGCAATAGGAAAGTATCATTGAAGTAGAATTTTTTTGGGCTGAAGGCTCCCAGAAAATGCGCCATCATCGCGCCAGCCAGCGCCATGATGGCGGCGGAAAGCACAAACGAAATCAACCTTTCCCATCTGATACGCACCCCGACCGCGCCCGCGGCAATCGCGTTCTCGCGCCCCGCACGCAGACGCAGACCCGAAGAAGAATCTCGATACAGCCGCGCCAAAAATAACGCGACTACACAAAACGCCGCTGCCGTAACCAGATCGGTAACACGCGGCACACCGAAAAAAGACTGCGCCCCCCGGGTCACGTCACGCCAGCCGATGATCACACCATGCACAATAATTAGCAAACCCAACGTGGCGATGGTCGCCGCTGAACCTTCCAGTTTGCTAATGGCTGCTCCCACGGCCAACGCCACGACAGCCGTAAAGACCATTGCAATCAATGTAGCAGGGATCAGTGTTAGCTCCACAGCTGCAAGCCAGGTCGGCAGACCCGGTAGCGTCGCCCCCTTCAACGCCGCGGGAACCGTTAACAAGGACGAGGCGTATGCACCTATACCCATGAATGCAACATGACCAAAACTCAGGATACCACTATTGCCAGAATAAACACCAATACCGACAACCGCGGTCAACGAAATGAAAAACACCGTCAGCATCCGCTCTGTCGCGGGGCCAAACCACGTTGCAACAAAGACGGCAATCACTGACAGCATAATTATCATGCCGCCGCTCGCCAACAGTTGCCTACGTGATGATGTTAGCATGGCACCTCCAGTTTTCATTTACAGTTTTTGATAAACATTTTTCAGAGTCAACTTTATTCTTTTAAGTGATAAAATAATTTTATAACCTCAACACATTGAAGCTTAGGAAATGAACGATGCAGGTACGTGCACGGATCGCGGAGATTGAAGAGGGTCTGACCCCAACCGAACGCCGCCTTTCTGCCGCGTTGATGGCCGACTATCCCTTTGCGGGGCTTGACACGATTCAGAGCTTTGCCGACCACGCCCATACCTCGCCGCCGACAATTTCACGTTTTGTTACTAAACTGGGGTTCAATGGCTACCAAGACTTTCAGCGCGCCTTGATTGAGGAGGTTCGCGAAAGAAAAAGCTCCCCCATCGACCTTCATCAGGGAAACCGCACGATGCAGGGCGGTTTTCTCGAGGATTACTTCGCCCGGGCGCGCACGCTGCTGGACGAGGCCTCACAAACAATAAGCGCGCATCAGTTCGAACGGATCTGCGACATGCTGCGCGATGAGCGTCGCGGTATCCACATAATCGGCGGCCGCATTAGCGATGCGCTTGCACTCTATCTCTCACGTCACCTATGCCAGATTCGCGGCAATGTGCACAAACTGTCGGCTGACCCTGAAAGCTGGCCGGAAGATCTGCTGCGAATGAAACCTCGCGATGTCCTTTTCGTTGTCGATTTCCGGCGCTACCAGCCAAGCCTGCTGCAACTTGCCAAACGCGCAAGCACCGATCGCAATGCCAACGTGGTTCTGCTGACCGACAAATGGATGTCACCGATCCTGCGTCATTCGACCGAGGTGGTGGCCCTGCCTATCGAAAGCGGCACAGTCTGGGACAGCTACGCGGCATCGCTGGTTATGATTGAGGCGATCTTGACCCTGATCGCGGAACAAGACTGGAACAAAGCACACCAACACATTAGTGGTTGGGATGCTCTGCGGTTAGATTTAAAGGAAATAAAAAATGGTCCGTGATCCCCTGATCTTTGCTGCAACTAGCGATCTGGCCGGCAAGATGCGTGGCAAGGCTTTTCCCAGCAGAAAGCTTGAAAAACGTGTCAAATCAGGCGTGGGTTGGGTGCCGACCAACGGGCTGATTACCTGTTTCGACACCATCGCACCCTCGCCATTCGGTTCCCTTGGAGATCTGGCGCTGATGCCAGACCCCGAAACTTTGATTCAGGTCGATTTTGAAGATGGCAGTGCGCCGGAGCGCTTTGTGCTCTGCGATATTACAACCACCAAAGGCGCGCCATGGTCCTGCTGCACCCGTTCAATGCTTAAAACTGCGATTGCCCGCCTTAAGGCATGCGCGGGTGTTACCCTAAACACCGCGTTCGAACATGAGTTCCAGATCAAGCAGGGTCCCCGCGCGGGCGGCACAGCTTTTACATTGGAAAGCTTCGCTGCCCAGCGGGCGTTTGGCGAAACGCTGATGGAGGTGCTGGGCAGAGCCGGTCTGCATACTGATAGCTATCTCAAGGAATATGGCGCCGATCAGTTTGAAGTCACAGTTGAACCGCAACAGGGGGTGGTTGCCGCTGACCAAGCCGCGATCTTGCGCAGCCTGACCCACATGACAGCACGTCGGTTCGAGCAAGCAATCACTTTTTCCCCCATCACCGATCCGGCAGGCGTCGGCAACGGTGTGCATATCCACATGAGCTTTACAAATGCAGCAGGTGCACCCATCACTTACGATCCCGCCGGCCCTTGCGGCATGTCCCACACCACGCAGTGTTTTATTGCAGGTGTGCTGAAGTATCTGCCGCAAATCCTCTGCCTGTTGGCACCTTCGGTCATTTCTTACACGCGCCTGACCCCACATCGTTGGAGTGCCGCCTTCAACAATTTGGGTTTCCAAGATCGCGAGACTGCGGTGCGAATTTGTCCGGTGACCGCAACCGATCCTATTGGTATCGCACAGCAGTTCAACTTCGAGATACGCTCTTTAGATGCGGCTTCTTCGCCGCACTTAGCCCTTGCCGCGCTGGTCCACGCTGGTTGTCAGGGCATCGAGGACAATCTCGATGCCCCTGCGATATCCGAGGGGGACCTGTCCGAGCTATCGCCTAAAGCGTTGGCTGATAGCGGATATGTTCGCCTGCCCGAATCTCTTAAGATCGCCCTAGATGCATTCGAGGCGGACAAAGTAGTACGAGGCTGGTTTCCAGATACTTTTTCTCAGGTCTACCTCGCTCATAAGCGCGCCGAGATCACGTATGTTGAAGGCATGACGGATTCAGATCGCTACGACGCTTATGCAGGGGTCTACTGATACAAACAGCTTAACGTAAACAGGTAGGATAACACGCGCCTCAGGGACAAGCTTGCAGATCTCACGCCCCCGATAATGAGATGCAGCGCAAGCCTCAATCGCAACAACGCACCTTGGAAGCTCACTCAGGAACGCAGCAAGCCGAGGGCGCGACAATTTTTTGCGGAACACGACAGAGCCATCAGCGGCAGCCCCGTGCAGCTGGACACTCCGTTTTGCTAAATCGATTCCTACTATGCTTACATTCTCCATGGTTGCTCTTTCTTTGTATGACAGTTTAAGCTGCTATCATTCTGGCACATTGCGATGCCGCCGGCTGGGGCATCCACCCCATCATTTATGTATTATAAGATCGCCCTCTCAGCCTGTCGTAACAATTTCCCTTCCCAGACATCGACACCTTGAACCCGTGCTGGTGCAGGATTTTCTGATAGTCATGCGAGTAATATTGCGACCCGAGATCTGTGTGATGGATGCAGCCTTTAGGCTGAGATCTGAACGCGATAGCAATGTTCAGCGCCCTGATAGCCAGATCACGCTTCCTGCGGTGACTGACCCGCCCAGCCGATCACACGCCGGGAATGTAGATCCAGGATCACGGCAAGATACAACCAGCCTTGACGCATCCAGATATAGCTGATGTCAGCTGCCCACTTCTGGTTTGGTTCGTTTGCAGTGAAATTGCGATCTAGTAGGTTTGGAGCAATGTTGAACTTGTGATTGCTGTCTGTCGTCACCTTGTGTTTGCGGGTCCGTACGACCGATATGCCGTTCTGACGCAACAGACGGCCAACGCGACGATGGCCCACATCCAAGCCGATCTGTTTCAGCTCTTCCGTCATGCGTGGCCTGCCATAACTGCCAAGGCTGAGACGAGATTGTTCTTTGATATGTGCCAACGTCACCCGATCAGACCGCTGTCTGCGGTTGGCAGGGCGGCTGCGGAAAGCAGTTAGACCACGTGCGCTGACGCCAACAACATCATACAATCGGTTGGCTGGAAAGCTGGCTCTGTGTTCTTCGACAAATCCAAATTTCATCGCTTTAGGCCTGCGAAGAACTGGGGGCCTTTTTTAGAATTTTCCTTTCTTCCTTGAGAAGCCGAACTTCACGCCGAAGCCGATCATTCTCTTTGGCGAGGTCTAAATCCTCTTTTGAAACCACGTCAGTATCTCGATGCCCTGTTATCCACTGGTTCAGCGTCGACATGCCAACACCCAGATCATCAGCCACCTGTCTACCCGTCAGCCCGCTGGTCATTGCAATCCGCACTGCCTCTTGGCGGAATTCCTCCGTCCGTTTCAGTCCAATAGTCAGTCTCCTTTGTTACAGTAAATGCTATCAAAGAAGCGGCATCAAACCGCGATAGGTCCAGTTTGCAACACGAACCAGGCGTAACTGTCAGGCGGTCGATTCTGCGCAATCTCTCTGAGCAAATAAGTGAACCGCTGCCGGCTGACGCCGGAGGCATCATTTAGAGGACGGTAATTCCAAATACTGCGTGATGATATCGTCAGTGACATTTCCCGAGGTGGTTGAGACATAACCTCTGGCCCAAAAGCATCTTCCCCGGTAACGCTTGCGCAACTCAGGGAACTCCATCTGGATCCGTCACGATGAGCGGCCTTTGATGCGCTGCATGACGTTGGACAGGGCCAACTTCGGCGATACCGCCAAGAACATATGCACATGGTATTGGCCCCGTACACCTTGCACGATAAAGACCCCCATTTCTGCGCAAGTTTTCAGATAATTTCACTAATCCGTTCACGCATCGGACCCTGCAAAACCTTCTCGCGATATTTTGTGACCCACTCGACGTGAAATCTGTGGTGAAGTCGCGCGTGCGCAGCTGAAGCGGACCGGCTCGAAGCCGGTGGTTTCAATCCGTAGGTGGAGAATGAAACCGTAAGCCTCGCAGTGCCCTGTAGCACGAAATTGATCTATTTCGACCGCCTTGAGTCTCATTGGCCGTTTCAAGTGAACCTACAGGTTGGAGAGGGATTGCCCTTTCACTGTCGTGCCTCTGGTAAACGTATGTGTCGAACCTGCCCATAGATCAAGCCAAGGGAATATTTGACCGTATTTCCAAGAAAACCTCTGCGCGCAATACGATCGTTGCTGCGGCCATGTTCGAAAGGGTATTGCTCGAAATGCGATAGACTGGTTTTGCGCTTGATGATCAGCAATGGTTCGATGATGTGATCGGGGCGTTGGTGCCATTTTAAACCGTAAACAGCATACAGATCTGAAACCTCGGTCCTTCAAGGCATTTTTAACATCTCAAGACAGTCTGTAAAATCTGGCAGCAGTACCGCCAAAAATTTCTGTCCTGTCAGCTTTGGACAAACCCTGCGTTAAATCCTGCGCGATATCGTACCATTCATCATATTCGGCCTGCGTACGGCAAACAGGCCAATCAGATCCCCACATAACTCGGTCGGCGCCAAAAGCGCCTAACACATGTTCTACAAAGGGGCGCAAATCATCTATTGTCCAGCCGTCCCCTGCCTCGGTGACAATTCCAGAAAACTTACAACAACCGCGAGTTTCATCAGCCAATTGGGACATGCCGACCGCCCAGTGAGAAAAAGTATCTTTGCTTGCGCTATAGTCACGGATTTGTGGTTTCATACAATGATCATAGACAACACGCATTTCGGGGTAGCGCGTGATCAGAGTTAGAAAATTGTGCAGATGTTTAGGAAATCCAAGGGCATCAAAGGTTAGGTCCAAATCGATTATCGCGCGAAAAGCCCAATCAATATCCTCCCGCAGCATCCAGTTCACATCTGTAATGTCTTGGATCATCGGTCGAACACCAAGAAACTTTGGGTGTGCCGCAAACTGTTCAAGATGTGCCAGATCGTTCGGGTTTTCAAAATCAATCCAGCCAACAACACCTTTAATGTAATGCGTGGCATCAGCCAATCCCAACAAATACTCGGTTTCACCAACGCTTGCGGCTGCTTGCACGACAACCGTGCCATCAATACCGTGCCTTTCCAAACTCGGCTTTAGATCACTTGGGCCATACGCACGGTTCAAAATTAGGTTATCTTGCGGCATCCAATCATAATCGCCACGCAGCGGTTGCCAGAAATGTTGATGTGCATCTATTTTCAAATTGGATTTCATGGCAACGCTCATACTGGCGCCTCCACGTGCATCAGGCCTGCGGCCTTCAGATCTGCCCAAAGCGCTTTGGGGATATCTGCTTGTGCAGCGCGTAAATTTCCCATCATTTCAGCCACGCCCTGCCCGCCAGGGATCACTGATACATGGGCCGGATGCAAAAGCGGAAACTGGAAAGCGGCGTCAATAAGGCGAACGCCATGACTTTTGCATACATTTTCTATCGCATTTACACGGTCGATAATGTCTTGGGGGGCGGGGTCATAATTATAAAACGATCCAGACTTTGCCCCTGTGGCCAAGATGCCGGAATTATACGGCCCGCCTGTTATTATCCCGATTCCACGGGCCTCACAAAGCGGCAAAAAGCTATCAAGCGCTTTTTGTTCTAACAGGGTATAGCGCCCTGCCAGTAAGAAGAGGTCAAAATCACCGCGTTCGGCCAGTGTTTGACACACCTCCCACTCATTCACGCCACCGCCGATCGCTTTTATAACCTTCTGATCGCGCAAAGAGATCATTGCGTCATAGCCACGACCACCAAAGAATTCTTCGACCCGCATGTCTGAAGCCGTTTTTGACCCATGGGAAAACGCGCAAAGATCGTGGACATAAAGAATGTCGATCTGGTTTACGCCAAGGCGTGAAAAGGAATGTTCAAACGAACGCATTACGCCGTCATAGGTGTAGTCAAAATTTTCACGACGTTGCGGTACTTCAAACCATTTTCCAATACCAGCGCGATGTTCAGCGGCGCAATATTCAATCAGGCGGCCAACCTTACTGGATAAAATGTAGCTATCGCGGGGCTTATCGCGCAAAAACGGGTTCAAGCGAGTTTCAGACAATCCCAGACCATAGAGGGGTGCGGTATCGAAATAGCGCACGCCGCCTTCCCAAGCGGCATCAAGCGTTGCACGCGCATCATCATCCGAGATCGCCCTATAGAGATTTCCCAATGGCGCCGTACCAAAACCCAATTCCGTGAACGTTAGGCCACCATTTCCCAGTCTGTCCCAGTTCCGTGTTCGCAACCCCATCTAGATCTCCTTATAGCATGATAATAACTTATCCAATTTTTCTTTGCATGAACGAAAGACGAACTGCATCGCTTTGTTCGCAAACCGAAATCAGATGAGACATGTCAGTCCCACCGAGGCCTATGGCAGTAAAGAGGTCGTCGCTCCAGCGTCTCAGGATAACATAAAACCAGCTCGTTCCCGCGGCGCGTGACATCTCAGGGACAGGCTCGGCCCTCAATCGGGGGTGTGGGTGATTTTTCCACAAGAACGCGCCAGAGACTCCATCAAATAGGTTTGGCTTGTCATGTTTAATCAAGAATAATTTTGAGACGATGAGCCAAGGAAAAACGATGTTGCCTGTGGTTTGGCGGAAGAAAACGCTGCCATAAATTTTGGCGGCATTAGCATTTGCCCGGTTGTCATTCCAAAAAATACAGGCTCGCAGACACTGGGCAAAGGCCTCAAGCACTGCCTTCCCCTGCATCAGTCCTAACAACTCAAAACTCTTTACTGCCGAAAAATCTGCTTTTGCTGTCAGAACGCCCAAATCAGGCGCAACAGTGACATTCCGATCCGACAAATCCTGCTCGCTCCAACCGTCAAGTACCCTGGCTGGATGCAATTCGTCGTCAGAACCGGCCAGAAAAGTTCGTTTTTGCTTCATCAGGATTGCCTTGATGCCAGAAGTGCCAAAATCTTTGCTGATGTACATTCTGTCTTGCCTTATATATTGGCCTGATAAGGTGTTATTTTATAACGGTTACGATCAAAAATCGGCAAAGAAAACGCCGATAATGATCAATAAGTCGCCCGTCCACCCGATAAATCGAACACGCCAGCAGTCGTGAAACTGTTCTCTTTTGTGCAAAGCCAACTAATCATTGCGGCGGCCTCTTTTAACTCCAAAAATCGACCACGCGGGATTTTCGACAGCATATAGTCGATATGTTCCTGTTTCATCTGGTCAAATATTCGCGTCCGTGCGGCTGCGGGCGTCACGCAGTTCACGGCGATATCCATATCTGCCAGCTCTTTACCCAGCGATTTAGTGAAACCGATCACGCCAGCCTTTGACGCAGAATAGGCGCTGGCATTGGGGTTCCCGTCTTTTCCCGCAACCGATGCGATGTTGACAATGCGGCCATACTCTTGCCGTTTCATGACGGGAACAACGGCTTTGTTAACGTGGAATGTACCCACCAAGTTGATGTTAATAATCTCTGCGAAATGATCCACCAGATAATCTTCGACAGTCGCATTCGCACCTGCGATGCCAGCAGAATTGACCACAATGTCGATGCGCCCGGATTTGGTAAGTGTTTCATCGCGGGCGGCTTCAACGGTTCTCCAATCTGCGACATTTACTGGTAATGCAAAGCAGTCACTACCCAGGCTTGCGGCCTTTTCAGCCGCAAGTTCGGCGTCCATGTCCCAAATCACAATACGCGCGCCACCTGCCCGCAATGTATCTGCCACCGCACCCCCAATACCCTGTGCACCACCAGTGATGACCGCTGTTTGTTGTGAAAAATCACTCATGCTTCGTCCCACCCTTGCCGAATACATTGATACCCATCCCGATAGTAAGCTTCCGGAGATGCAGCAAAATCTCGCCATACCCTAGTGGCGGCCGCCAATTCCGGTAGCCCGCGACCGAAAGCTTCGATTGTGAGCCAACCGTCGTAGCCAGACGATTTTATAGCACCAAAGGTCTCAGCCCACGGCACATGCCCGGAACCCGGAACGCCCCGGTCGTTCTCACTAATATGGATATGCACCACATCGCCAGCATTGCGGGTATAAGCAGCAACCGGATCACGCTCTTCCAGATTAGCATGAAACGTATCATACATCGTCTTGATTGCCGGATGGTTTAACGAATGCGTATAGGCGCAAAGATCATCCATAGTATTGGCGAAATAGCTTTCAAAGCGATTGACTGCCTCTAATGCGATCACCTGCCCATTGGCCTGCGCGTGATCGCCAACTTTCGTGTGAACCTCGCGTGCACGATCAAATTCCGCCTCAGTTGTACCTGCCCCACTGAAATGACCAAGCGTTTGATGCAACGGTCCGCCGATGCCTTGCGCGCCAAGGGCTGCGGCACAATCGACAAGCCCATTTAGGTATTCAACACTACGCTGGCGGTCTGCTGGATCTTCTGACAAAGGGTGTTGATCTAGAGTCGGGATTACCGAAATCGCCGTTCGCTCTAACCCGATCTCGTCTAACATGACAGCAATTTCGGTATAGTTCTCAGGCGTGCCACCAAAAATTGGCACTTCGACCCCATCATATCCGGTAGCTTTAATATCTTCCAACAACGCGCGATGCTCGGAGCCAACAGACGTCGTCCACAACAGCATGCAAAATCCGATCTTCATGGTGATTCTCCTCAAAGCGGCCCAAATTTACCCAAGCATAGCGCCGCCAAACGCAGAACCAAAGCATATTTTGAGGAACGTACGTCAGAAAAAGATTGCATTTGTGGTCATGACGCGGAACCATGGCAACATACACGGATAAATCATAGGAGGATGTCATGGGGGACAATACATTTCCGAAGCTACATAATGCGATGTGGCCTGGGTTGGTCGGGAAAGGCGAAGACGAGCCGCCAATCAGCTTGGATAAAATGCTGGATATGACTCAAGCGGCAGAGGTTGATGGGATCAAATTCGACGGCGTTGATCTGTTTCTAGCAGATCCACACACTCCAATCGACGCCGACGAAGATACGATCAAGGCCCTTGTAGATAATGTTGGCGGGCGGGGCTTGGCGATTGGATCGGCAGTGGCTCCGGTCTGGCCGCCTGTCGGCGGTGGCTCTGCGATGGACGCAGGCGACGGACGCACGGCGTTTTTAGCTGCCATCCGCAAATCATGTAGCATTATGGGCCGTCTGCGTGATCTTGGGGTGCGTCATAGCGGCGTGATCCGGATTGATACGGCCACGGGAGTGAGCCAATGGGCCGACGACCCGGCAAAAAATACCGCCATTATGGCAGAAACCTTGCGCTTGGCCTGCGATATTGCCGCCGATCACGGCGAACAATTGGCCGCTGAGGGAGAAATCTGTTGGGGCGGCATGCACAGCTGGAAACATATGGTTGAGCTGTTAGAAGCCGTTGACCGCCCTGGCGTCATGGGATTCCAGGCGGATATGGCACATACGATGCTTTACGCACTCGGCTACAACGCGCCAGAGCACCAGTTGATCACCACCGAGCAACTCGACGACAGCGCGGCCTTGGACACAGCGTTGAAAACAATTACCGATGCATTGCGGCCGTGGACCATTGATTTCCATGTTGCGCAAAATGATGGCACGGTGCATGGCTCTGGCAGCCACGACAAAACTGGGCGACACTGCATGGCATTGGACCCAAACGGTAAAATGGATATGGTCAAGCATTCTGGCATGTGGCTGAACCATGCGGATGGAACACCCACAAAGGCAATGCGGCATATATGTTGGGATGGCTGTATGTTCCCTAACACTGTGCTTGAGAATCAACAAACTTGGAACGACATCCTTGCGACTATGATCAATGTACGCAACGCGCATGGCTGGAAAGAGTGAGGAAAAAGACATGGCAAAGAAAAAACTTCGAATCGGCATGGTTGGCTATGGTTTTATGGGCCGAACGCACTCAAATGCTTTCACCCAAGCGCCTAAGTTCTTTGATTTGGGATATGAGCCTCAGTTAACCGCTGTTTGCGCCCGAAACAAAGAGCGCGCGGAAGAGTTTGCTTCTAATTGGGGTTATGAAAGCGTCGAAACTGATTGGCAATCTTTGATAGAACGCGATGATATCGACTTGATCGATATCGCGGCTCCCAACGATATGCACCATGACATCGCGATTGCCGCGGCTAAGGCGGGCAAGATGGTAATGTGCGAAAAACCCCTAGGTCGAACAGCTGCGGAATCCTCTGAAATGGTAGCAGCGGTCGAACAGGCCGGTGTCCCAAACATGGTCTGGTTCAATTACCGCCGCATTCCAGCCGTCAGTATGGCCAAAGCGATGATTGATGAGGGCAAACTTGGCCGCATCTATCACTACCGCGCCAAATTTCTGCAGGATTGGACAATTGCTACGGACCTTCCTCAAGGTGGTGAAGGACTGTGGCGGCTTGACAAAAAAATCGCAGGATCAGGCGTAACTGGAGACTTACTTGCCCATTGCATCGACACGGCGATTTGGCTGAACGGCGAAATCGAGAGCGTCACGGCAATGACAGAAACCTTCGTCAAAGAGCGTGAACATACATTAACTGGTAAGATAGAACCGGTTGAAATTGATGATGCTTGTGCCTTCCTTGCACGGTTTGGCAATGGGTCGCTGGCGACATTTGAATCGACGCGTTATGCGCGGGGTCACAAAGCCCTTTATACATTGGAAATAAATGGTGAGCGTGGGTCACTGGAATGGGACCTGCACGACCTGCACCGACTGGAGTATTTCGATCACGGGGATCAGGGAACGACGCGCGGTTGGCGTTCAATTCATGTCACCGACGGCGAACACCCTTACATGGGCAATTGGTGGGTGCCAGGCCTTGGGATCGGTTATGCGGAAAGTTTTGTGCATCAGGCCGCCGATTTCATCATTGGACTGAGTGGCAAAGGGGCCGCGCCAACATTTGCTGACGCGCACCGAACTGATTTGGTAACTGATGCTGTGCTTAAATCTGGAGAAACCGGTTTGTGGGAGGCCGCGAACTAGCAACGCAGATCCTGCCAAGGGGTTCACATGCGACATCGACCACCTCGTATCCCTGTTCGCCGGCACAGGGACCGAGGATGGTGCGTAGTGTTTCGTCCATTTCACTAATATTAAACGAGGCATGTACGACGTCGGCGACAATCAATATGGGAACGCCAGGGCAAAAAATCTGTTGTTCGTCCTTCAACAATTGTTCAAGCATGCGTCAAACACAGCAGATCACTTTTTCTTGGTCTGGCTGTTTGTGCAAGTCATGCCCATTGCCAGGGATTAGATTCAGTTCAACGACGGTCAATTGCTTTGCGTCCGTCAAGAACGGATTGCTCATCAGACGCAGTTGCCCCTAATTGGGCAATTCTGCTGTCGTGTCCGCCGGCATGATAAGTTTTCCAGCCATGGTTTTCCTGCGATCTGTGTAAACGCTTGCATTTGAACAACCAACACTTGTTCGTCGAGCAATCGCTATGCCGAGCTTGCCCCGCAAAAACCAAGGCAATCCTGGCCTAGACGCAGCATAAAATTTGCGTCTCGAGGCATCGAAATTGGCAGGCCATGGCACCGCACGATCACGTACTAGTGCTCGGCAAGCTGGACAGACCCCTGCATTTTTTTAAAGTCCACAAAAATTTCAAGACAGGCGTTGATTTTGAAACTTCTTGTATCCGGAAGTGTCGGCTATATCAGCACCCATAGCATCATCGAAATACTGAATGCATAACATGATATCAGCGAGATTGACGATCTTTCCAAAAGTCACATCGCGGCATTACCATGGGTAAAACAACCGGCAAAACGCAACTTGGCTTTCGTACAGGCAGATCTGTGCGATACAGTATCCCTTGTCAGCAATTTAAATACGCCCGACTTGCCAGCACAACGGCCTTCCAATCGGCCTGTCCCAGAAGAGTCCCGGCACCGTTGGGATGAAAAGGTTGCAACTTCTACCGCCAGAACACTTTCAAAGCCTAGGCCAGTTGTCTCTAAATCAAAAGTACGCACTTTTTAGCCGGCGGCACGGTTCAAGTCTGGAATAGATCCAACTCGTCCGCTTTCGTATCAAATGTACCTGCGATACATGCGAGTTGGCTGCACTCATGCGCGCCAGTTGGCCATTTCAGCCTCAACCTGCGCCCGGTCAATAATCCCTGCATCCGAGCCCAACCCGCTGGCCACTAAAGACGCTGACGCTGTGCCAAGATGCGCGGCATCTTCAAGACTGCGCCCGTCGACCAACCCAGCGATAAATCCTGCCGTAAAGGCGTCGCCACATCCGGTCGTGTCAACCACTTCGATATTGTAAGCACTCACGTGGACACGCTCATCGCCCATCGCGATTATCGATCCGTCACCGCCCATGGTCAGAACCGGACATTTCACACCGCGTGATTGGAAGAACTGTATATTATCCTCGACGCCCTGAATCCCGCTGAGAACTTCCGCCTCTTCGATGGATGGTATGAAATAGTCGATATGCGGCAAAAGCGGATCAACAAATTGCCAAGTATCCGGTCCAGCACCGACCAAGTCCCATGTTGTTACGCATCCGGCTTCTTGCGCCGCCTTCAACAATCGTGCGCTGGGTGCACCGTCAATTTTGGCCAATAACCCAGTACCACCAAGGTGGAAAAACCGGCAATCCAATACGTCGCTTAGCATGTCATCAGTCACGTCGAAATGGTCTGACGCACCGCGACAGTGCAATGCCGGCCGTTCGCCGTTGGGCCGCACGTTCAGAATCGTGGCCGAGGTTTCAATATTCGGCAGCCTTGCCATGTGAGTGCAGTCGATGCCGAATTGCTGCATTCGATTGATAACAAAGTCTGCTTTTTCGTCAGATCCGACTGCGCCAACAGCCTGGCAATTTAGGCCTAACTTGGCCAGATCAACCGCCGTGCCGCCAGCGGTTCCGGCAACCGTCAAGCGGATTTCATCTATGAAATCAACATTGCCGCCTTCAGGAATGGCGGTAACGGGGCGACCGAGAACGTCAAGGATATAAAGTCCGACAACAGATACATCAAATCGACTCATCTTAATGACCCCAAATATTCAACGTACAAAAACGCTGTGACAATACCTAAACCCGCAGCCACACCAAGAATCACCAACACGATAACCATCGCCCTGACCAATGCCCGAGCGGGAACACCTTCGCGGCACAGTGGGACCAGATTAAAGGCTAGTGCGCCGATTACAACCGTAACGCAACCGATGGAAAACAACGTTAACGAAAACGGTTGAAAAATAGCCAAAATCGACAGCACACACATGCCAATGATGACGCGTTCGACAAGTTTAGCTTGAGTGGCGGTCATGGTGTCCTCATCACTTGTTCATCAGCGGTAAAAATATGCGTAGTGCCAGGCAGGAACCGGGTGTGCACTTTGTCACCCTCGTTGAGCGGCACGCGCCAATCAGTAACAAGCCGCAAATCATGTTGCCCATCGCTCAGATGCGCCAGCGTTTCGGCACCCATGGGTTCCACGATATCAATAGTGGAAGAAATGCCGTCAGGCGTGGGCTCGTTACTGATTTCCAGATTGCGCGGACGAACGCCCAACGTGACTTTTGTCCCGGGAGAGAGCTCTGAAATCCGCGGGTCGACCTCGATCTTGATCGTTTGCCCGCCTGTGATAGCAAACTCGGCACTGGCACCATTGCTTGCCGTCAGCGTGGCAGGCAACAAATTCATCTGCGGCGTTCCGATGAAACCTGCAACAAACAAGTTCTTAGGGCGTTGGAAAACGTTGTGCGGCGTGTCGACCTGCTCAATTTTGCCATCGCGCATGACAGCAATTCGGTCTGCCATAGTCAATGCTTCTAACTGGTCATGGGTAACGATCACAGTAGGGCGTGACAGGTCTTGAAGCACAAGCTTGATCTCACCACGCATTTCCTCGCGCAATTGGACGTCCAAACGACTAAGAGGTTCGTCGAACAAGAAACAAGTGGGGTCACGAATAATCGAACGACCAACAGCAACGCGCTGTTTCTCTCCCTCGGCCAACTGACCCGGTTTCCGGTTTAAAATCCCACTCAGCTGCAGCGTGTTAGATATCCGCGCGACGCGCGCGTCGACTTCTGTCTTCGACAGTCCCTCTCCATACAGTGGAAACGCCAAATTCTCGGCCACAGTCAAGCTTGGATATAAAGCGTAAAACTGAAACGACATCGCCACATTACGATCGCGCGCGGTTTGATCGCTGACATTCTTGCCACCCAAATACACCTCGCCCTCGCTTGCCAATTCCAATCCAGCAACCATCCGCAAAGTTGTGGTCTTACCGCAACCCGACGGCCCCAGCAGGCATAGCACCTCGCCATCGCCGACAGTCAAGTCAACCGAATCCACTGCTGTAAGCGTACCAAAACGTTTGGTGAGTTTTTTTAGTTCAATTGTCATTTCTTTACCGTTCCAAAGGTCACACCACGCAAAAGCTGGTTCTGCAGTAGGAAAGTGACAAAGAATATAGGGATCAAGAACAGCGTGACGATGGCTGCCAACAGGCCATAATCGACGCCAACTTCACCTCCTAAAGTACGCGCCATTGCAACCGGGACAGTGCGAGTTTCGACTCCAGTTAGCAGCAAGGCGAATAAGAATTCGTTCCAAGTCAAGATCAGGCCAAAGACGAACGTCGCCGAGAGGCCTGCTAATATTTGCGGGATGCAAAAGCCAAAGAACACCCGAGATTCTGTTGACCCATCCATACGCGCCGCGTCTTCGATTTCAGGGTTCAGTTCATCAAAGAACGATTTTATCAGCCAGACTGAAAACGGAATGTTAAAAGCGGTGTAAAGCAGGATAATGCCCCAATAGGTCCCGGCCAAACCCGAAAGACGGAACATCAAAAAGATTGGAATGATGACCACGATGGGCGGCATCATTCGGGTAGTCAGAATGATGAACAAATAAGTGTCGTTGCCACGCAGGGGAAATCGGCTGAACGCGTATGCCGCTAATGTGCCAACGATCAGCGCTAGGCCTACAGAGGTGCCCGCGATGAAAATTGAGTTAAAGAAATACAGCCCCATGTCGGTGGCCTGGCTACTGCCCGTGGTGATGCTCGCACGATAAAAAACAGAAGTGAAATTATCCAGCGTCGGCGTGAAAAATAGCTTTGGCGGGACGGCCAGCGCATCAGTGCGGGTTTTGAACGCGGTAAGGATGATCCAAAGCACCGGAAAGAAATAGATAAACCCGATTACGCTTGTCATGGCGGTATAGCCCCACCCAGCCTTGCCAATTTCTCGGTGTTTGCGCGCCATCACTCCACCTCCTCTTGGCGCTGGTTCACGCTGTATAAATACAGGTTAGTCAGCACAATTACGATGAACAACACAATATAAGCCAAGGCCGAGGATTGACTGGTCTTGAAAAACTGAAAAGCGGTGCGATAAAGAAAAACGGCGATTGTTTCTGTTGAACTACCTGGGCCACCATCTGTAATGATATAGACCACATCAAACAATTTGAACGTTTCAATTGTACGAAACAACACAGCAAGAAGCAGCAAAGACTTGATATAGGGAAAGGTTATCGTCCAAAAGGTGCGCCATTTGCTGGCGCGATCAATCTCAGCGGCCTCGTAGAGATATTTTGGGATGCTCACTAACCCTGCCAAAACCAACAACATCACAAATGGCGACCACATCCAAGCATCGGCAATCACAATTCCAAGTATAGCGCCTTCGGGTGATCCAAGCAGGACAAAACGCTCTTCCGTAAAGAAGTTCAAAACAAAACTGACGATTCCAAATGTCGGCTCATAAAATAGTTTAAAGAATACGCCAACTGACACGAAAGACAGCATCATCGGTGTGAGAACTAGCATAAGCACAATCCGACGCAGCGGAAAAACCTTAGCAAAAAGCATCGCCATGAGAAATCCGATGATCAGTTGCATGATGACAGAAGAACTTACAATAATTGCGGTCGTTTGGAATCTTTCCCAAACTTTTTCGTCTGTCAAAACCTTTTCGTAATTGTTGAAGCCCTTGAATTTGGGAACTTTCAGGCTGCTCGCTTTATAATTGAAAAAGCTGAGCCCAAAGGACCACATCAGTGGAAAGATATTCATTACAAACAGGATGGTAATTGCAGGGGTGACAAGTAAGGCACCCCGGCGTTTGGGATCAAGTAGCCATGCGCCAAATCCACCACGCGTCTTTTCTGTATTTGCCATTAAGTATTGTCCTGTAAGTCATAAACATCGCAAAGAGTCTGAAAAAACGGGGCCCAGCAGAAACCGAGCCCCGCTTTGGGAGCGTTTAAATCACTCGATATAGTCGCCGTCTTCCAGCAACTCCTGTTGGAATTCAGCCACGTTATCTAACGCTTCTTTTGCGCCTATCTGCCCAGTGATGGCTCTGTCGAACTCTTCTTGCTGCTGGGTCAGCAGTTCAAAGAATTCTGGGATGTGCCAGACATCTTTCTGCCAGTCGATCATCTCGACATGCGCGCGGTTCCATGGACGTAAGCCGTTATAAGACGGATCGGCCATCACACTCATCAGGCCCGACTGACCACCATTGGCAACCGCCTCTAGTTGGGTGTCAGATTTCAGCCACCATTTGACAACATTCAATGCTTCTTCGACCACCGCGTCATCGTTCCAGGTTGTCAGAACAAATGGCTGGCCACCGATGTTGCCGGTGCGATCAATTGAACCATCTGCCTGGCGTGTCCCCGGCGCTGGACCAAAGGCCGACTTATCATGCGCTTTGGACGCGCTTGGATCTAGCACAGGCTCTCCTAAACCGACCCAATCAATAATCGCGCCAACCTTACCCTGCATATACAAGTCCTGGATCACAAAGATATCCATCTGACCGGTCTGGCTCACTGGCGGCATGTATTGCAGATAGCTCAGATATTCATCGAAGGCTTTGACCGCAACTTCAGAGTTCACAACACCCTCGGCCTGCGCGTTGGGCATTTTGGATTCATCCCAAATGTCACCACCTTGTTGCCAAATAAACGCATTGGCCTGCATGGTTGAAAAGTCGTATCCCTTACCGGCCTGATACGCAATGCCGTAGAAGTCATCATCAAGCGTCACACCGGCTAGCATTTCTCCTTTGCTGCGTTGGAAGAACTCACCAACTTGACCCCATTTAGTCCAATCAGTGTCCTGCCAATCTTCGTAAGAACACGGGAGATTGGTACCATATTTTGCCTTGAACGCGGCCATCTCGCCTTCATGACAAAAGATATCCTGACGATAAAATGTTACGTAGGTATCCGGAAATTGTGGAAAGCCATAGTATGACACGCCGGGTGCCGGCACTTCACCGATCTCTTCAAGCTGCGCACGCGTCTTGTGCGGATAGGTCGAATAGGCCGACACCAATGCCGGATGAAGGTCTTTCAGGATCGCCGTGAGCTCTGGATCGGCAGCGATCTTGTCGGTCAGATCCATATAGTAGCCGCCTTCTACAAACGCGCCCAACCACTGACTGTCAGTCACGATCATCTGGTACTTTTGCTCGCCCGAAGTCAGCGAGGCGGCAACCCGCTCGTAAAAGCTCGGCCAGGGGATGAAATCCATGTCCAGTGTCGTGGTGTGCCCAGCTGGCGATGTGTAGCTCTGATCGAAATGCTCTTTCATGAACCGGGTTGGCGGCCAATCAGGTGCAGCCATAGTAATGGTAATATCCGCAGCCAGAACAGGCATCACACCCGTGCCCACTGCAAGCACTGATGCGCCCATTACACCTTTGATAACGTTACGTAGTTTCATTGTATTCCTCCATAATTGTAACTCAAGTATCGTTGACTTTTTTGGCTGCTCACCTTTAGTTTACTTTAGTGCTGTCTTACTGTCTTATCGCGCAGAACGCGGGGATAGTCTTTTGCCTGTCGTTCGGTCAAAAATATGCAAATCAGCAGGATCGAAGGCAACTTCGATTTCATCTCCTACCGAATATTTTGCAGCAATCTCTTCACGCAGAACCATTTTCATCATGGTTTTTTGTGCAGCGATTTCGATTATAGTCACGTCGCCCAAGGGTTCTGTCAGGTGAATTTTCACTGGAAATTTTGTCCGCAGTGCAGATCCGCGTACAGGCCCTTCTGCCAACCCTATGTCGTGGGGGCGCAGGCCTAGCTTCACAGGTCTGCCCGACAACACCCCTGGTGCTGCGATCGGTTGATCCAGAAATGGCAGATCAACGACATTGTCGCCGCTACCAGTTGTAGGCAAAAAGTTGATCGGAGGAGACCCGACCATCTGTGCCACATAGGTGTCATCTGGCGTTTGGTAAAGATCTCGGGGTGCGCCGACTGCCACAACTTTGCCATCCTGCATCACCCCTACCCGCTCACCCATAGTGAGAGCCTCGAGCTGATCGGGCGTGGCCAAAACCATGGTCATCCCAAGCTCTCGGTGCAGGCGCTTGAACTCGGTGCGCATGTCATTGCGCAGCTTGGCGTCCAGATTGGTAAGTGGCTCGTCAAGTAACAGAAGTTTGGGCCGCTGAATAATGGCACGGCCAATTGCAACCCGCTGCTGTTCACCGCCAGACAATGTCGTTGGCTTACGTTTCAACGTATGTGTTACCCGCAGCAGTTCTGCCACTTCGCCGACTCGCTTTTTTATCTCTGAACTGCTCGTACCTGATCGGCGCAACGGATGTGCAAAATTAGCCTCGACGCTTAGATGTGGGTACAGCGCAAAGGTCTGGAAGATCATCGACATGCCGCGACCTTGCACCGGTGCATCAGTGACGTTTTGCCCGGCAAAATGCACCTCGCCCTTGTCCAAATTCTCCAAACCCGCGATTGAACGCAAGGTCGTGGTCTTGCCAGAGGATGACGGGCCCAGCAGGCAAAAAAACTCGCCCTCGTGCACGTCAAAGCTCATGTCTTCCAACGCGACAACCGGTCCGAAAGTGCGACGCAGGTTTTGGACTTTAAGATCAGACATTTACCCAAGCCCCTTTGCGTTTCGATGACTTAACGCAAGCATCGACAAATGCGACGCCCGCAAGCCCATCTTGAAGTGTTGGATAAAGAATTTCAGGGCTCGGATCGCGTCTGCCGTTTTTTGCACGGATCGCCGCTGCGGCCTCAGCATAGATATTGGCGAACCCCTCAAGATAACCCTCTGGATGACCTGGAGGAATACGAGACATGCGCGCGGCCGCGCCTCCAGCCCCTGCCCCATTTCGAGTGATCAGGCGTTTGGGTTCCCCAAGCGGAGTATACCATAGATAGTTGGGGTCCTCCTGATGCCATTCGATTCCACCTTTTGAGCCAAAAACCCTTATCGACAAACTATTTTCATTTCCCGCTGCTACCTGGCTGCACCACAGCATCCCTTTGGCTCCTCCTTCGAACTGCAACAGAACATGCCCATTGTCATCGACCTTTCGTCCATCGACAAAACTGTCCAGATCAGCGCACAGGCGCTTCAGCGTCAGACCAGAGATAAAACTCGCAAGGTTATAGGCATGCGTCCCGATATCACCGGTCGCCCCGCCAGCCCCCGAACGCGTTGGATCAGTGCGCCACTCTGCCTGTTTCAGACCAGTATTTTCCAGCGGTTCGCTTAACCAGTCCTGCGCATATTCGACTTGAACCACGCGAACATCGCCTAAATCGCCATTGCTAATCATTTCGCGCGCCTGACGCACCATCGGATAACCCGTGTAATTATGGGTCAGCACAAAAAGCGCATCTGAACGTTCTGCTGCCTTTGCCAGTGATTTTGCGTCAGACAAGGTGGCCGTTAGCGGCTTGTCGCAGATCACGTGAATGTTGCGGCGCAGGAATTCCTTGGCAATGGGCGCGTGCATATGATTTGGCGTGACAATTGCCACCACCTCGATCCCATCTTTTAACCGCGCCTCTCGCATCGCCATTTGACGAAAGTCAGAATAGGCACGCGCCTTTGCTAGACCCAGATCAGCGGCCGAAGCCAGAGCTTTTTCTGAGGTCGAAGACAGCGCACCAGCAACCAATTGGAAATTATTGTCCATGCGCGCAGCAATACGGTGTACTGCACCGATAAAAGCATCACGTCCGCCGCCAACCATACCCAATCGAAGGGGGCGGATTTCATCAGACGCAACCGTGACGTTAGTAATGTCCGACGCTGTACCCTTAATGGACTTTTCACTCATCTTATTTTTCCCTAGATCCCAAGCATACGCTTGTTGGCAGCCTCGTCCGTGCCGCCATCGGCGAAATCATCAAATGCGCGTTCAGTCACCCGAATGATACAATCTTTAACAAACTGCGCACCTTCACGAGCGCCATCTTCTGGATGCTTCAAGCAACATTCCCATTCGACCACCGCCCAGCCATCAAAATCTATCGCTGCTAATTTTGAGAATATCGCCTCGAAATCAACTTGGCCGTCGCCCAAAGAACGAAAGCGGCCGGCCCGATCTAACCAAGGCTGAAAGCCTGAATAGACACCTTGTCTTCCTGTCGGGTTGAACTCAGCGTCCTTGACGTGAAACATCCTGATACGATCTTTGTAAATGTCGATGTTGTCAAGATAATCAAGACATTGCAGTAGATAATGACTGGGATCATACAGCATACAAGCACGATCATGATTGCCCGTGCGTTCCAAAAACATCTCATATGTGATGCCGTCATGCAGGTCTTCCCCGGGATGAATTTCATAACATATATCGACGCCGCAATCTGCTGCGTGATCCAGAAGTGGAAGCCAACGACGCGCCAATTCTTCAAATGCAGTTTCGATCAAACCGGCAGGCCGTTGCGGCCAAGGATAGACATAAGGCCAAGCTAATGCGCCAGAGAATGTTGCATGCGCCCCAATCCCCATATTCATTGATGCAGTAAGCGCCATTTTCACCTGATCTACGGCCCATTCCTGTCGCGCCTTGGGGTTGCCACGCACTTCGGGGGCTGCAAAGCCATCAAAGGCCTCGTCATAGGCAGGATGTACGGCGATCAGTTGGCCCTGCAAATGGGTCGAAAGCTCAGTAACTTCAACTCCGTTGGCAGCAGCAATGCCTTTGAACTCATCGCAATAGGTCTTGGATTGGGCTGCTTTTGCCAGATCGATCAACCGACCATCCCAACTGGGAACCTGCACCCCAAAATAGCCACAGTCGGCGGCCCATTTGGTGATACTGTCCCAGTCGTTGAACGGTGCTGTGTCGCCCGCAAACTGCGCCAAAAACAATGCCGGTCCCTTGATCGTTTTCATTTTAAACTCCCCTGAAGCATCAAGCCACAACCCTATGGCAAATTATCGCGAACAAAGATCTCAATGCGAATACGTTCTTGTTTTTCGTTGATTGGCGCATCATCCACCAATGCGCGCAGCACACGTATTGCGCTGCGCACTTCATGGCCTGGATCCTGAACCAACACCGCGTCGACCGTGCCGGAAATCAACGCGGCGCGCGTATGTTTTGAGAGCTCAGTCGTCACCACACTAATTTTTTGTTTTGCAGAATTGATCGTATCAATCACACCTCGTGTACCACCACCAAGACTGTACAGCCCAACAATATTGGAGTTATCAGCCATAAGCTGTGACAGCTTTTCCTCAACAACCCCCGCCATCTCTTCGCCCTCGATCCAGGGCAACACATTTAAATGTTGGCATTCGGTTCGCATGACCTGCTCAAACCCCATTCGGCGTTCACAATGGTCCCGCAATGTACCTGAGCCCGCGACCAATGCCACGTCACCCGAGGGTGCAGAGATAAAACGCTTCAATAGGCTACCCGCCACCCGGCCCGCGGCAACATTGTCAATCCCGACAAAACGCTCGCGTTGGGAATTAGGGATGTCTGATATGAAGGTCACAACCCGCACCCCCCGGGCACGCAATGAATTTACCGAATCTCTCACGGCTTGGCTTTCAACGGCCACCAAGGCCAGCCCATCACCGATGTCGTCGCCTAAGCGTTCAATGGCATTTACAATCGCCTGCGGATCCAGCGGCGGTACGGCGAGCATTTGTATATCAACACGCTCTTTGGCAACATGAGATTTGGCGGCCTCGATTTCGGATTGGATGTCTGAGAAAAATGAGGTCTCGCCCGCTGAAACGATAAAGGTAAACCGATAAGATCGTCTACGCGCCAGATTTGCGGCTGTCTGGTCACGGACAAAGTCCAGCCGATCCATGGCCGAGGTGACCTTTTCGATGGTCTCGCTTCGCACGCCTTTGCGTTTGTTCAGAACGCGATCAACTGTTGCCAAGCTTACGCCCGCCTCTTCAGCGACATCTTGTGCAGTGACTCGGCTCATTTAATCCCCCTCAAGAAAAAGATTGAGGTATTTAATGAAGTACGTCAATCATTATTGTAGAACTACTGTTCAAGATAACAAAATATGGAAGTTGGAAAGCTATGCTTATTGGGATTCCTACTATACTAACACCAGATTTATTACGTCATCTCAGCGCCATGGGGCACGGAGATGAATTGATAATCGCCGATGCAAATTTCCCTGCAGAGGCCTGCGCAGACCGAATCGAACGACTGGCCGGGGTTACGGCGACGGACGCATTGAAGGCGATATTGTCGATTTTGCCGCTCGATAGCTATGACGACACTCCAGCCCGCACGATGCAAGTTGTTGATGATCAAGAGGCAATTCCGGACACAAGAGTGGAATTTCAGCGTATCATTGACACTGAGGCCGATCACCCTGCAAAAATACAAGCCGTTGAGCGATTCGAGTTCTACGAACAGGCAAAACGTGCTTATTGTATCGTACAAACCGCCGAGAGGCGGCTTTATGGGAATATCATTCTTAAAAAGGGCGTTGTGGCACCAAGTTAAGTTACTAGCGGACCCGACCTGAAATGGAACAGCAAAACGCATCGAGGATCGGAAATGGAACAGTTTATTAATACCAAAGAAACTCTCGTTCACGATGCAATTGATGGGTTTCTTAGAACCTCTGGATCACCACTCTCCCGTCTGGACGGATATCCGCATATCAAAGTGGTGATCCGAACGGACTGGGATAAATCCAAAGTCGCGCTGGTGTCTGGCGGAGGATCCGGACACGAACCTGCACATCCGGGGTTCGTGGGAAAGGGCATGCTGACCGCGGCCGTGTGCGGCGATGTATTTGCCTCGCCGTCAACCGACGCGGTTCTCGCCGGGATTCTTTCCGTGACTGGTGACGCTGGTTGTTTGCTCATCGTCAAGAATTACACCGGCGATCGTTTAAACTTTGGTTTGGCCGCAGAACGCGCTCGGGCGTTGGGTTTGAAGGTCAACATGGTCGTGGTCGACGACGATATTGCTCTGCCAGACATTGCCCAGGCACGCGGGTTGGCAGGCACTTTGTTTGTGCACAAGATAGCCGGCGCTTTGGCTGAGCAAGGCGCTGATCTTAAAGCGGTTACAGACGCATCTGTCCGTGTAATTACCGATGTCACTTCCATCGGTATGTCCCTTGATACATGCACTGTTCCAGGCACACCCAAAGAGAAGCGAATTGGCGCCGGAAAAGCCGAATTGGGGCTTGGAATTCATGGCGAACCCGGCGTAGAGCAAGTGGATTTCGAAAATGCCAGAAGTGCGATGGAGATGGTTGTCGATCGTTTGGCACCAAAGCTGACAAGTCATCTATATGTGGCGTTGCTGAACAATCTTGGTGGGTCGACAACGCTTGAGATGTCTGTTCTGGCAAATGAACTTTGTCGGTCCAAGATTAGTGCGCAGATTGGCCATATAATAGGCCCAGCGCCATTGATGACCTCGCTCGATATGCACGGTTTTTCAATGTCGTTACTGCCTGTGGATCAGGCGCAATTGGACGCACTACTCGCCCCGGTGGCACCGAGTGCATGGCCAGGCTGCTCTGTCATCGGCGATGTCAAGACGACCCTTATGCCAAGTGGTTTAGAAATCCCGAAATACCGGGCATCGGATCATTCAGCCACTCGCGTGTTACTTTCTGCTGCTTGCATAGCCCTCGTTTCAGCTGAGAACGCGCTGAATGCGCTTGACGCGAAATCCGGTGATGGCGACACAGGATCGACCGTCAAGGCAGCCGTCCAATCACTTGCTGACGCGATAGATCAGCTGCCTCTGGCCGACACGGCAGAGCTTCTGCGCGCCATTGGCAGCACACTCAGCCAGTCGATGGGTGGGTCATCCGGTGTGATCCTAGCGATATTCTTTTCCTCAGCCGGCCACGCCGCCGCCAATGGCAAAACGCTGAGCGAGGCCCTGATATCTGGGCTAGAGCGCATTCAAGACGTCGGCGGTGCCCAACTTGGGGATCGAACGATGATTGACGCCTTGGCCCCTGCGCTGGATGCATTACCGCACGGGCTTGTCGCCGCCGCACAAGCTGCACGGCACGGCGCGGACGCTACGGCACAAATGACCAGAGCCCGGGCCGGACGGGCGACGTATGTGTCTGCTTCAAATCTGGTAGGCCACAATGACCCCGGGGCCGAAGCCGTCGCGCTGTTGTTTGAGCATCTTGCCAAAGCCCAATAACTTATCTGTGTGTGTATTAATCGAATGCCTCAAAAGCAAAGTAGGCATTGATATCAAGGAGAACTTTCATGGACATTGCATCTTCACACGCCCACGTTTCCAGTTGGCTCGCCAAATTCAGTGAGGCGCTTGAAAAGACAGATACCCAAGCACTCAAATCGCTTTTTGCCGAAGATTGTTACTGGCGCGATCTGGTCGCGTTCACTTGGAATATCAAAACGATGGAAGGGCGCAAGGCAATCGCAGACATGGCCGACGCAACGCTAGAAAATGTGCGTCCGACCAATTGGCAGATCAAAGGAGAGCCGACCACTGCTGATGGAATTACCGAGGCTTGGCTGACATTTGAAACCAACGCCGTGCGTGGCGAGGGCCATGTCAGACTGAATGAGCACGGCTGTTGGACGTTGTTAACGACCGCACAGGAACTGAAGGGCTTTGAAGAAAAGAAAGGCACCAAGCGTGATATGGGCGTGTCGCATGGTGCGTTCAAAGATCGCAAGACCTGGAGCGAAACCCGCGAAAGCGAAATCCGCGAACTGGGCTATAAAACGCAGCCTTACGTGCTCATTGTCGGCGGTGGCCAAGGCGGTATCGGGCTTGGCGCAAGGTTGCGCAGACTGGGCGTCCCGACTATCATTATAGAGAAAAATGACCGTCCCGGCGACAGTTGGCGCAAGCGTTACAAATCGCTCTGCCTGCATGACCCGGTCTGGTACGATCACTTGCCGTATCTGCCATTCCCTGACGATTGGCCCGTGTTCAGCCCTAAAGACAAAATTGGCGATTGGCTGGAAAGCTATACCAAAATTATGGAGCTGAATTATTGGACGCGCACAACCTGTCAAAGCGCAAGCTACGACGACGTCACCAAGCAATGGACTGTAACGGTCGACCGTGATGGTGAAACGGTTGTGCTTAAACCGCAGCAATTGGTATTGGCCACTGGCATGTCAGCGGTCGCAAACCTTCCCGACGTGCCGGGTATGGAAAGTTTTCAAGGTGATTTGCATCATTCTTCGAAACACCCCGGACCCGATGCCTATTCCGGCAAAAAGGCCGTTGTGGTTGGCTCTAACAATTCTGCCCATGATATTTCTGCAGCCCTGTGGGAAGCCGGTGCCCTTGTTACAATGGTCCAGCGTTCCAGCACCCATATCGTGAAATCCAACACACTGATGGAAATTGGTCTAGGCGATCTTTATTCGGAAAAGGCCATCGCCAATGGGATTACCACCGATATTGCAGATCTAATATTTGCCTCTTTGCCTTATAAGGCTTTTCCAGCAATGCAGGTCCCTGTTTATCAAGCAATGAAAGAGCGGGACGCAGATTTCTATGAACGATTGGAAAAGGCTGGTTTTCTGCTGGATTGGGGAACTGATGGCAGCGGTTTGTTTGTAAAATACTTGCGCCGTGGATCTGGGTATTACATTGACGTTGGTGCCAGCGAACTGGTGGCTGATGGCAAAATCAAGCTGGCGCAAGGACAGGTTGTTGAGGTCCAACCAAACGGTTTGAAACTTGAAAATGGCACCGAACTAAGCGCGGATGTTATCATATTTGCCACCGGTTACACCTCGATGAACGGATGGGCGGCTAGCTTGATCAGTCAAGACGTCGCTGACAAAGTTGGCAAATGCTGGGGATTGGGATCCGATACCCCCAAAGACCCCGGACCTTGGGAGGGCGAATTGCGCAACATGTGGAAACCCACTCAGCAAGAAGCACTATGGTTCCACGGCGGCAATCTGCACCAGTCGCGGCATTATTCCCAATTCCTGTCGTTGCAGCTTAAAGCACGTTTGGAAGAGATCTCAACGCCGGTTTACGGACTACAAGAGGTGCATCATTTGGCCTAAGTGCCCTACCACGCAAAGACTGACACAGCTTGCTGATTACCTTCTCAAGCAGGCACTTTTGACCCAAGGTGCAGAAAAAGCGCCCATCGTAACAATGGAACCATTAGGACATGTCGAAAAAGCTGATCAATGATCCCGACAATCTAATTGCGGAATTAATCGAGGGGATGGTTTCGGCCCATCCCAATCATTTGACCGTCGAAGGCAAGACCAACCGCGCCATCGTTGCATTGAATGGGCCGCGCGACGGCAAGGTTGGCATTGTGGTTGGCGGTGGATCGGGGCACGAGCCTGCCTTTGCGGGATATGTAGGCCAAGGTCTGGCGGACGCGGCGCCCTTGGGGAATATATTTGCATCACCTTCGCCGGCGCAAATTATGGACGCCGGATTCGCAGCAGATGGCGGCAAGGGGGTTTTGTTTCTTTACGGAAATTACACTGGCGACGTTATGAACTTCGGGATGGCCGAAGAAGGCATGGCAAAACAAGGCGTTGTCGCCCGCTCTTTCGTCACCACGGACGACGTAGCGTCGGCCCCCGCCGACAAGATCAACGAACGGCGGGGAATCGCCGGCAATTTCTTTGTGTTTAAAGTGGCTGGAGCCGCAGCAGATTTGGGTTTATCTCTAGAGGATGTCGAGACTGCGGCGCGACTTGCCAATGATGCAACGCGTACAATGGGCGTCGCGCTTGCTGCCTGTTCAATGCCCCAAACAGGAAAGGCGAACTTCAACATCCCCAAGGGTGAAATGGAAATCGGAATGGGCATCCACGGCGAGCCTGGTATTGCAAGCATTCCCGCCGAAAGTGCCGATGCCGTGACTGACCGCCTAATGCAGCCTATTTTGGCAGAATTAGCACTGAACGAAGGGGACAAAGTCGCTGTTTTAGTCAACGGTCTTGGGTCAACTACTTTGCTAGAACTGTATCTGTTACATCGCCGAGTAGCAAAGGTTTTGGACGCGCAAAAAGTTGCGATACATCACAGTTGGGTCGGTGAGTATTGCACCTCATTGGAAATGGCTGGGGCCTCTGTGTCTTTGATGAAACTTGACAAAGACTTACAGCGTTGGCTGGATCATCCTTGTGATACGCCTGCGTTGCGCGTTGGTACAGGTCAAAATACTGTTAAACAGCCTGTAAGACACACTTCTAGACAACATGCTCATAACAAGGAACCGAAAAAACGTGATAAATCCGGGCTTGACCGGTCAGGTCAAATTACACCGGACGTGTTTCGAGACATGATGGCTGCCTCGGCAGAGGCCATTTTCTCCCAACGAAATTACTTATGTGAACTGGACGGAGATCTTGGCGACGGGGATCATGGCATTACAATGGAAATTGGTTGGAAAGCAGCCTTGGCTTTGGTTGAGCGAACCGACCACACAGCCACAATCTCAGAACTTTGCGAAGGCATCGGCCAAGCTTTCCTTGATGCGGTTGGAGCATCGGTTGGACCCCTTTATGCATCCGGTTTCAACGCAGCGGGCGAAGCGGTCGGCGATCGCCTAAACCTTGATGCCCGGGCAATGATCGCTTGGTTAGATGGTATGGCACAAGGCATCACAGCGCGCGGTGGAGCCGCCGTAGGTGACAAAACGATGGTCGACGCCTGGGAACCTGCCATTGCGGCTGCGAAAATAAGATTTGAACAGGGCGCATCGGTCGGGGACTGTCTGATGGCTGGAGCGCAGGGTGCTTCCACCGGGGCCAACGCAACAACGCAGATGCAAAGTAATCGCGGAAGATCCAAAAAACTTGGCAAACGATCAATCGGGCACAAAGATCCCGGGGCCGCTTCTGCTGCGATCATGATTACAGCTTGGGCTGAAACTGTGCAATCGCTCTAGCGGTGCGACGGGCCTGCACGCTCACACAAAACCCAATTGTTTTTCTTGTCATCCTTTAAACAAAATCCGCACTACCAGACGACTGACCCTCGGGATCAAAGTAAGCATACAGGGATCCCCGTCTATTTTGGCGCGATTTGATCTGCGGTAATTGCGCGAGGTCGGCGATTTGGTCAGCGCAATATGAGGGTTTTGATGGTGAACAAAGTGAATCCCGAAGGCTGGCTTGCCTGGGTGCTGAAGCGCATCGAGGATCATCCAGCGAACCGCATCAACGATCACATGCCGTGGGCCTTTCAGGACATGATCAACGCTCAAAACGCCGAGGCCGAGGCAAAAGACGCCGCTTGATCAACGGTTGCGTTGATGCTTACTGTCCACTTGCTCCCTAAGGTTGATTAAGGGAAACATATTGACTTTTAATTTCATAAATAAACTGGACTAAGATTATGCAGATAGAAGAACTAGAGTTCCAAAACTTGGCGGGAAATCTATTGAAACCATATCAAAAACGAGCAGCCACAGAGCCAGCACAATTCCACCGCTGGTTCTTGGAAATTTTTTTCGTCTCGAAACGCAGGGCGCTGATGATGCGTGTGTAGACAAAAAGCAGGATAAAGGTGTTGACGGCGTTGTAGTGAATGATGCTCTCGAGGTCGTCTACATATTTCAATCCAAGGTCCGCCAAAAGCACGGAGCTACACTTGGAGACACAGACCTCAAAGAGTTCTCTGGAACTCTGAAACAATTTTCATCAGCGGAAACGGTTCAAGCATTATTGGATGGTCAGGCAAACTCTGAATTAAAATCTGCTTTGGTCCACGAGCAAGTAAAAGAGAAAATTGAAGCTGGATATACCGTTGAAGGGGTCTTTTGCTGCAATGCTGAGTTAAATGATGAAGGTAAAGACTACGTTGCAATAGACGGCGAGATCTCTGTTTTTGACGCAGCTAAGATTGCGACTGAGTTTGTAGATCTTGATGCCGAGCAAGGAATTAAGGAGGAATTTGAGTTTAATGTCTCGGATACCGAAGTCTTGAAATATCAGACTGCCGATGACGTGTCTGCACGAATATTTCTAGCGAACGCGCTACAGCTAACGCATATGAAGGGTATCGCAGACCAAACACTTTTTAGCCAGAATGTTCGGCTGGCACTAGGACACACCAAGGTTAACAAATCTCTGGTGGCTAGCATAAAAGACACATGGGAACATAAGAATTTTCCACTCTATCATAACGGGATAACGGTTATATGTAGCTCAATGAATGAGCTCAAAGCCGATAGCCTCGGCATCGAAAACTATGTGGTGGTCAATGGTGCTCAGAGTTTGACCTCATTGCTTAATTCGAAAGCAAGCATCACCCCAGATTTGCGCATTCTTGTTAAGGTTGTATCGCTTGGGAATGACACGGGGCTATCAGAAAAGATTACTCAGAATAGTAATAACCAAAATGCTATTAAGGCCCGTGACCAGAAGTCAAACAATCCTATTCAACAACGCCTAAAGAAAGAGGTTGCACAACTAAAATATGGTGACTTAGTTCTCGAAGTTAAACAAGGACAGATGAACCCAAAGAAAATTGTCTTGAAGAATGAAGACGCCGGTCTTGCGCTGCTTGCAATTGACTTAGGTGAGCCATGGACCTGTCACCAAAAATATAAGGTAATGGACGAGTCGCATGCAAAAATATTTGGACGCGCGGATGTCACTGGCGCAAAACTTGTATTCTGTCACCTTCTGATACAGAATATGAACAGTGTACTTGGTGGGTTCGACGACCATGTGTTCGGTCACTACAACCTCACAAAATTCTTTATTGCACATGCAGTTAGCCAAATTGTTCGAGAAGATGCCGATATAAAGGCGGTATTTAATGACCCTAAGCCACTGTTCCTTGAGAAAAAAATTAATGATTTTATTAAGGTGTTCGTCGGCATCGCTGAAACAACAGTTTATGACCTAAATGCGCTAGTCGGCGAACTTCCTCAAAAGGGTAATTTCGATCACAAGCGGGAACTCAAAAGCCCAACTTGGTGCAAGAACACTACAGCAAAGCTAGTAACGCAATACAAAAAAGACGTAGCAAGGAAGAAGGCTGAGCCGATCGCTGAGTTGTTCACCAATTGTCTGTCTGACGAGTAGTCGTTTCCCTGTTTCATGCATTCGGCGCGAAGGGCTACAATCCATCCTAGGTGTGTCAGCCACAGCCTTAATCTGCGCGCTCGGCACGAATGTCCTGAAGGGCTGGAAGCTGAAATTCGTGGGGGCAGGCAAATAGCACCCTAATCCAAACCTAACGCGCCCTATGTCGGTTCACATTTAACACGCATTTTTTTGTACAGTATTA
>Ga0209374_1000651_pt1 | contig 37462 bp, 30 predicted proteins | sample SaaInlLV_DNA_10m_FD_184683 | JGI IMG/M metagenome (GOLD analysis project Ga0209374, IMG submission 184683) | Marine microbial communities from expanding oxygen minimum zones in the Saanich Inlet - SI075_LV_DNA_10m (SPAdes) (version 2) | ecosystem: Environmental > Aquatic > Marine > Unclassified ... | reverse complement strand
AAATACCATTGATACATTAACTACTCTTAAATCGTTTGAGGAAAAGGGAATCAATGTGGTTGTTAGAGGTATGGGGAATCTTCAATCTATGGTAAATGGAAAGAAGAATCCTATTTGGAATCTAATCACATCAGTAATGAGTTCTCTTTATGAATTGGAAAGAGATAATATATTAGAAAGAACTGAAATGGGAAGGAAGATGTATGTAATGAATGGTGGTAAGTTGGGAAGAAAGGTTGGTTCAGTTGAGGGTAGAGATTCTTTTCTTCAAAAGGATAGAACTAAGAAGATATTCAACTTACTAGAGAAAGGGAAATCAGTTAGAGATATTAGTGGAAGATTGGGTGTATCAACTAAAACTGTTGTTAAGGTTAGAAAGTATTGGGATAAACCAAGAAAAGAATATGTGGAGGGGTTAGAAAACCAACCTTTGGTTTCATCCTCTGAATTCGTTGATATGATGAGTTAAATAACCTCTCATTACCCTATCAAATAACTCTGAAATAATTTGGTGTTATCAGATAAAGAGGGGTAAGGATAACCGACTAGTAAGAATAATCCATCACAGTAGAGTAATTTTAGTTAGCGCTATATTTACTCTAATTAGGTTTTAGTACAGCTGGATCAAGTCACAAACTCACAAAGAGAGCGTTTTATTAAAAAAAATACGCCTAGCAAGATTTGAAACAATAGCGTTCTGGGTAAGCCCAACCTAAACAGAATAAATTTACGTACTCTAAGCTATAATGCACTGTTTTAAAGGGGGTTGCATTTGTCAAATCATTAAAACTGAGGGATTATAATATTGCGATTAGTAATATTTCTATCAAAATTTAAGAATTATTAAATTTTTAATCCTTAGATTTGATATTATTATAACCATACTATATTAAACAATTTAATTTATGAAAACAATTTTAAAGACTTTAGTCTTACTTTTCAGTGTTGCGTCATTTGCACAAACAACAGTGAAAGGAACTGTAAATGATAACAGTGGACTACCATTACCAGGCGCCAACATTATTGTAGTTGGAACATCAACAGGAGTTGTGACAGACTTTGATGGGAACTTTACTTTAAATGTTAATCAAAATCCGCCTTTTTCTATTCAAGTGAGTAGTATCGGATTCCAATCTCAAACTACTGAGATTACCTCAAACAACCAAACTGTAAACTTAGTCCTTGATGAAGGCAGTTTTTTAGATGAAGTTGTGGTTTCAGCGTCAAGGGTTCCTCAAAGAATTTTTGACTCGCCAGTAACTATTGAAAAATACAGCTTAAAACAAATTCAACGCACCCCTTCAGCAGATTATTTTGAAGGACTTCAAAATGTTAAGGGTGTTCAAATGAACCAAACAGGTTTAGTATTTAGCCAAGTGAATACAAGAGGTTTTGGAACCGTATATAATGAAGGGTTTGTAACCCTAGTTGATGGAATGAATACGCAAGCACCCGTTTTCGGATTTGCTGTAGGAAATCTTATTGGTCTCAATGAACTCGACGTTCAAAGTGTGGAATTACTTCCAGGTGCCGCTTCGGCCTTGTACGGAATGGATGCTTACAAAGGTATTATGTCTATAACAAGTAAAAACCCGTTTGACCACGAAGGGATCAATGTATACTTTAGATCGGGTATAACACAACAAGAAGCAGGTGGAGACAATGAGTTTACAGATTTCGGAATCCGTTTTGCCAAAAAACTGTCTGATAAATGGGCTGTAAAAGCATCTGTTTCAGCAAAGCAAGGTACGGAATGGGTCGCTGCTGATACCCGTCACAAAAGAGAATGTTCCAACTGTGGAGATGGAAGTATTGTAGAGGGTTATGACCCAAGGTCTCCAGATTACGATGCTGTCAACGAATACGGACAACAGTTAATTTCTTCTGAAACTGTATGGGATGCAGTTGCAGGGTCTACTCTTGCTATTGATCCAACTGGAAATACCGCTAATGCAGTCTTAAATGCTGGTGCAGCTGCCCCAGATTACTGGGATGAAATTAGAACCACAGGTTACATGGAAAGTGATCTTTTTGGTACTGAAGCTAACAACATAAAAGGAAATGCAGGGATATACTACCGTCCAAATAGCGATACAGAAATTTCTTTATCCTCACTTTATGGTACGGGACAAGCACCATTACCTGCAGGAAATGCCCGCTACAACATTAAAGATTTTGTAGTTCAAATGCATAAAATAGAATTAAACAGCGGTGGATTAAATACGCGTTTTTACTACACCCATGAAGATGCAGGTGAAACCACTCAAAGTACTGCCTTAGGAACTTCGGTTGCTCTTGCTCAAGCAGGTGGTATTGAACAAGGATGGGGTGGAGCCTATCTATCAAATTACCTTGGCGCTTTAGCTGGAGGTGCCGCTGGTGTTCCCGCTTTACTTGGTCAAATCTTAACTGATGTTGGAACAGGAGGGCAGAGCTTTAACACCCTTGTTGGTGCAGAAAACAGTTTAAATGCACATACATTTGCTAGATCACAAGCAGATCTAAACATGCTGATGCCTGGAACTTCTGCATTTGATACTGCAGTAACAAATGCAACTAATCAACCTATTTTAACATTCAATGGGACCAATGGCTCTCTTGGTGCTGTGATCAAAGATCAATCGGCAGCATATACTTTTGAAGCCAATTACGATTTTGAAGACAAAATCAAATTTGCCAACGTATTGATAGGTGGATTATTCAGAAGCTTTAACCTTGACACTGATGGGACATTGTATACAGATTACGATGCGCCAATTGAGTATAGTGAATTCGGTGTTTATGGCCAGATGCAAAAAGACTTATTTGAAGAAAAGGTTTCGCTAACTGCTTCTTTGCGTTATGACAAAGTTGAAGTAATGGAAGATGCGAATATCACACCTAGATTAGGACTCTTATTTAAAATTGCTGAAAATAAAAACCTTAGGATTTCTGCTCAAGTAGGGTACAGAAACCCTACCAACCAGGACAAATTTATTGGACTATATAATGGACAAGAAGTATTGCTAGGATCAACTAGACAAAATATCGATAGGTTTGATACAGACCTTGGTGGATTTAACTGGACAGGAAATCAAGTGTTTGAAACAGCAGTTAATAAAAGTGCTTGGGACAACGGTGGAAATGTCATTTCTGAAGCATTAGATTACATAGAAGCTGAAAAAGTAACTTCTTTTGATGTCGGTTACCGATTCAACTCAAAAGACTTTACAATTGATATGAATGCCTATTGGAGTGATTATGAAAACTACATAGGAACCAATAGTGTATACGTTCCCGCTGCAATTGGATTGCCTGCAGAACAAGCATTGGCTGCTGGAGCTTTCGCTCAATTTGGAGTAGATGCTAACTTGGATGTGCCTTTCAGTACACACGGTTTTAGTCTTGAAGCAATTAAGCAATTTAGCCCAAAAACAACTCTTAACTTTATTTATGAGTATAACAAGTTAGTTTATACGGCTGAGGCCAATTCAAATTTTGAATTGAGCTGGAATACACCAGAGCACAGAATAAAGCTTGGATTTGAATCTAAGATAACTGATAACTTGAGCTTTGGAGCCAATGCGCGATACAACACTGAGTATTACTACGAGTCTTCTTTTATTGATGCAACCATTGAAAGCAATACGGTGCTAGATGCGAAGCTAACTCTTAACATTCCCGAAGTTTTCTCTGGCCTTAAAATAGAAGTTGGTGGAAATAATATAGGGGGAGATGAGTATGTTAGTATCCCAGGATCTGGAAATATTGGATCTTTGTACTATGCAGGACTTAAAGTTGGATTCTAAAATCTAATCTTCAAAAATTATACTTAAAAAACCCGGAGCAATGCTCTGGGTTTTTTAATTTTATTCTATATCTTTGCAGCGCGAAAACCCAGTGTTTTCGCTTCATTTTAGCTAAAAATAAAAAATAACAAAAGTAATGTCAAAAGTTACAGGTAAAGTTGCTCAAATTGTAGGTCCAGTGATCGATGTCGAATTCGCAGCTGGAGCGGATCTTCCGAAAATTTACGATTCCTTAGAAATTAATCGACCTGATGGTTCAATTTTAGTTCTTGAAGTTCAATCTCATATTGGTGAAAATTCCGTACGAACTATCGCTATGGATTCTTCTGATGGATTGAGTCGTGGAACTGACGTCAATGTGACTGGCGCACCAATTCAAGTACCTGTTGGAGAAGATGTCTATGGCCGTTTATTTAATGTGATTGGTGATGCTATCGATGGTTTAGGTGATTTACCTAAATCTGGATCAGCTGGATTACCAATCCACAGACAAGCTCCAAAATTTGAAGACCTGTCCACTTCTACTGAAGTTTTATTTACAGGAATAAAAGTGATCGATTTAATTGAGCCCTATGCAAAAGGTGGTAAAATTGGATTATTTGGTGGTGCTGGAGTAGGTAAAACAGTACTTATACAGGAATTAATTAACAATATTGCCAAAGGCCATGGTGGTCTTTCGGTATTTGCCGGAGTTGGAGAGCGTACGCGTGAAGGAAATGATTTACTTCGTGAAATGTTGGAGTCTGGTATTATAAAATATGGTGACGACTTTATGCACTCTATGGAAGATGGTGGATGGGATCTTAAAAAGGTTGATAAGTCAATCATGAAAGAATCCAAAGCAACTTTCGTATTTGGTCAAATGAACGAACCCCCTGGAGCACGTGCACGTGTCGCTTTATCTGGACTAACAATTGCGGAATACTTTCGTGATGGTGCCGGAGACGGTCAAGGAAAAGATGTATTATTCTTTGTGGATAATATTTTCCGATTTACACAAGCCGGTTCAGAAGTGTCAGCACTTCTAGGACGAATGCCATCTGCAGTAGGATATCAGCCAACATTAGCCACTGAAATGGGGGCAATGCAAGAGCGTATCACATCTACAAAGAAAGGATCGATTACTTCTGTACAAGCGGTTTACGTACCTGCAGATGATTTAACAGATCCTGCACCAGCAACAACATTTGCTCACTTAGATGCAACTACCGTATTATCGCGTAAGATTGCAGAACTTGGTATCTATCCAGCGGTAGATCCTTTAGATTCTACATCAAGAATTTTGACTGCAGATATTTTAGGTGATGAACATTATAATTGTGCGCAACGTGTAAAAGAACTTTTACAACGCTATAAAGAATTACAAGATATCATCGCAATTCTTGGAATGGAAGAACTTTCTGAAGAAGATAAATTAGCTGTTGGACGTGCACGTCGTGTACAACGTTTCCTATCACAACCGTTCCATGTTGCGGAGCAATTTACAGGCCTTAAAGGAGTGTTGGTTGACATCAAAGAAACCATCAAAGGATTTAATATGATTATGGATGGGGAATTAGATCGTCTTCCAGAAGCAGCCTTTAACCTTAAAGGAACCATTGAAGAAGCGATTGAAGCGGGTGATAAAATGTTAGCAGAAGCCTAAAAATAAACTATGTATTTAGAAATTATAACTCCAGAAGCAACCATATTTAAAGGCGATGTAGACAGTGTCTCTGTTCCTGGTGTCAATGGTGATTTTGAAATGCTAAATAACCATGCGCCTATTGTATCTGTCCTTAAGGAGGGTGTCGTGAAAATTGTTGGTAATATTACCCTCGATGATTCGAACAAAGCATACTTTGAACAAAAGGGTAACAGCTATTTATATACTATTGATTCTGGTGCTATTGAAATGAACGCTAATAAAATTATTGTATTAGCCGACTAACACTAGTAGATTCTATAAAATTAAAAGCTCAAACGTTTGTTTGGGCTTTTTTTATTTCCCCGGAAAGTTTGATTTTCGTTTTTCCAAAAAGGCAGTAGTACCTTCAATAAAATCTGCCGTATCAAAGCATTTTCCAAACTCAGAAATTTCAACGTCATAGCCATTTACGCCATCCATGTAATTCGCATTAACAGCTCTAATAGCAGCAGCAATTGCTAAAGATGAATTTGATTTGATTTGATCTGCTAAGGTATAGCACTTTGGCAATAGCGCTTCTTGTGGTACAACATAATTTACGAGCCCGTATGCAAGCGCTTTTGGTGCATCAATCATATTGGCCGTCATAATCAGTTCTAACGCTCTTCCCTTTCCCACGAGCTGCGCCAAGCGTTGTGTTCCGCCATAGCCAGGAATCAATCCTAAAGATACTTCCGGCAAGCCCATAAGCGCATTTGAACTGGCAACTCTAAAGTGCGCAGACATCGCCAATTCCAAACCGCCACCAAGAGCGTAGCCATTGACAGCAGCAATAACTGGCGTGGAAAAATTTTCGATCATATCAAATAGCAACTCCTGGCCTTGTTTAGCTAATGACCGCCCTTCTTCTTCTTCGAAATGGGAAAACTCACTAATATCAGCGCCCGCTACAAAAGCCTTTTCTCCACTACCCGTCAGTACGATGACTTTAGTTTCTAAATCGAGGTCTGCAGCTTTGAATGCTGAGTGAAGCTCAAAAATAGTTGTGGAATTTAAAGCGTTTAATTTCGTTGGTCTATTGATTGTAATGGTGGTGATTCCATTACTAAAATCGCTTAAAATAGTATTATACTTCATCTGGAAATTGTTTTGGAAAACGCACAGTAAATTGACTCCCATTATCAATTATAGAGGTAAATTCAATACTACCGTTATAGGTTTCAATAATATTTTTGATCATCGGCAAGCCCAGTCCCATGCCGCTAGTTTTAGTGGTGAACTTAGGTTCGAAAATTTTATCTTCAATAGTTTTCGTTATTCCACATCCATTATCTTTAACGGTGATCACAACATCAGTTGTTTCGGAAAAAAGTTGAACACTAATCTGTGGTGTGCGCTCCTCTGGAATCGATTGAACAGCATTCTTAACTAGGTTTGTGATGATTCTTATCAATTGTGAGCGGTCAAAATTTGCAATAATTTCAGGTTCTTTAGCGCTAAATTTAATGTCATTTTCCGTGAAAATTTCTAAAGCTAACTCTACAACCTCAACAACATTAAGAAACTCAAATTTTTGAGCTGGCATTTTGGCAAAATTAGAAAACGCTGATGCTATGGAACTCATCGTATCAATTTGCTGAATTAGGGTTTTCGTGTACTCCTCAACCTTTTTGTGAATTTGAGGGTCTTGAGGGTCAAATTTATGCTGAAAACTTTGCACACTAAGACGCATGGGTGTTAATGGATTTTTGATTTCATGGGCGACTTGTTTTGCCATTTCGCGCCAAGCTTGCTCGCGCTCGCTTGCGGCGAGTTTTTTAGCACTTTCCTCCAACTCATCAATCATGCTATTATACGACTCTACTAAAGCTGAAACTTCTAAGCTTGCCCCTGCAAGTTCAATTTTTTGGTTGCTTTTTTCTAATCGAGTGCCTTTCATTTTGTCCCGGATGGTCTGAAGTGATTTGGTGATATATTTAGACACAAAATACGCGAACGCTATGGCAACTAAAATCATGATTAAATAGGCATAACTTAAACGAATTAGAAACTCTTTAAGTTCACCATAATTCAGAGAATCGTCGTCAAAATAAGGAACATTTAGCACCCCTAAAGGTTTGGCTTTTTCATCTGTGAATATTAAATATGAAGACCTGTAATCGCCACCGAGTCGTTTGATTTTTTCAACAAAACGTTTGGACACGCTTTGATTAAGTTTGTTTAAAATTTCTGTAGAAAGCGAGGGTTCAGTTGCTGTATTGGCAAAATTAGGCTTTGACATTTTAATCAAATTCCCTTCTAAATCATAGAGATTGAAGCTAACATTATGGATGTTGGCAATCTCATAGATTTTATCTTTAAAAATTAGGGAAAGATTGTCTGTGTTAACTTCCCACGTTGTTTCTTTTAAAACATAATCTATACTGGAAAGTAATTGTGATTCCTTCCGTTCTAATCGCAATTGGTGATACTCTTGAGACTGCTCGTTATATTGATAAATAGTCACACCCGCAATGAGTATGGAAGCCAGTACGACCAACATAATCATATAAATAAAAATACGAGAACTTAAAGACAACTTACGCTTTGGCATAGAAATAGACTTTTGTTAAATATAGAAAAAATATCTAGCACTGGCCTCCATCTGCTAATCGGAACGGGTTCGTTTATATAATTTAATCCCCAACATCAAAAGAAGAGCCAACCCAATCAGACCTACCATCCCATATGCCATATTAAGCGTGCTTTTTAATAATACCAAAAACACCACCGCAAAAAGAATAAGGGTAGCCCCTTCATTCCAAATTCGCATAAAGTTGGATGTATAGTTAATTTGATCGTTTTGAAGCTGCTTGAAAATAAGATGTGTTTTGATGTGATACGCAATTAACAGAACTACAAACCCTAATTTTGCATGCATCCAAGATTGCTCAAACCAGTAAGGCGCTAAGGCTAAAAGCCAAATCCCAAATAGTAGCGCCAAAATAGCAGACGGCCATGTTATAATATACCACAACCGTTTAGCCATAAGCTTTAGTTGTGTTGCTAAAATCTCTTTTTCTGGAGATGATTTTAATGCTGCCTCTATATGGTAAATAAAAATACGCGGGATATAAAACAAGCCTGCGAACCATGTGATTACAAAAATTAAATGAAGCGATTTGATGTAGTTATAATACTCCATAATTATGATTTTGAAATTAATTTAGTTGATACTTCTCTATACAAAATAAATGCGGTGACCAAAGTAGAGAGTACATCTGACACGGGAAATGCCATCCATACCCCTAACTCGCCATACCATAAAGGTAATATAAAAATAAGAGGAATAAAGAAAAATCCTTGTCGAGATAACGTTAACAACAATGCTGGAACAGCTTTTCCAACAGCTTGGAAATAGGCTGATCCAATCAGTTGAATCGCAATAATTGGCGTTGCTGCAAACACCCAGCGCATTGCTGTGGGTGTTTTTTCGATAACTAAAGGGTCTGTTGTAAACATCCGCGTAATTAGTTCTGGGAACCCAATCAGCATTATAAAAACAATAGACGCCATTGCCATGGAATAGATAATTGCAATTCGAATAGTGTGTTTAACGCGGTCATAATTTTGTGCGCCATAATTATAGCCTGCTATGGGGACAAATCCTTGAGTAATTCCAAAAATTGGAAACAATGCAAACATCAACATTCGGGAAATAATTGCATAGGATGTCACTGAGGTTTCTCCTCCAAAATCAAATAAAATATTATTCATTAAGAGGTAAGTTATACTCACAATTGCCTGTCTTGAGAGTGTGACTAGGCCTAAGTTGCTAATTTCTGAAACAATAGATTTTTGCAATATGAAGTGTGGCCACAAAATTTTCATTTCAGAGTTTTTCGAAATAAAAAACCAAAAAATAAAGATGAAACAAAGCAAGTATGATCCAGTTGTCGCCCATGCAGCACCCATCATCCCGAGGTCCAGAATATTTATTAAAAGAACGTCTAAAAGAAGGTTCGACACCGATGGAATCATCATTGCATACATGGCAAATTTTGGTTTGCCTTCGGCACGAATTACTGTGTTGCCCATCATTGAAAGTGCGAGAAAAGGAACGCCATATAACACGATCCTGTAGTATGTTTTTGCAGGTTCAAAAATACTGCCCTTACCTCCAAATGTTGGAATAATTCCATCAATATAATACAGTCCAAAAAACACGAGAACAACCGTTAATAAGATGGTCATTGTAATTTGATTTCCAAATGTTTTTAAGGCTTTTGGAACTGCTTTAGCGCCCAAAGCTCTGGATATAATAGAGGAGCCTCCGATTCCAATAGACATCCCTAGTGCAGCAATAAAAAATGAAACAGGCAACACCACATTTATGGCCGCAATCGCTTGTGATCCAATCCAATGCCCCACAAAAATAGTGTCCACTAAAATATTTAGCGACATGACTAAAATCCCAATAGAGGCGGGAACTGCCTGCTTGATTAATAATTTTCCAATGGTCTGCGTACCAAAATCGTGGGATGTGGATTTAATCATTTAGTAAGTGTTATTTGGAAGCCCATGCTGTAACCCATTTTGCAAGAAGCGATACCCAAGCCGGATCATCGTTCAAACAAGGGATTGTTGTGAACTCTTTTCCGCCAACTTCATGAAATATTTCTTCGCCTTCCATCGCAATTTCTTCTAGAGTTTCTAGGCAATCACTCACAAAAGCAGGTGTGGCAATAGCCATTGATTTTGTCCCTTCTTTCCCTAAACGTTCGATCGTTCGATCGGTATAAGGCTGTAACCATGGGTCAAATCCTAAACGCGATTGAAATGAGGTCGAATATACCCCATCCTCAAGTCCTAATTCTTCGCCTACCAAACGGGTAACTTCGAGGCATTGGTGTTTGTAACAATACGTATGGGCTTCGGAAGGCGTGATACAACACGATTTATCAATCTTACAATGGGATTTGGTAATGTCACTTTTTCGAATGTGTCGCTCAGGAATACCATGATACGAAAACAATAAATGTTCGTATGTTTTTCCTTCTAAGGATTTCTTTATCGTATTTGATAAAACCTTAATATACTCGGGATTATTGTAGAATGGTGGTAAGTCCGATAAGGTTAATTGCGGGAAATGTGCATCTCTTAATTCTTTGGCGAGCACCAAAATTGTTTCGGTTGTAGCCATTGCATATTGTGGATACAAAGGCACAATTAACACCTCGTCAACACCTTGATCTACGAGTTGTTGAAATCCATTTTTTATGGTCATACTGCCATAACGCATGGCGAGTGCGGTAGGTATTTCGACTTCTTGTTTTAATTTGTGTTCTAGACGTTCTGATAAAACAATAAGGGGAGAGCCTTCTTCCCACCATATTTTTTTATAGGCTTTTGCAGAAATTTTTGGACGTGTATTTAGAATAATTCCTTTTACTAAAAGTGTTCGTGCCCATAAAGGCACATCAATAACACGTTCGTCCATCAAAAATTCGCCTAGATATTTTTTCACATCTTTTGGTGTGGGACTATCTGGAGATCCCAGGTTTACTAATAAAACGCCTTTCATCTGTTTATTCTTTTTGTGCTGACTCACGCCGTTTGTTATTAATCATTTTTTGGGGTGATTAATCGCGTACTTGCGCGGTTCATATTGGTTAATTAAGAGATTGAATATATTTTTTGGGAGTAGTCCCATATTGTTTTTTAAATGCTGAAATAAAATGACTAGCGGTACTGTAGCCAACTTTTAGCCCGACTTCATTAACGTTGTGTGCCCCTGATTCTAAAAGTTTTCTGGCGACTTCCATTTTGTAATCGAATAAAAAACCATAAACGGTAGTGCCGTAAATTTGTTTAAACCCTTCCTTTAATTTTTTTAAACTTAAATCAATTTCGAGCGCTAAGGCTGTTAGACTAGGTGGCTCAGAAAGTCGTTTAATAATAATGTCTTTTGCTTTCCGAATCTTAACCACATTTGAATCATCAACTAAAAAAGGACATTGCTCTATATTAGCATCTTCTCCACGATTAAAATATAAACTTAAAAGCTCATACGCTTTCCCTTTAAAATACAAAGACTTGATTGAAGAGTTTAAATTATAATTGATAAGTTGATTTAAGACAATCGCCATCGAAGGAGAGATGTGTCCATCATTATAGTATTTTTTATCTTGATTACCATCACTTAAAAACGTAATGTAATCGGCTTCATGAGAGAATAAACCATGAAATTTTTTAATGGAGATTAATACCGAAACCACCCATGATGTTGGATCAACTTCTAAATGAATCGGTAAGTCGCGTTGAGGGTTGTACAACAATAATGAGTTTTCATCAGAAATATTAAGGCTATAGGTGCCGTTATTAAATACAAACTTACACTGGCCTTTCAGGCAAAAATGAAATTGAATAAAAGAGCTATCTATTTCCTTTTCAAGGAGTTGAACTTCAGTTGTTTCATTTTGATGCGTCATAACCAAAAACCCTTTCTCAATCACCGTTTCTAAAAAAGATCCTTGAGCGCTATTTTTTTGGCGTGATGGCACACTTTGTAAGTCGTCTTTATTTAGATTCATTATAAATAAAAATTAAGGGTTATGGGTTTTTTTATCTGCAAAAATAAAATTTTAAACAAAAATAGTTAAATAATCTGTGTAAACCTCTAAACGACAAATAAAGTTCTTCTAGCGTTACTTTTTACAAATCAAAGCGGTTATTTTTGTGCCATTAAATTTCCAAAAACAGTAATGGAGCAATTCAACAACTCTGAAAAAACCTATTTCTATGTCATTGGCCTAAGCTACAAAAAAGCAGATGCCAAAATGCGTGGAGAATTTAGCCTAGACCAAACATCTAGAGCTAATTTAATGGTGCAAGCCAAAGCCAGTGGCATTGAGAGTTTAGTTGCGACCTCAACCTGTAACCGAACCGAAATTTATGGTTTTGCCAGACATCCTTTTGAGCTTATAAAATTACTTTGCGACAACACTCAGGGTACTGTAGAGGATTTTCAAACAGTGGCGTATGTGTATAAAAACAGTGACGCTATTCAGCACATGTTTAAAGTAGGTGCAGGGTTAGACAGTCAAATTTTGGGCGATTTTGAAATTATAAGTCAACTAAAATTAAGTGCTAAAATTTCTAAGAAGCACCAATTGCTGAACGCATACTTGGAGCGTCTAATTAACGCGGTTATTCAAGCAAGCAAACGCATAAAGACAGAAACAGAATTATCTTCTGGGGCAACTTCGGTGTCTTTTGCCTCTGTACATTATATCAAAAAAACGGTAAAAGCTATTTCTACAAAAAACATTTTACTTTTTGGAACAGGTAAAATTGGACGAAATACTTGCGAAAATCTTATAAAACATACCAAAAACGAACATATTACGCTTATCAACCGCACACGGGATAGAGCAGATAAAATTGCAGGGAAATTTAAACTTCTGGTTAAGGATTATAGCCAGCTTCAAGAAGAAATTGGCAACGCCGATATTTTAATTGTTGCTACTGGAGCACAAAATCCAACAATCGACAAATTCCTGATTCAAAATAAAAAACCACTACTGATTCTTGATTTATCGATCCCTAAAAATGTGGATGAAAACGTCAAAGAATTACCAATGGTCTCTTTGGTTCATTTGGATCATTTATCGCAAATGACCGATGAAACTTTAGAAAAAAGAAAACAATTTATTCCTGTTGCCGAAGGCATTATTGAAGAAATAAAAACAGAGTTTGAAGCTTGGGTAGATAATCGAAAATTTGCGCCTACTATTAAAGCATTGAAAGAAAAACTACACCTTTTTGCTACTGCTGAAGTGGATACTCACCGCAAAAAAATAAACGAATTTAATGAAGCTCAAGCTGAATTAATCAGTGCCAGTTTAGTTCAAAAAATAACCAATCACTTTGCACACCATTTGAAGGACGAAACGATCTCAACGAATGATAGTCTCGAACTCATTAAAAAGGTGTTCCAATTAGAGTCCGAAAAACATGTGTAAACTTATTCGAATCGGTACCCGCGATAGTGCTCTTGCTCTTTGGCAGGCCAAAACCGTACAGTCTCAACTCCAGCACCTAGGGCATGAAACAGTATTAGTTCCCGTAAAATCTACAGGAGATTTAGTTTTAAATAAACCCATTTATGAACTCGGTATTACTGGTGTCTTCACACGAACTCTAGATATTGCTTTGCTCAATGAAGAAATAGATATTGCAGTGCATTCCTTAAAAGATGTGCCAACAGTAATGCCAGAAGGTGTCGTTCAAGCTGCCGTCTTGAAACGCGGTAATATTAGAGATACTTTGGTCTTTAAAACCAATGAAGAGTTTTTGGCTCAGAAAAATGCCGTGATTGCCACTGGAAGTTTACGTCGAAAAGCACAATGGCTCAACCGCTACCCTACACACAGTATTGTGGGGTTAAGAGGCAATGTAAATACCCGGCTCGAAAAATTAGAACACAACAATTGGAATGGTGCCATTTTTGCGGCTGCAGGCTTAGGACGCCTTGGACTCACTCCAGAAGACGCTGTGAATTTAGAATGGATGGTTCCAGCTCCAGCTCAAGGCGCGGTAATGATTGCAAGTCTCAAATCTAACACCGAAGCTATCGAAGCATGTGCACCCCTAAATCACGAAGAAACAGAGATTTCTACACGAATTGAGCGTGAATTTTTAAACAAATTAGAGGGAGGTTGTAGCGCTCCTATTGGAGCACTTGCCTATGTAAAAGAGGAAGAAGTCCATTTTCATGGCATTGTTTTAAGTCCAGACGGCACTAAAAAAATTGAAGTCAAACGCACCGCCAAACTTGGAGAACACCACAAACTTGTCGATGAGTGCGTAGAGTTTGTTCTGAGTCGAGGTGGTAAAACACTTATTGGCACTACTGCAAAAATTGAGGTTGCCACAACCATATTTTCATCTAAACTGTTAAGCCCAGGTCAAAAAGATTTGTTCAATAACAGCCTCAAAGTAGAGAGCTCTGACTTTGTTAAAACCTCAGCAAATAGAATCAAACCAGTACTTCTAAAGGCAGCGCATAAAAATGTTGTCATTACGAGCAAAAATGGTGTTGACGCGATCTTAAATAATTGCCCCGTTGAAGATCTAAATTTTGAAACGATTTATTGTGTTGGCAGACGAACCAAACGCCTTATCGAACAAAAAATAGGCCCTGTTAAGCATTCCGAAAAAAATGCTAAAGCATTAGCCAATTATTTAGTAGAATACATTGAAGGTACCGAAGTGACCTATTTTTGCAGTGCTATTCGCATGGATGATTTACCTACTGTTTTAAAAGAAAACAACATCAATGTAAAAGAAATTGAAGCCTATAGTACCAAGCTAGAAGCACCTAAATTAGAAAATACTATTGAGGGGGTTATGTTTTATAGCCCTTCAACTGTTCAAAGTTTTTTACAAAAAAATACGCCGGACTGTATCGCCTATTGCATCGGAGAAAGTACGGCTAGAGAAGCAAAAAAATATTTTAAAGATGTGCGCGTTGCGAAAATTCCTACTGTAGAAAGTGTCATCGAACTTGTGAATCAAAATTATATTTAACCGTTATGATCAAAAACGATTTATTTTTAAAAGCACTTAAAGGAGAAACCGTTGAACGCCCTCCAGTATGGATGATGCGTCAAGCAGGGCGTTATTTGCCAGAGTTCATCGCTATTCGAGAAAAATACGATTTTTTCACACGTTGCAGAACACCTGAACTGGCGAGTGAAATAACCGTTCAACCTATTCGACGCTATGGAATGGACGCTGCCATTTTGTTTTGTGATATTTTGGTGATCCCTCAGGCCATGAATATTGAGGTACAAATGAAACCTAATTTTGGACCGTATTTACCAAACCCTGTGCGCACACAAAAGGACGTTGACAATGTTATTGTGCCCGATGTGACTGTAGAATTGGACTATGTTTATCAAGCCATCAAAGCCACAAAAGAATTATTAAATGACGATATTCCACTCATTGGTTTCGCAGGGTCGCCATGGACTATTTTGTGTTATTGTGTGCAAGGTCAAGGCAGTAAAAACTTTGATAAAGCCAAAGAATTTTGTTTTACAAACCCAATAGCGGCACACCAATTATTGCAAAAAATTACAGATACAACTATTGCCTATCTTAAAGAAAAAGTAAAGGCCGGAGTGAATGCTGTTCAAATATTTGATTCTTGGGGTGGGATGTTATCGCCAACAGATTATCAAGAATTTTCTTGGCAATATATCAATCAAATCATAGAAGCGTTAAAAGACGAGGTCCCTGTTATTGCTTTTGGAAAAGGCTGCTGGTTTGCCCTTGGCGAGATGGCAAAATCTGGTGCTTCTGCATTGGGTGTTGACTGGACTTGTTCAGCTCGAAATGCGCGTTATTTAACTGGTGGTAATATAACCCTTCAAGGGAATTTTGACCCATCGCGTTTGTTATCGCCGCCTGCAGAAATCAAAAAAATGGTACACCAAATGATCCATGAATTTGGGAAAGATAAATACATTGTAAACCTAGGTCATGGAATCCTACCGAATATTCCAACAGACCATGCAAAAGCGTTTATTGATGCCGTAAAAGAATACCGTGTCTAATGAAAGACTTGTTTTTTAAATATATTCACGAACTGCAAGACACGATCACTTCAAAACTTGAAATGATCGACGGGACAGCTACATTCAAAGAAGATATTTGGAAACGCCCTGAAGGTGGTGGCGGACGCACTCGCGTCATCGAAAATGGTGCGGTCTTTGAAAAAGGTGGTGTTAATATCTCTGGTGTTCATGGAAAGCTACCTGCCTCGATGCAGAGTTATTTTAAGGTTGGGGAAGTTGATTTTTTTGCCTGTGGACTGAGTTTGGTCTTACACCCAAAAAACCCAATGGCGCCCACAGTTCATGCCAATTGGCGGTACTTTGAAATGTATAATGACCAAGGCGATATTATCGATCAATGGTTTGGTGGCGGACAAGACCTAACCCCTTATTATCTGTTTGAAGACGATGCGATCCATTTTCATCAAACCTGTAAAACCGCCTGTGATAAGCACAATCCAGAGTTCTATCCGACCTACAAAAACCGTTGTGATGACTACTTTTACAATAGCCACCGCCATGAAGCACGTGGAATAGGCGGTCTATTTTTTGATTACTGTAAAGCAACTGAACACATGACCATGGAACAATGGTTCGCTTTTGTCACTGAAGTAGGCGACAGTTTCTTGGAAGCCTATGTTCCTATTATAGAAAAAAGAATGCACTTACCCTATACAAGTCAACAACGGAACTGGCAAGAAATTCGAAGAGGACGTTATGTTGAATTTAATTTAGTGCATGATAAAGGCACCTTGTTTGGCCTCAAAACCAATGGACGAATCGAAAGTATTTTGATGAGCTTACCGCCTCATGTACAGTGGGTGTATGACCATCATCCAGAACCAAACAGTAGAGAAGAACAACTAATGCGGGTGTTAAAAACCCCTAAAAACTGGGTTTAATATGTATCCAATAAAAAGAAATAGACGGTTGCGATCCAATGCATCGATCCGTAGTTTAGTAAGAGAAACAATCATTACGCCAACTGATTTTTTAGTGCCCCTATTTGTAGTGGAAGGTAAAGGCATCAAGGATGAAATTCCGTCCATGCCCAACTATTACAGGTATAGTTTGGATACCCTTGAAGCAGAAGTGAAACTCCTTTGGAGCTTGGGATTAAAGTCGGTTCTTGTATTTGTAAAAGTAGCCGATTCGCTCAAAGATAATAAAGGTACAGAGGCTCTAAATTCAGAGGGGCTAATGCAACGCGCTGTAAAAACCATCAAAAATGTCTGTCCAGAAATGTTGGTCATGACCGATGTCGCTCTAGATCCCTATTCTGTATATGGCCACGATGGGGTTGTTTCAAATGGAGTTATTCAAAATGATGATACCGTTGAAATTTTGACAGGAATGAGCTTGTCTCATATTGAGGCGGGTGCCGATTTTGTAGCGCCTAGTGATATGATGGATGGTCGAATTTTAAGTATCAGAGAAGCCTTTGAAGATGATGGCTATGTGGATGCTGGCATCATGAGTTATAGTGCCAAATACGCCTCTTCTTTTTATGGGCCCTTTAGAGATGCTCTGGACTCTGCTCCAGTAGATTCTAAAAACATTCCTAAGGATAAAAAAACCTATCAAATGGATTATGCCAACCGATTTGAAGCCCTTAGAGAAACCGAAATGGATATTGATGAAGGTGCCGATATCGTCATGGTGAAACCTGGTTTAGCGTACTTAGACATTCTTCGAGAAATTAAAAACGAATTTGATGTGCCCGTAGCCGCCTATCAAGTGAGTGGCGAATATGCCATGATCAAAGCTGCAAGCGAAAAAGGGTGGCTCAATCACGATGCCGCAATGCTCGAAACAACAATGGCTTTTAAGCGTGCAGGCGCCGATATTATTGCCAGTTATTTTGCTAAAGACATCGTAAAACTTCTTGGCTAAAATCTAGACAATGGTGTGTTGCGGCTTTCTCTAGGAGACGACTATAAGGCTTCTACAAGCTTACCTGGGCTGTATATCTATCTCGGGAATAATCCAAATTCTATTGCTGATGCCTATGAAATTGGTGCGGTCACTGTCTTTCAAGGCGCTCACTTTTATGACTTGCCAGAATCTATTGGTCTCTATGATAATAGCTACATCTTATATTGGTGCAAACCTTTCGGAGTGAAAGTCGGAGAAGGACAAATACAATAACCCCCCCTCATTATGAAAAAACTACTTATTTTAAGCCTACTATTTGTGATTACTTGTCAATTTTCTACTCATGCACAATGGTTAGAAAAAAAAGGTAACGGCTATTTTAAACTAAGTGCCTGGACGCTTGAAGCTGATCGCCATTATACCAATTCAGGAGCAATAGACCCAAACGCAACTCGAGGAACCTTTAATTTAAATCTGTATGGAAAATATGGACTCTCTGATAACTGGGGGATTATTGCCTACATTCCGTTTTATGTAAAAACCTATCAAAACCATCAGGTTTCTATAGTCACTGATGAAACACTCTCTGAAGGGGAAGCGCATTCGAGTTTTGGAGATATGGATTTAGGAGTCGAATACCGATTATTTAAAGCCTCAAAGCATGCCTTTTCTGTAGCTCTATCTTTAGGAGTTCCATCCGGAGATAAAGAAGGGGGCAGCGACGGGAGTTACCAAACTGGTGATGGGGAATTTAATCAAAATATTCGTTTCAATGCTGGGACAGCATTTGCAATTTTTAAACACCCTTTTTATGCTAAAAGTTATCTTGGATTTAACAACAGAACAGCAGGTTTTTCGGATGAAATCCGATTTGGAATAGAGGCTGGAACTAATTTTTTTGACAAAAAATTGTTCTTTCTATTGCGATCAAACACAGTTAGATCAATAAGAAACGGTTCTTTAAGTGCTGCAAATAGCGATGGAAGCATTTTTGCAAACAACGTTGAGTTTGTAAGTTTCGGATGGGAAGCCAGTTTCAAACTTAATCCTAGTTTAGGGGTTAGCATAGGTTATGAATCTGCATTTTCTGGAAAAGTTATTTATGCGGCGCCGAGCTATTCGGCTGGTGTGTTTTTTTTACTAAAATAAGGCCATTAGATGTAACTTATTTATAAGTATATTTACGGTAACTCAAACACAAACAAATGAAAAAGTTTATACTCCGTTTATCCGTTCTAATTGCCGTTCTAATTGCAGCGCTTTACATTACAGATACTGATTATCTTTTAAAAGCAGTACGCACTATTTATGCTAAAGGATACACTACAGCCTATCTAGAGGATTATAAAGAATTTAATAATGCAGTCGTTGATAATGATTTGCCACAACCTTGGCCTATTCATGAAGACTACAACACTGTCAAAGAATCGGAAACTTTAGTAAATTACAATACTGCAACAGGGACTGTCGCCTATGTAATCATAAAAAATGATAGTGTATGGTTTGAAAACTATTACGATGGTTTTGATAAAGACTCTAAGACTAACTCATTTTCAATGGCCAAAAGTTATGTATCTGGGCTTATGGGTAAAGCCATTGAGGAGGGTTATATAAAAAGTTTGAATCAGCCCGTAAGTGATTTTTTTCCAGAATTTAGCGAAGGTTTAGCCAGTCAAATGACCGTAGGAGATTTATCGTCTATGGCATCAGGCACCAATTGGGACGAAAAATATTATTCCCCTTTATCCATTACAACACGCGCCTATTTTGATGATGATTTAGAAAAAGTAATTTTAGGGCTCAAAGTCGTAAATGAGCCTGGTAAGTCCTACAAATATGCGAGTGGAGACACGCAGTTGTTGGCAATGGTAATAGAAAAAGCAACAGGCAAAAAACTATACGATTATCTTTCTGAAAGTTTCTGGAAACCCTTAGGAAGTGAAAACTCAACACTCTGGCAAGTAGATAGCGAAGATCACGACTTAGTGAAAGCCTACTGTTGTATAGCGAGTAACGCCAAAGACTTTGCCCGCTTTGGGAAACTCTATAAAGACCACGGTAAATGGAATGGAAAACAACTGCTAGACTCTACATTTATTGCAAAATCTTTAACCCCCCGATTTAAAGAAAGTCCTCAATATGGATATGGATGGTGGCTTCAAAAACGCGATGATAAATCCTTTTTTATGATGCGTGGTCATTTGGGACAATACGTTATTGTAGAGCCCACTGATAATATCATTATTGTAAGACTCGGACATGAAAAATCTCCAGATGCAGATTCACAGATTTTCTCAGATGATATTTCTGTTTACATTGACGAAGCTTATAAAATGTTATCCCATGCTCCAAAAACTCAACCTTGAAAATCTCCTGTTTTTAGATATTGAAACGGTTCCTGAAACCGCTCAATACTCAGAACTTTCAGAAGAAAAAAAACTGCTCTGGGAGCAAAAATCAAAATACCAACGTAAAGAGGAATTTAGTCCGGAAGCATTTTATGACCGCGCCGGAATTTGGGCAGAGTTTGGTAAAATCGTTTGCATTTCTGTAGGGTATTTTGCACCCGTAAATTCAGAGCGGCGCTTTAGAATCACTTCGTTTTATGGCGAAGAACACGCCCTTCTTCTAGAGTTTAAAACTCTTCTTGAAACCCATTTCTCAAAACCTAAACATGTATTGTGTGCGCATAATGGGAAAGAATTTGACTTTCCTTATATCGCCCGAAGAATGATTATTCACAACATTGAACTCCCTTTAAAATTGAATTTATTTGGTAAAAAACCTTGGGAAGTTCCGCATTTGGACACTTTAGAATTGTGGAAGTTTGGCGACTATAAACATTATACGTCATTAAAACTATTAACTAATATCCTTGGAATTCCATCACCTAAAGATGATATCGATGGCAGCGAAATATGCCGTGTGTTTTATGAAGAAAATGATATTGAGCGCATTGTGATCTATTGTCAGAAAGACACCATTGCCGTCGCACAAATTATTTTAAGACTCCGTGGAGAAGACTTATTAAAAGCGGAAGAAATTGCTTATATTTAAGCAATGGAGCACACCCCTATTTTAAACATTCAAAATCTTCGCGTTGCCTTTTCATCCAATTCGGGTCTAAATGAAGTGCTTCATGGCATCTCCTACAATCTATTTCCAAACGAAATTCTTGGGATTGTTGGCGAATCTGGAAGCGGAAAATCGGTAGCATCACTGGCTATTATGGGTTTATTACCCCTTAACAAAAGCAGCATTAGTACTGGTGAAATCATATTCAAAAACAGCGATCTCCTACGTTATTCCCAAAAAGAAATGGAAGCGATTCGGGGTCAAAAAATAGCCATGATCTTTCAAGAACCTATGAGCGCGCTCAACCCCTCAATGTGCTGCGGAAAACAAGTAGAAGAAATTCTATTGCAACACACAACCATTACACCAAAAGCAGCGAAAACCGAAGTATTACGTTTGTTTGCTGCGGTAAAAATCCCAGCACCTAAAGATACTTTTAAAAAATATCCTCACGAGATTTCTGGAGGACAACAACAACGCGTTATGATTGCCATGGCAATTGCTTGTAAACCTGATATTCTAATTGCAGACGAGCCCACGACTGCCTTAGACGTAACCGTTCAAAAAGATATTATAAGCTTATTAAAAACACTCCAAAAAGAATCCAAAATAAGTGTTATTTTTATCAGTCACGATTTGGCTTTAGTTTCTGAAATTGCAGACCGGATTTTAGTGATGTATAAAGGCAATATTATTGAAAATGGAGGAACAAAATCTATCTTTAAAACGCCTAAAGAAGACTATACAAAAGCACTTATTGGCGCACGACCAACCTTGAAATCACGCTTAAAGCAACTCCCCACTGTTAGTGACTTTTTATCGAACACCATATCAAATCAAATCATTTCAAAGACTGATCGAACTGAATCTCATAAAGAAATTTATAGTCAAAAACCTCTATTGGAGGTCATCAATCTTGAAAAAACCTATTTCTCTAAAGCCTCTTTTTTTGGAACAAAAACAGCATTTAAGGCGGTGGACGGCGTGAGTTTTAAAGTCTATACCGGAGAAACAATGGGGCTTGTAGGAGAATCTGGTTGTGGAAAATCAACTCTAGGAAAAGCTATTTTACAGCTCGATAAAGCCACTGCTGGTAGCTTAAAGTATCACGGAAAAGACATTACAAATATCAACAAAAAAGAATTGCGAATATTACGCAAAGACATTCAGATTATCTTTCAAGACCCCTTCGGATCTTTGAATCCTCGAATCACTGTTGGAAAGGCAATTATGGAACCTATGAAAGTGCATAAGCTATTTTCATCCGACGATGAACGCAAAGCAAAAACTTTAGAGATTTTAGAAAAAGTCGGTTTAGAAGCAGTTCATTTTGATCGCTATCCCCATGAGTTTTCTGGAGGGCAACGGCAACGTGTTGGAATTGCAAGAACCATTGCAGTAGAACCAAAATTGATTATATGTGATGAATCTGTGTCTGCTCTTGATATTTCGGTTCAAGCACAAGTGTTGAATTTATTGAATACATTAAAAGAAGATTATGGGTTTACCTATATTTTTATTTCCCATGATTTGGCGGTTGTAAAATTCATGTCCGACCAATTGATGGTGATGAACAAAGGCAAAATAGAAGAACACGGCGAGGCCGATGCGATTTATGAATCGCCTCAAAAAGCATATACAAAAGCCTTGATAGCAGCCATTCCGAAAGGGTTGTGAGTTGCTCAAACTTGGGACGCCTAAAAATAAAATGAATTATCCCAATATAGTAAAGGCGATCAAAATAAATTGATCGCCTTTACTTTCTTAGGTACGCTTACTCTTCGTTTTATTCTGCGGTTAACACAAAACCCCAGTCGAATTCCCCATTCCCATCAAGTAGATCTTCCGTTCTTCTTTTAAAATAATCTGTTGTAATATCTACTTTGCCATTCAAAATCCGAAGATCCAACCCTATATCTAATGTTTTTTGTGTTTCCCATTTAATATCTGGATTAGAAATTGGACCACTAGCAGCTCCAACATTCTCTTGGTTATTAAAAAAGTAAATCCCTTCGCCATTCAACAACGATGTATAGCCGTAATCTACAATTCTATCATTTCCTATTATTCCATAAGAAGCTCTGAGTTTTAATAAATCAAAGAAGCTGTTCTGGCTCATAAAGTCTTCATCCGAAACTACCCAGCCAATTGAACCTGATGGGAAATATCCAAACCTGTTTCCTGGACCAAATTTTGTAGAACCATCTCTACGAAGTACTGCAGAGAATAGATATTTACCTTTATAATCGTATTGCAGTCTCGTAAAATATGAGAGCAATCTCGAATCAAACTTGTCATTTCTTCCTTTATCTTCAAATCTATCTTCAACATCACTAGCTTTTAGTATAGCAGCATTTAAAATAGAATTATCAATAATATCAAATCCTATTTTACCTGTAAATTCTCCTGTAGTTTTAAAAACTGATGTTCCTAGTAGAACGTTTACTTTATGGTTGTCATTAAACGTGTTTTCATACTTTACAAATGCATCAAATGTATAATCTCGAAAGTAATCTAAAAACTCTTGAACTTCACTTTTTTGTGTGTTAAACACTTTTCCTGTACCATAATTATCGATTGGGAAAAACTTCTTGTTTCTCACTTCTGAATAATTAAATTGAATATTTGCAGATGCCGTAAAATGATCTAAAAAATCATATGACAAACCACCAAAACCATTCAACTTCATGACCTTAGTCCTATCGTAGGTATTCGCGATTTGTGCAAGTGGATTTATAACCTCTCCTCCTAAACCATCCGCTAAAGAATACTCACCATTTTCATCTCTTACAGGAATATTAGGGGCCATATTTAAGGCATTAAAAAGTACGGAGCCTAAAGCGTTTTCTAAGAGATTTCGTTTATTTGTCCTTGTTAATGTAATTCCAGATTTAAATTTAAAATTCTCAAGAAAATCTAAATTATAGGTCGCACTATTTGTGAAACGCGAGAAATTTGATTTGTTTCCGCCTACAATACCATCCTGAGTTAGAAATGAACTACTATAGGAATAAGAAGACTTCTTTTTACCGCCTTTAAAAGAGATGTTATGGTTATGAATTGGAGCGGATTGAAACACCTCGTCTTGCCAATTGGTACCAACTCCTAGTTCTGCTATATTTGTAAATGGTGGTGTACTGCCTCCATTAGCATAAGCTTCATTAATTATTAATGCATATTCTGTTGCATTTAATACAGGCATTTTACGCGTTGTTTGTTGAAATCCTGTGTACGCACTATATTCAACAGTTAAAGCTGTTTCCTTACGCCCTGTTTTTGTGGTAATAAGTATAACGCCATTAGCGGCTCTTACTCCATAAATCCCCGCAGTAGCATCCTTAAGAATGTTCATGCTTTCAATATCATTAGGATTTATGACACTAAGGTCTTCAACAACATTGCCATCGACCAAGATTAAAGGCCTACTATCTCCATTGGTAGAAACACCCCTAATATTGATTGTAGAACCTGCACCAGGAGATCCAGAGTTGGTGGTAATGTTTACGCCGGCCACCTGACCTTGTAGCGCTTGTTCAATTCGTGTTGGTTTAAGCTTTTCAATGGTTGCAGAACTTACAACTGATACGGCTCCTGTTGATTCCTTCTTTTTTTGAGTACCGTACCCGATCACGATAATTTCGTCTAGCTTTGCGACGTCTTCTTCTAATTGAATTGTTAATCTTGAACTATCAACAACCACAATTTCTTTTGTTATATATCCAATATAACTTACCGTTATTGTTGAACCAATTTCAACATTTGTGACACTAAAATTCCCATCAAAATCGGTAATTGTACCGATATTTGTGTGTTTTACAATAACATTTACCCCTGGGATGGGAAGCCCAGTAGGATCTTTTACGTTTCCACTAACATCAATATTTTGTGCGCTTGTAAACGCTACAAAAAATAGTGCTAGAATTTTTAAGACCATTTTCTTCATAAGTAGTATTAGTTTTGAGTTACTATTAAAGCTACTTACTTATTAAGTTATTCTAAAAAAACCTAACTATACAAAAAATATACACCTTAAAGAGTACTAAAAAAAATTAAAGGAATTCGTCTTAATATATTGACTGTAAATTATTTAAGGCACAAACGTAATGTCTTAAACCGTTCTTAAAAAACAGCATTGTAAGGAAGTTGTTGGGGTAAATTGTGATAACCAATAACTTTTCTACATACCAATTATAGTATTAAAAAGCTGATCATGTGTTTTGCATCCATTTTTTGTTGCAAACAATTCCGTGATAAAATAACACATTAAATAGAGGGCTTTAGTATTGACACTCGCTTTTATGAAATGTATGAGCTTACAAGAGCTTAGTTAAAAATTTAAGGCCTCAACATAAAAAGTGATGCCACTCCTAATAATATTCGTAAATTATTAGCAATTTTAATGTGTTTAACTTTAATTAAAAAATATTCTACAAAAACCATTTTGTTCTTTAAAATATAAATATAGCATTATACGATCCATAGGATGCTTGTGGAATCGTTTGTACAGAGTTTCTTATGCTAAGTCAGAAGATTAAGAGCCTACCCTTGGCAGCAGCCATTCCGAAAGGGTTATAACACCATTTCAGGAACCACGCCTTCAACCGTAAGATGACCTTCCGTGGCGTGTTGAATGGTTTCTACAGATATTCCGGGCGCACGTTCTAACAGTTTAAAACCGTCGTTTGTAACCGCTAAAACCGCTAAATTGGTCACAATTTTTTTGACACAACCAACGCCAGTCAGAGGCAATGTACAGCGTTTCAAAAGTTTAGATTCTCCTTTTTTATTGGTATGCATCATCGCAACAATAATGTTTTCGGCACTAGCCACCAAATCCATTGCACCCCCCATACCTTTGACCATATAGCCTGGAATTTTCCAATTGGCAATATCGCCATTTTCTGAAACTTCCATCGCTCCTAAAATGGTGAGGTGGACATGTTTTCCACGAATCATAGAAAAACTAGTGGCGGAGTCAAAAAAACTGGCGCCATTAAGCGTTGTAATAGTTTGCTTTCCAGCATTAATCAGATCTGCATCCTCTTCTCCTTCAAAAGGAAATGGTCCCATACCCAAAACGCCGTTTTCACTTTGAAATTCAACGTCTATATCATCGCGTACAAAGTTGGCAACTAGTGTAGGGATTCCGATGCCAAGGTTTACATAGTATCCGTTTTGGACTTCTTGTGCAATACGTTTAGCTATACCATTTTTATCTAACATGCTTTTATGATTTTTGTCTTAGGGTACGTTTTTCAATGCGCTTTTCGTAGTTCTTGCCCTGAAAGATACGTTGTACAAAAATTCCTGAAATATGAATTTGGTTAGGGTCAAGTGATCCAACAGGAACTAATTCTTCTACCTCAGCAACCGTAATTGTAGCGGCACCACACATATTGGGGTTAAAATTTCTGGCGGTAGCTTTAAATATTAAGTTTCCTGCCGCATCGCCTTTCCAGGCTTTTACTAAGGAAAAGTCGGCCTTAAAAGCGGTTTCTAAAACATACATTTTTCCATCAAACTCGCGTGTTTCTTTACCTTCGGCGACTTCTGTGCCGTATCCGGCTGGGGTATAAATAGCCGGAAATCCAGCTTGTGCAGCACGACAAAGTTCTGCCAGAGTGCCTTGCGGAATCAGTTCAACATCCAATTCACCTGACAGCATTTGACGCTCAAACTCGTCATTCTCGCCAACATAGGACGATATCATTTTTTTGATTTGGTGTTTTTGAAGCAATAGTCCTAATCCAAAATCATCAACGCCTGCATTATTAGAAATACAGGTGAGCTCTTTAACGTCCATATCAACCAATTCAGATATTGCGTTTTCGGGAATACCACACAATCCAAAACCACCAAGCATAAGAGTCATGCCACTTGAAACTCCCTTTAGAGCTGCTTTTACATCCGCTACTTGTTTGTTTATCATAGGTTAAATTTAGGGAAAAATGTACAAAAAAAATCTTATTAATTCATAGATTCCCTTAGAAATCAATGTCTGGTGTAATCGGCGATGTATCTTCCGGAACCGGTTCTCCTTCTTCAACTATGGGCTCACACTTGACTTCAATGGTCAAATCTTCAGGGGCTACAAAGTCGTCTTTGGAAATTCCTAATACTTCCAATGCGTAGCAACTTCGCATATAATTTGCCCATATAGGAAGTGCCATAGATGCGCCTTGTCCATAGGTGATTGTTTTGAAATGTGTGGCGCGATCTTCGCCACCAACCCATACTCCAGTAACTAAATTAGGAACCATGCCCATAAACCACCCATCACTTTGGTTTTGTGTTGTCCCTGTTTTTCCAGCAATCGGGTTCGTAAATTCATATGGGTATCCTGTAACAATTTCTTTGTAAACCAATTCATCTTTGAGAATTTTATGTCGCAAGCGCTGACCTGATCCAAATTCTGTAACACCCTCCATTAATTTAACCGTTACATAGGCGACTTCTTTACTTAAAACATCTTTTGTTTCTGGAGCATCTTGAAATAATAGGGTTCCATTTTTATCTTCGATGCGGCTTACAACAACAGGCTTGGTGTACACGCCTTGATTTGCAAAAGTAGCATAGGCCGCTACCATTTCATAAACACTTAAATCAGGTGTTCCAAGAGCGATTGAAGGGACTGCCGGGATGGTCTGTTCTACTCCTAAACTACGTGCCAAATTGATAACAGGTTGCGGTCCAATTTCGTTCATTAAGCGTGCCGTAATTGTGTTTCTAGAATTTGCCAAAGCAGACTTAAGCGTTTCAAATCCACCATAGTTACCGCCAGAATTTTTAGGTGCCCATGGTTTCATATTTCCATATTTCAGGGCTTCAATTGTAATTTGTGATTTCGGAAACGTATCACATGGGGATAAGTGAAGTTGATCGATTGCTGCCGCATACACGAAAGGTTTAAATGTGGACCCTACTTGACGCTTACCTTGCTTCACCATGTCATACTGAAAGTGTTTGAAATTGACACCTCCAACCCAAGCTTTGACATGGCCTGTTTGTGGCGTCATTGAGAGCATTCCAGTCCTTAAAAAAGATTTATAATAGCGCATAGAATCTCTAGGCGTCATGATAGTATCTATTTCATTGTTATTTGCTGTCCATGAAAATATTTTCATTGGAATAGGCTTGTCAAATGAGGCTATGATTTCCTCATTCGATTTTTTAAGATCATATTTCATTCGGCGCCAGCGTTCGGAACGTCTCATGCTAGATTGTAATAATGCCGTAATCTCTTCAGGTTCTAAATCTAAAAATGGAGTTGTAGGATTTCTTCTTTTAGTGTTTTGAACAAAAAACTCTGCCTGTAATTTTGCCATATGTTCTCTCGTAGCAGCTTCTGCAAAGGTTTGCATTCGAGAGTCTATCGTTGTATGAATTTTCAACCCGTCCTTATAGATGTTGTATTTGTCTCCATTAGGTTTTCTGTTTTCAGGAGCATTCACCCATTCTTTCATAAACCCACGCAAATAGGAGCGAAAATAAGTCGCAATTCCTTCTCGGTGCGACTCAGGTGAATAATTGAGCCCTAAAGGCAGTTTTTGAAGTGAGTCTTTATGTGTTTCTTCAAGAAATCCATATTTAGCCATTTGACTTAATACGACATTACGGCGGTTTTTGGTTCCAATAGGGTTGCGTTTTGGGCGTGGATTATACAACGACGAATTTTTAAACATGCCTACTAGCATTGCCGATTCGTTGCATGATAACTCTATCGGTTCTTTTCCAAAATAAATTCTTGAAGCTGATCGAATTCCGTCTGCATTATTTCCAAAATCATAGATATTGAAATATTGCGCAATAATTTCTTCTTTGGTGTACTGGCGCTCTAAACGTGTTGCCAATACCCATTCTTTTATTTTTTGAGTCGCTGTTTCTAATTTATTTTTAGACCTAACACCTACAAACAATTGTCGGGCTAATTGTTGTGAGATTGTACTCGCACCTCCTCTTTTACCTAAAAACGCAAATGCCCGTATGGTACCTCTAACATCTATTCCTGCATGATCAAAATACCGGACATCTTCCGTAGCAATAAGAGCGTCAACAAGATGTTTGGGCAGTTCATTAAATGCTACTGGAGTTCGGTTGTCTTCGTAGTAGAATTTCCCTAACGTTTCGCCATCAGCAGAAATAATTTCTGTTGCCAAATTAGTGCGTGGGTTTTCTAGTGCAGTGTGATCTGGCATAGCACCAAAAGCACCAAAAGACGCCAAAATAAAAATGAGGGCGACTCCTAATACAACCGCCAAAAATGCCATCCAAAACCAACGAATTGGCTTTGAATAATTTTGAGATCTTTTCTTTCGCTTTGCCATAATTGTTAATTACTTAGACGTTCTATGCTGAATCCAACGTCAATTATGCCTTCAAGATTTGCAATGCCGTTAGGCTCTCCTCGTTGTCGCATTGCATGCTGAATTTGGATTTTATAAGTCCCTTGTTCATCAAAAACAAAAGGGGTTTCATAGCCTTTTAACCAAAGTTTATGTTCTTTTACGGTTGTAAACCCCGTACCCAAAAGCTCCCCATTTGGCTTGGCCATGAGATACTCTAGTGTGTCTTTTGAAACTTTCCCATTGGGATAGTTTAATTCGACGATTAAAAATAAATTACTAAACTTATACGCTGTTGTTGTTCGTAAATTAACAAATAAATTATACGGGTTTATAGTATCAGGGGCAACAAAGTCGTAACGAATCGTTTGGTGTTTATCCCAGCGGTCTGCAATAGAGGTATAGCGATCAAAGGGCTTATGCTGTTGACATGAGAATGTTACAAAAGCAAAAAGAAAGAGCCATTGTACTGATTTACTTAGCATTATTATTTTGGGGTCTTGGTTTTTTGTTATTTCTATTGTTTCTGTTGTTCTTTTTGCGCCTCTTGTTTCTTTTGAGGTTTTGATTTTTTGGACCATCAAATCGCGTTAGACTATCCTGACCTACAACGTTTTCAAAATCTACTTTAGTATCTTCAACTACGTCTACGGCATACTCTTCTAAACTAGCAACTTTCTTCTTTTTAGTATTAATAGCAATAATCGCGTTGGCTTGAGCGGTGGTTAATTTATGCCAGTTCATCCATTCTCCTTCATATGCATACCACATATGCCCTTTAAAAATATCCGTTTTTTGACAAACGGCTGTTCCTTTTTCGGTACGTAATTTAATCTCTGTTTTCGGAAATGATTTTAAGGCATCAAGGTAGGCATCTAATTCATAATTTAAACAACACTTTAATTTTCCACATTGCCCCGCCAATTTTAAGGGGTTTAAAGACAATTGTTGGTAGCGCGCTGCAGAAGTATTTACAGATCTAAAATCTGTGAGCCATGTGGAGCAACACAGTTCGCGTCCACAAGAGCCAATCCCGCCAAGTCGAGCAGCTTCTTGTCGAAGACCAACCTGTTTCATTTCTATTCGGATTCTAAACTCTCTTGCAAACAGCTTGATAAGTTCCCTGAAATCGACGCGCTCATCTGCGGTATAATAGAATGTTGCTTTGCTAGCATCGCCTTGAAATTCTATATCCGAAATTTTCATTTTTAGCCTTAAATCAATCGCAAATTGTCTTGCTTTGACTTTCATCGGTTCTTCTTTGTCTCTGGCTTCAACCCAAATATCGATATCTCTTTGAGAAGCTTTTCGATAGATTTTAAAAACCTCTTCAGGCGTTTCCGAAATTTTCTTGCGTTTCATCTGAACTTTGACCAATTCTCCAGTCAATGTTACCATGCCAATATCATGCCCCGAAGCCGCTTGAGTTGCCACAACATCACCAATGCTTAGCGTTAAATTTTCAGTGTTCTTATAATAGACTTTACGGCCGTTTTTAAAACGAACTTCAACCCAATCAAAAGGGGTTGCACCGTTGGGTAGAGTCATGTTTGATAGCCAGTCAAAAACGGTTAGCTTATTGCAGCTATCTGTTCCACATGTTCCATTATTTTTGCAGCCTTTTGGTTGACCATTTTTTCCTGTTGCACAACTTGTACATCCCATAATTTTATATATTGAATTTGTCAATGCAACAGCATTACAAATGCGTATTAATCCTGTGATTTAAAACGTAAATATAAGATTATTTAAGGACTTAAAAAACGAGGTGAGTGGTATTTTTATAGCTTATAACAACACATGCTACACTATAAAATCAAGACACTTTCGGGTTTTTAAGGGGCTCAAAACTATTTCTTAGATCTTTTTTATGAGGCAAGTGATCGGTTCGTCCTTTTTTAAAAATATCATTACTGTTTCCTTGTCCTTTTCGAAGTAATTTTTGCTCCTCGGGTGGTAATCGATTTATTTCCATGCAATGTGTAGAGCAACAATTTTCCATAGATTTTTTGCAGGAATCACACTGAATAAACAGCAAATGACAGGCATCATTCGCACAATTGACATGAATATCTGCAGGCGCTCCACACTGATGACAACTTGCAATTACATCGTCTGATATTTTCTCGGCACGACGCTGATCAAAAACAAAGTTTTTTCCAATAAACTTATTTTCTATCGCCTCATTTTCTACCTGACGTGCATAGTTAATAATTCCTCCTTCTAATTGGTACACATTCTTGAACCCTTTGTGTTTATAGTAAGCACTGGCTTTTTCGCAACGTATGCCTCCAGTACAATACATGACCAATTTTTTGGTTTCTTTATATGCTTTAAGGTCATCTTCTATTAAATCCAAAGACTCACGAAACGTGTCAACGTCTGGAGTTACGGCGTTTTTGAAATGACCGATTTCACTTTCATAGTGGTTTCTCATGTCTACAACTACGGTGTTTTCATCTTCAATCAATGTATTAAATTCCGACGCATTCACGTGTATCCCTATGTCCGAAGAATCAAAAGTATCATCATTCAAACCGTCCGAAACGATTTTATCACGGACTTTGACTTTGAGTTTTAAAAACGATAGTAAATCATGTTCAATGGCAATATTTAGCCGGACATTTTCTAGAAAATCAATCGTGTCTAAATGGGTTTTAAAAGCTTCAAAATTGTCTGCCGGGACTGAAAGCTGCGCATTAATACCTTCATGAGCAATATAAATTCGTCCCAAAACATCGATGCTGTTCCAAAATAGAAATAAATGATTTCTTAAGACCTCCGTGTTATTGATTTTTGAATACTTGTAGAAAGAGATCGTTAGGCGGTCTTTACCAGCCTTTTGGAGGAGTTCAGCTCTTTCACTATTGCTTAAGGTATTGTACAGTTGCATGCTATACTAATTTTAAGTTTATATGAATCGAGTTACAAAGGTAGTCGTTTTTGAAACAATCCTTTAAAATGAGGGTCAAAAAGTTTAAAAATAATATAAAAAGGTTCGTTAAAATTTTCAAACTTTACAAAAGATATCTTACTTTAGCAAGAAGAAAGAATTAGATACAAAACACTTATGAGCAGCGAAAAAGACGCAAAATTAAAAGCCCTCAAGCTAACTTTAGATAAGCTTGACAAAGCCTACGGAAAAGGCACCGTAATGAAAATGAGTGATGCCCCAGTGGTCGATGTCGAAGTGATCCCTTCTGGATCCTTAGGATTAGACATTGCCTTAGGCGTTGGTGGCTATCCGAGAGGCCGTGTCATTGAAATATATGGTCCAGAATCTTCAGGAAAAACAACACTGACATTACATGCCATAGCAGAAACACAAAAAGCAGGTGGTATTGCCGCATTTATTGATGCTGAACATGCGTTTGATCGGTTTTATGCTCAAAATTTGGGCGTAGATATTGACAACCTCATCATTTCTCAGCCGGATAATGGCGAGCAAGCCCTTGAAATTGCCGATAACTTGGTGCGTTCTGGCGCTATTGATATGGTGGTTATTGATTCTGTAGCAGCATTGACACCAAAAAGTGAAATTGAAGGCGAAATGGGAGATTCTAAAATGGGCCTTCATGCCCGTTTGATGTCTCAAGCTTTAAGAAAACTGACCGGATCTATCAGTAAGACAAACTGTACTATGATCTTTATTAACCAATTGCGTGAAAAAATTGGAGTAATGTTCGGAAATCCTGAAACAACAACAGGTGGTAATGCCTTAAAGTTCTATGCTTCTGTTCGTTTAGATATTCGTCGTTCGACACAAATAAAAGACAGTGATGGTAACGTACTTGGTAATAAAACACGTGTTAAAGTTGTTAAAAACAAAGTTGCACCACCTTTCCGTTTAGCAGAATTTGACATCATGTATGGAGAAGGCGTTTCTAAAGTCGGAGAGATTTTGGATGTGGCTGTCGAGCATGAAATTGTTAAAAAGAGTGGTTCATGGTTTAGCTATGATGACACAAAACTAGGACAAGGTCGTGATGCAGTCAAAAACATGATCAAAGATAATCCAGAGTTGATGGAAGAACTCGAAGAAAAAATAAAAGCCGTTTTGAAAGCTGAAGCTTAAAACACAAGACGTTTAAAAATACCTCTTAATTAAAAATCCCGATTAGTCGGGATTTTTTATGCTTTTAAATCTGCTTCCAAAGCCTTTGAAATGAGCTTAAAAACTTTTTTACTGAGTTCTGTAGTGTCGTCAATTGACAACTCTTTTGTAGAAATAGTTGGGTGTACTTCTACGCGCATTTTTCCTGGGCCACCGCTAAAGAAGGTATAAGACAAACGTTTTTTATTATCAAAAAAAGTCAGGGGAACTAGTGGCACTTTGTGGTTGATCGCTAGTCGGAATGCGCCTGCCTTAAAACGGTCTAAAACAACAGATTCGTCTGGGACACCCCCTTCTGGAAAAATACAAATACTAGAGCCTTGTTTGATGCGGTTTTGAGCGCGTATAAATACGGCTTTTCGGCTTTCTGGACTGCTGCGATCGACTAAAATACAGGTCCTTTTATAAAAGAATCCGAAGATTGGGATTTTTACCAATTCTTTTTTACCGATAAATACAAACGGATGGTTTCTAAACGCCACCAACATCAGCATGATGTCAGTCATCGAGGTGTGATTGGCAACAAATACATAGCTTTGTCCTTTTACTAGCGGCTCCGCACGTTTGATGGTCCAATAATACCCCATCCCAATAAGTATGATTTTGGCCCAAATTCTGGCTAACCTAAAAAAGAAAGGATACCATTTTTGTTTCAATACGGACAAAAACAATAGAGGAAACATCACAAGAATGGGTACAGCGACTAGCACATAGAACCAAATTCTGTAGAAAACCCACAAGGGATATTTTATAATTTTAAGCACGCTCAAAACTACTAAAAAAAATGAGTTGTTGAACCAAAAAAATGGCTTTACTACTAATTTGAACACATTACTGCAAGATGATTTGCTGAAACGCTTATAAAAAATGACAGCCTTTTCAGTACTTTTAACTATTTTTTTTTACATTTATGGTAGACTTAGACCCCAAATCTGATTCTTCCTTTTAACCAATTTCATTTTTTTAAAGCAATGTCGTGAGACTCTGTTTACACTATGGTGTGCGTGTCTGTGGTGTTTTAAAAATGCAAAAATAGCATTTCGCCGCACTATACGCAGTAACGTCTTGGGCTTTTAATTGATTCCTCTGGTACGATGAATTGAAAAAAAAAGACGTTAGCAAGCCTTAAAACTAAATATTAACACTTAAATATTTTTGATTATGAAAACAATTACTTTCTTTCTAACAGTTCTTTTTTCTGTTTATTTTACCAATTCTTGTTTTGCTCAAGTTACATTAGCTGCGGGGGATATCGTAATTCTTCAGTACAATTCTGATGGAGGAGATGATGAATTAGTATTTCTGCCCTTAGTTGATCTTCCCGCAAATTCGATTATCTACTTTTCGGATGGGAGTTGGGATTCTGGTACTTCTGGTTTTGGGCTTGCAACTGAACGAGGTATAAAGTTTACCGTGAATGCTAGTGGAATTACGGCAGGTACATTAATTAAATTGCTCAACCCAACAGCAGCATTATATGTATTAGAGCCTTCTTCATTAGGGTCTTTAGAGTTTTATGAAGTAGATGGTAGTGTTGAAACAGGATCTTCAAGAGAATTAACACTAAGTACTTCAGGAGATCAAGTGCTCATCTTTCAAACACTTGATGGTGTTATAACGAGTACAATAACATTTATTTATGGGTTTAATACCAGGTCAGCAGTTGGTTATATCAACGGGTGGCAAGCTGACGCTAATGCTTTAAGTACTACTTCAACAGACAGTCATTTACCGCCCGGTTTAACGGCTTTAAATTCTTCTCAATCAAATAAAACAACTGCAACTGCCTTAGGAATATCTGGACTTAGTGGAGCACATATTGACAATTGGCAGTATACAGGACCTTTTACAGCAGCAACTAGAAGTGAATGGTTAGAAAGGATTCACACCTTGACTAACTGGTCTAGTGATGATGCTACAGTGTATTCCCACACTGCAATTGCAGGTGGAGCCAGCAGTGTAACTGTTAGTAGTACTCTAGGAACTGATAATTTTAAAAGTGAAACAATAACTGTTTTTCCGAACCCTTCTTCAGATTACGTTCATGTTTTAGGAATAAAAGACGTCACAGATTATGTAATACACAATAGTAATGGAACCGAAATCAGTAAGGGACGCCTCACAAATAATGAAAAAATAGAAATTAAACACCTCGCTAGTAATAGCTTATATTTTTTAAAATTAGAAGGACTCAAAACTATCAAATTTTTAAAAAAATAAAACGGGTGTCAACCTTGAATAGCGCAAGCGAGACGCTTGCGCCAGGGTTATTTCATTAATAAAAAACGAGTTTTAAGGGCTGTAGAAATGGTCTATTAGAACGAAAATCCACACACGCTGTCAAAACTCCTAAAAAAATTGAGCGATTGCCTCAAAAAAAGTACCTTTGCTATTCATTCGGAAAAATAAATTAGAAATGGCAAGAATTTTAACAGGCGTTCAGAGTACAGGCACCCCGCACCTCGGTAACATTTTAGGCGCGATTATCCCTGCAATTGAAATGAGTAACGACCCAAAAAACGATTCTTACCTATTTATTGCCGATATGCATTCACTGACTCAAATAAAAGACGCCAAAACACTGCGTCAAAACACCTATGCCACGGCGGCTACTTGGTTGGCGTTTGGTTTAGACATCCAAAAAACCGTTTTTTACCGCCAAAGTGATGTGCCACAAGTCACAGAACTCTCTTGGTATCTAAGCTGTTTTTTTCCGTTTACGCGCTTGGAATTAGCGCATAGCTTCAAAGATAAAGCAAACCGATTGGAAGACGTTAATGGCGGCTTGTTTACCTATCCAATGCTGATGGCTGCCGATATTTTACTTTACGATGCCACTATTATCCCTGTTGGAAAAGACCAACTCCAACATATCGAGATGACCCGAGATGTTGCCTCAAGAGTTCATGCCAAGGTTGGTGAGGTTTTTATCATTCCAGAAGCGAAAATTCAAAAAGAAAACATGCTTGTTCCAGGGCTAGATGGTCAAAAAATGAGCAAAAGTAAAGGCAATGTGATCGATATTTTTCAAACTGATAAAGCCTTGAGAAAACAAATCATGTCCATTCAAACCGACAGTACGCCCCTAGAAGATCCGAAAGATTGGGCGCATTGTAACTGTTTTGCACTATACAAACTGTTGGCTTCAGAGGCTCAAATAACAGAGATGAAACACAATTATGAAGCTGGTGGCTATGGTTATGGCCATGCAAAACAAGCGTTATTTGAATTGGTTTGTGAATTGTTTTCCGAACAACGCGAGCGTTATTCTTACTATATGTCAAACCTTGAAGAAATTGATCAGGCTTTGGCAGTAGGCGCCAAAAAAGCGGCTACAATTGCAGAGGGCGTATTGGCACGTGTTCGAGAAAAAATAGGCTACTAAACCAGCTCAAATTCTTTTCCGGGAAGTGGGCGACAAACACCTTTCAGTTCCAAATTCAATAACAGATATGCGGCTTTAGAGGTGGGCATTTCACAGGCAATTGCAATACCATCTAAGGGTGATTTACTTTCTTTTTTTAAATAGTTGAAAATTATTTTTTCATCGGCATCAAGCTCAACAAACAACTTTTTTTGCACTACTTTTTTTGGGGTTTCTAATGACCAGTTTAAAATATACGGAATATCAACTGGGTTAGAGATTAGATGTGCGTTTTTGGTTTTAATCAAATTGTGACAACCTTGACTTTGATGGTCTGTGATGCGACCGGGTAGCGCAAAGACTTCTCTATTGTATCCAAACGCCATGGCTGCTGTTGCCAAGCTCCCCCCTTTTTCGGCAGATTCAATAACAATGGTTGCTTCACTTAACCCTGCAATAAGGCGATTCCGTCTTAAAAAATTAGAAGGATCCATTACTGCAGTACTCCAAAAATCGGTGACAAATCCGCCTTGATTTTCTATCAGACTTCGATACTTAAGGTGTGCCTTTGGATAGGTGTTTTGAAGACCTTGCGCCATACAGCCTACTGTTTGCAGCTGGTGTTTGAGCGCGGCTTTATGGGCGGCTATATCAGTCCCATAGGCGAACCCAGACA
>Ga0209374_1000643_pt1 | contig 37628 bp, 36 predicted proteins | sample SaaInlLV_DNA_10m_FD_184683 | JGI IMG/M metagenome (GOLD analysis project Ga0209374, IMG submission 184683) | Marine microbial communities from expanding oxygen minimum zones in the Saanich Inlet - SI075_LV_DNA_10m (SPAdes) (version 2) | ecosystem: Environmental > Aquatic > Marine > Unclassified ... | reverse complement strand
AAATGGTGGCCAGAGGTGGAATCGAACCACCGACACGAGGATTTTCAATCCTCTGCTCTACCGACTGAGCTATCTGGCCATTTCAAACGTTTTCCATGCTTTTGCAACTGGTGCAGTCTCAGGCAGGCGCTCATTAAACCCAAGCCAACCCTTATCGTCAAGCTGGATCTTTGGATTCCAGCGAAACATAAAAGATGTCTGCGTTCGGCCCCGTGGGGCCCAACTAGAGGCGGCCACTTCGACCGCTCGGGAATCCTCGTTTTCTCAAACACGGATCTCTTCCAAAATCATTAAAGACCGCAAGGTTATAGCTCATAAAGCATCATTATTAGCCTCCCAAAAAAACAAGGCTCCAGGGTCAAGCTATACTGGGCAACATCTCCTGGCATGCAACCGCCTTACTACCTCAAGAAGGTGCGCGACTACCTCAAGATGGTATGCGTCGACTCTGTTTTGCCATGCTCAGGCGAACATCTCACGATCGCGACACAACCCCTCGCGAGCGGTCTCAATTATCAAAAGGAAGTTATCTTTTAACAAGCTGCGCCCTAAATACGTCTAACATCGCACCCTAACCAAATGGTTTTCGCAGCCAAACTGCCCATGTAATTGGTTGGACCCCGACCCGACCCCAAAGCGCTTGAGCAACGCGCGAAGCCCATTTCGGCGTATCAATCGATCCCTAAAGAAGTGAATTATTTCAGAATTTGGAATTAATCGGCGCATAACCCTTATTTACCGGGCTCGCTTTTAAAAAAAGCGCGTTGTCAAAAGCTGAGAAATGCTGTTAAATGTTAGAAGTGGAGCATTCTCCGCGTCAATGAAGCAGTCAATCATTGGCTCACAGTGTTTTCAAAATCAAACAATACAGAAAGAGTTTTAAAATAGGGGGTTATTATGACGTTGAGATTTCTCAGCAAACTTTCGTTCGCCTTAGGCGCGGCGGGTCTTGCTTTAACAGCAATCGCCGACGACACGACAGGCCTGTTACGAGGCCGCATTGTTGGCACGCCAGCAGCCGATGTTGCCGTCGAAAATATTGAGCGTGGTCTGGTTTATCGCACCACCGCATCAGACAATAGTTTCCGAATCGGGAACCTACCGCCCGGCGATTACACGGTTACTCTCACCGAGGGCAGTGATGTCATCGACCAACAGGTAGTCTCAGTCAGACTGGGTAGTTCAACGTCGTTGACTATGGGTTCAGCGATGGAAGAACTTATTGTTCAAGGCGCGCGCGTCGCAGCGGTTGATATTGCAATCGCAGAGTCTGGCCTGGTCATCAGCACAGAAGAACTCCAAGAACTGCCAGTCGGTCGAAGCTTGAGCTCTGTCACCCTGCTTGCACCGGGCGTGATCCGAGGCGACAACGCCTTTGGTAGCAACACGTCTTTTGCCGGATCATCGGTTGCTGAGAACACTTCCTACATCAACGGACTTAATACAACGAACTTCCGAAACGGCCTTGGGTTCTCAACAGTCCCCTTTGAGTTCTATGACACAATCCAGGTAAAGACTGGTGGTTACAGTGCCAAATATGGTCGTTCAACCGGCGGCGTTATCAACTCCATCACGAAAAGTGGTAGCAACGAGTTCAAGATGGGTGTCAATGCCTATCAAGCCGGACTCGGAACAACCGGTAAAAACACTTATGGCGCTTATAACGATAGAGATGTTAGCCGAGGTCAGACTTATGACTTTTGGGCGTCTGGCGCAATCTGGAAGGACAAAGTGTTTTTCTACGTACTCGGCTCTGAAGTTGCAAATGAGTTCGAAAGTTATGGCAAGTTAGGCGGCCTCGCCTACTTCAGTGACAACTCCTCAACGTTTTGGGGCGGGAAACTCGACGCTTACATCACCGACAATCACCACTTCGAATATACAGCTTTCAGTGATGAGGCGGATTACGAAGAAGATATTTACAACTATACTTATGAAGAAGATGAAGATGGCAGCAACATTCGCGATGCCGTCGGCGATTACTTTGGCACCACCATCTACTCTCGCGGCGGTGACAACTGGATTGCAACCTATACAGGTCGGTTCGGTGACAATGTTGAATTGTCTGTGAGCTATGGCGAGAACGAAGCCAACCGAACAACCCTAGGCTCAACGGATACCATCCCAACAGTTATCAATTGGTCTCCTGACGCCGGGTTTGAATACATTGGCGTTTCGCCATTTGCGCTCATTGAAGTCGGTCAGGACAAGCGCGAGATGCTGCGCGCAAACTTATCTTTCGACCTAGGCGATCACTTGATCGAATTGGGGATCGATAACGAGGTCACAACCGCGACCAATAACTCGCAGTTTCCAGGCGGCTTGTACATCTTGCGCGATCCAACTGGGATCTATAATTCAAACCGAGCATGGTCCAGTGAGGAAAATCCCGTACCGAATGCACGATATCGCGACTACAGAATCGGCGGCAGCTTTGATACCGAATCTGACTCGTTTTACATTCAGGACACTTGGTATGTTAATGACCGGTTAACCATTGAACTCGGTTTACGAAACGAGTCGTTCAATAACATGAACTCAAATCGCGAGCCCTTCATCAAAGTTGATGATCAAATTGCACCAAGAATCTCAGCAGTGTTTGACCCTACTGGCGATAGCACCTCGAAGATCTTTGGGTCGTTTGGCCGGTATTACCTACCCGTCGCTGCGAATACCAATATTCGTTTAGCCGGCGGTGAAACTTACATTCACACCTACTATGCTTGGGATGGCGTCAGCGCGGATCAGTACGACGTGCCGACCAATCTCGGTGCTGTACTTGAAACCGCGGTCTTTGCCGATGGTGACGTGCCCGACACGCGCTCGGTAACAGACGCTAACATCGAGCCCATGTATCAGGAAGAATTTGTTGTTGGATACGACAAGCTAATGGATTCTGGTTGGAACGTTGGTATAAAGGCCATGGTTCGAGACCTCAAGGTATCTATTGAAGACGTCGCTATCGACGCCGGTGTCATTCGATACTACAACCAATCTGGGTCCTGGGATGAGGAACTGGCCGGCGATACGGTTGAAGATGTTTTCACTGGATTTCATCAGTATGTTTTGACCAACCCTGGTAACGACATGCGGATCTTTATTCCCGAACAGGACGAGTTCATTGATCTGTCATCAGATGTACTGCAATATCCAAGTGCGAAGCGAAAATACCGAGCGCTTGAGTTGAGCGCAAGCAAGATGGGCGAGAACTGGTACCTCAGCACGTCTTACACGTTGGCATCCAGCAAAGGCAACAACGAAGGCTACGTTCGATCAGACAACGGACAGGATGATGCTGGCTTAACCACCAACTTCGACCAACCAGGCCTCACCGATTTCGGCTATGGCGATTTGCCGAACCATCGTAAGCATACGATCAAGGCATTTGGTTACTACCGGTTAGCGGATATTGGCAACGGCTCTTTGCAGCTGGGCGCCAATGCAAGTTGGATCTCAGGTCGTCCAAAAAATTGCTTCGGTGTTCACCCAACGGATGATTTCGCTGCGGCGTATGGGGACGAGTCGTTCTTCTGCGATGGCGAACCAACACAACGTGGCAGCCTTGGCACAACATCAGATGTCTTCCGTTTAGACGTCAACACTCAATACACCTTTGAAATGGGTGACAGTGAACTAGACGTGTCTTTGGATGTTTTCAACGTCTTCAATATGCAAAAGCCGACTGAAATTAATGAAAGTGAGCCTCGAGGCGGGATCAACCCTTACTCAGGTTTGACCACAGCCTATCAGTCGCCAAGACAGTACCGTGTTTCACTTCGATTCACACTCTAAGGTCTTGTAGTTAGCAAAGAAGAAGGCCCCTTACGGGGCCTTTTTTTTGTCCTGAGTTTACCGTCTGAGCCAAACCAGACCACAAGTCCACACAATTTGTTTTTGTGCGCGTGCGTATCCTAGCGATGATGTTTACAAAAAGACCTGACTATTCCCAACGCCAAACCGACAGTAGCCCTAACCTCATCTTCAGCAGGCCCATCCAAAATGCAGACTTGCGGCTAGCTTCTGAACAAATGAGTGATTACACTCAAGAACGAGGAGAATCTCCATGCCCAGAATTAAATTACTCGACGATGATGACTTACCGCCCGAAACCTTGGCGCAAGTCAAAGCCCTGCAAGCCGCCGGTCGCGATACTGCGCTCACACGGGGACTTGCCAACGCACCGACGTTTTTCAAGAATTATTTTTCGTTCTACCTCCCTGCTCGACAAGGCCACAGTCTTGATGAGGCCCTGATTGAACTGGTTCGCCTTAAGGTTGCTCGTCTGAACGACTGCTTTACCTGACTCAACACTCGGCTTCTGCAGGTGGCAGAAGGAGAAACCCCAAAGCTTTCTGAGGCAAAAATCTCGGAACTTGATGCAAACCACAATTCATTTACACACGATGAGCGCTTAGCGCTGGAGTACGCCGAACGATTGGCGAACGATCACCATAATATGGATGATGCTTTTTTTGACCGACTCAGAACTGGGTTCACCGACGAGCAAATCCTTGAACTCGGCATGATGATTGGCCAATTCATCGGTTTTGGCCGCCTGCTTGCCGCCCTAGATCTTGAGCCGAAGGTTTGTGACCTGCCGTGAAGGCTGTTTAGAATACTTATTTAGCGACTCTGGAACCTACACTGATGATTTTTCAACTGCGACAATACGATATTTATCCTGGCAAAATGTCGGCTTGGATCGAGGTCTTTGAAACCCATCTCCGACCCCTGCACGAGCGCTTAGGTATGGCGATCCACGGCACCTGGCAAGCACTCGACTCCAACACGTTTATTTGGCTCAGAAGTTTTGAAACAGAAGCTCAGGTAGACGTTCTAGAAGCAGCTTACTTCAACTCACCAGAACGTAAAAAGTTAGGCGATCTTCCTCAGCAGCTGATTGAGAAAATGACCATCACGCGGCTCGCTGACTACGAAGCCCCAGGCAAAGTATTTTGACCGAGTGGTTTTCAAAGTGATGAAGCCGCCTTTATAGGATCTCCTCACCCATTAAGCCACTAAGCCTTTGTGAAACGCGCGCAATTTTCACGAATCGGCAACCCCATTTAACAGCCTGTCCAGTAGCCAAAAAAGCTTTTGCCGCAGCTCAACGAATGACCTAATTACACCAAGCACGAAACCAGGTCTCCTCTATTTTTACGGCAGATGCCTCTAGCACTAGATGAAGCAAAAGTGCTACATTCTCGAACTTGAATAACCTCGGTTTTGATCCTTTGGGCTTGACGAAAGAGCCAAATTTAAAACGAATATCGGCGAGATTTGACACCCAAAACAGGAGGCACGATGGCAATTTCCTTTCTACCCGTTTCTGATCACCGGTTTAAGAAGTCGCCATTTTTTGCCTGTAACGATCGACCCGAAACCCGCTATGGGATCTACAACGAACGGTTGTACCCGATCAGTTCGAACTACGACGAGGTCACGCATTATCAGCATTTGAAAACACACGCTTGTCTTTACGATGTACCCGAGACACCACTCAGGATTACCGGCAAAGATGCCGTCGAATTTTTGCAGCAACTTTTTACCCGCAACGTATCAAAAATAAAAGTCGGCAGAGCCGTTTATGCACTTGCTTGCAACCACCAAGGCGGCGTACTGATGGATGGCGTGTTGATGCGTCCGAACGACCAAGAATTCATCTACGTCCAAGGCAACGGTGATTTTCTAAATTGGGCCAATGCGAATCTTGGCGACTTCGACGCGTCGATTAGTGACTTCAATTCTTGGGTATTGCAAATACAGGGCCCTGCCGCTCTAGATATACTGACAACTGTAACGGGCATCGATCAAGCCGATTTTTCTTATTACGCTGTTACAGAATCGAAGATCAATGGTCTTTCCTGCTACATTTCAAGGTCGGGCTGGACGGGCGAAAAAGGATTCGAGATCTATTCCAAGGATGATAATTTTGATGGTGAAGCACTTTGGCAGTACCTGCTTACCGAAGGCGCCTCTTTTCAATTATTGGCATCCGATGTGACCTCTATGCATATTCGACGACTAGAGGCCGGCATCCTAGACTATGGCACTGATATTGATCAAAGTTTGAACCCTTTTGAGTTGGGCCTTGGGCAATTCGTTGATTTGAATAAGGCTAATTTCATTGGCCAGGCGGCTTTGCTGGAAACTGACCGGAGGGAAGCTAGGGTCATGGGACTTCGGTCAAAAGAGGTCAAACCAACCAGGGGTGACCGTTTAGAAAACCAAGCAGGAGAGGCCCTAGGCACCATCACTGCCGGAGCTTGGTCCCCCAGCTTAGATTGTGGCATCGGCATCCTCAGGCTGAACCACTCAATAGATCCTGATAGTGAACTGCGCTTGAGCACAGAAGCGGGAGGTTATAAAGCCGAACTCTGCCCGCTGCCATTTTACGACCCCAAAAAACTAATCCCGAGATCGTAATAATGTTTCCTGAATCTGAGTTCTTATTTACTGCCGAAACAACGCCAAGCCTTTCGACCGACCTTGCTCGATCCGCCGGCAAAATAGATCCGCTTATCGAACTCGCTGATGCCATTAACATTACTGATTCGCCAAATTGTCAGACCAAACTGTCGAGCTTGCTAGTAGCCGCAGAGGTTAAACGTAAAGGCCTAGATGTGATCCTACAATTGACCGGTCGAGATCGAAATCGGATTGCAATTGAATCAGAACTTTTGGGTGCGCTGTCAATCGATGTAAACAAAGTACTGTGTTTAACGGGAGATCAACCCGCACCCGATGGCCCAAAAGCTGTTAACGAGTATAACGGCGCCGGATTAATCCAGCTTGCGACCCACCTCAGCCAAGGCACCATTTCTGATGGCAATGCCATCGACAATCCTAAGCCTCTGTATCCGGGTGCGGCAGACGACCTCTATCAGCATCAAACCAACCCGGAGGCAATCAAAGCGGTCATGGCAAAAATCGATGAGGGCGCGCGCTTCATCCAGACTCAGTATTGCTTTGATATCGACGTGATCCGAGGTTACACCGAGCTATTACTTCGTCATGGCAAACCAGACGCCTTGAAAGTTCTCATCGGGCTAGGCCCCTTGAAATCCGCGAAGCAAGCCGACTGGATGCGAAAGAACTTATGGGGCGTGAACATCTCTGACGAGATTGTCGCGCGATTGGAGGCCAGCCCAAAACCAGCTCAAACAGGGATTGAAATCTGTCAGGAGCTGATTGCTCAAATCATGACACTCCCCGGAGTCGATGGCGTGCATTTAATGGGCCCAGAATGCGAGCGCGCAGCCGCAAAAATCATTTCAGCCTTTCGCTAACAATGAGATTCGGCCTCAGCCCCCCGATCACGCCCACCACAGATCAATTGTGGCGAAGCAAAATCCTGTCTCAGATTACCTGCAATATAAAACGATCCAGAGATTTCTACCCAGTGTTGATGCTGCCTGAAATCACGAGCCTCCGTGCGCGTTACTCGGCTTGACCATCAATCTGAAAACGCTGAGACCGCCGCACAAGTGGATACGTCACGGGCGTCGCTAATAAATCTGCCAATACTGGATGGGCCAACAGCCCACAAACAGCGGCCTGATCGACCCGGGGCAAGGTCTGGAAAAAACGCCTGCTGCGCTGGGCGAGCCACTCGGCATAAACTTGGATTGCGTGCTTAGAACGCCCGTCATCAATGCCGACTGAAAACCATTGGAGTACCGGTTGATCATTTTCCGAAAGGCGCTCAGAGATAGCTGCCACCCCATGTTTCACCACAGCCTGATTCCAGCCGCGGGCGCCCAATAAGAAATCCTCAGCATAAGCATCCGCTAAATGTCGCAACAAATTCAGCGCGGTCTCTGGAATCAGGTCATTAGGGGCTAAACAAATGTCGACCGAATAAAACTCCGGTGATTGAATCTCTGGCAGAAGCATCTGCTCAACCCACCGCACCGTTCGCGGCGCATGGTTTTGCATCATACGAAGGCCTGCCGGATCTCGTCCTAGGTGCGCATGCAGCGCACCCATAATCGAGTAATCTGCTTGAGTGGGCTGCCCGCCCAAGAAGTAGGGATACTGCTTAAAATGTGCTTCAAGCAACACCAGTAGCGCACGATATTCATCGTCCAGCGCTGCTCTGAGCGGCGCAGTTGACGGCGGCAATCCGTAGCCGGTCATTCGATCTGAAATCAACGTGCCATATTTCAATAGGTCCGCATCTGAACCTTGCGGCCGAAAGGCGCGCCCAAAATCTAATGTGATAAAGGGCTCGTTCTCTTCAAACAACCACCGATGCCGCCAGGCAAGCGACAAGAGCCCTTCGCTTGCTAATAGCTCCATCAGGTGCACAAAGATCCGCTGATTCGGCGCCGTCGGAATCGCGGGCAATTGAGGGAACCGCGCTTCTAAGAAATCAACAATCGTAATACTATCCTGCAAGACCTCACCGGTCGGCGTTTGCAATTGCGGAATCCTATGACTGCCCGAGGCTGGCCGGACATGGTCGCGAAACGTTGGATCGCTCGGTAAGCGTTCAACAAATGGAATCGCTTTCTTTCTGAGATAACTGCGAACCTTAGCGGTGTAGTAGGATGCGTAAGAGCCGTACAGCGTGTAGGTTTTGTTCATCCTTTGCGTCCTGACGAGCTTATGCGGATTTGGTTTAAGCGACACTATATGCCGACTTCCAAAAAGATTACTAGCCTACTGGGGAATAAGTAAATATGGCTTTGTTTGGGTCAACATTGAGCGCCGGGCGAATCATCAGTCCACAAGCACACGTTGCGCTTAACTCTCTGCCCGATCCAAGCAGCTGGCAGCCTAGGCGCCGCTGCAACCGAACATCGATAAGCATCCCCAATCGTTGAAAGCACGCTCGGACCTTTAAGCGCTGCGCTGCCAATGCCCGGGCACCAAGGCCGAAAGGGAATGCCTTTAACTTTTAGCCTCTGCTTTGAGTGGTCCAGCCTTTCTCACCCGGCCCTTGTCTTTCTGTTTTCATTTTGAGTTTCAGGCTTGTCGCGCTATTCTCAAAATATAACGAAGGCGGATAGGCGGTAGCATGGCTTACATTGAAGGCCGAACGGTTCACGATGCAGACTCCCATGTGATGGAGCTGCCCGATAAGATTCTCGAGTATTTGGCGCCCAGCGTAATCGATGCCTTCATCAAAAATGCCAATAAACCCGTCACGGTGAGTCAAGACCTTCAAAAAGCCATTGCCCTACAGTCGGATCCAAGCTTCAGGGCTGAAGATGACGCGCAGTTAATGCTTCGGAAGAATCACTTGGCTCTGGGCGCGTTTGAATCCAAAGATCGCCCGAAAACGCTGGATCTACTCGGATTCACCAGTCAATTGGTCTTCACCACCACAGCCTTGGGTAATTTTGGTCTGGATGAAAAAAATCCAATCCTTGCGCAGGCTGCAGCGCAAGCGCATAACCGCATGAACAGCGATTTCTGCTCGGTGGACCCAAGGCTGTTGGCGACGGGCTACGTACCCCTGAGTGATATCAGTGCAGCGCCAAGGATCGCAACCGAGGCCATCGAGTTGGGTTGCCGCGGGCTTGTCATTCCATCTGCTTGCCCGGCGCATCACAGCACGAGCCACATTGGTCTGGATCCGCTCTGGGCGCTGCTCGAAGAAGCCGGCCTACCCGTCTTGTTTCATGTTGGCGGCGAAAAGAAAATGTCGGCAGCCTACGCCAATAACGGTGGCGAGCGGGTTCTTGATTTTCATGGTGGCGACGAAAACTTTACCGGGCTCTCCTTTATGAGCATTCCTTTATCAATTTGGCAGACGATGACGGCCCTCATTTTTGACGGTGTCTTGGAGCGTTTTCCGCGCCTCAAATTTGGTGCGATTGAACTCGGCGCGTCCTGGGTGCCAAGCTGGATGGCCTATATGGACGCAGGCTTTGAGGCCTTCCGACGGGGCGAGGCACGCCTGCAAAAGCTCTCCATGCGGCCAAGCGATTATGCCAAACGGCAGTTTCGGGTGACGCCTTATAGCCACGAGCCAACCGGGTGGATACTGGCCAATAGCGACCCCGGAATGCTGTTATTTTCATCTGACTTCCCGCATGTCGAAGGCGGACGCAATCCAGTAAAACGCTTTGAGGATCAACTAAAAGCCGTCAACGATCTAAACCGTCGACGATTCTATCGCGACAATTTTATTGACCTCATGGGCACGGGCCTAGACAGCGCGCTGCAGGATCACCCATCCCTCACCCCACATTAACGATTAGAGCAACCCACCATGCATTCAGACTTTCCGCACACACCAGAAGCTGTTGAACCAAAGTGGTTAACCGCAACCCTTAGAAACCATGGCAGCCTAACCTCAGATCAGCAGGTAGTTGCCGTTCAACAGGCGTCAATCGGTGATATTGTTGGTGTCGTCGGAGAAGTTGCCCGGTTTGAGCTGACCTACGCGCCAAACAAGGCAGGGCCCGCCTCTTTGGTCATTAAGTTCGCTCATCGCAATCCTGAAAATCGCGCCATCGCCAACAACACCAAAATGTATGAACGTGAAGTGATATTTTTCAACGAGATCGCACATCAGGTTCAAGCCCCCCTCACAACTTGCTTTTTTGCGGCAATGGACACAACCACTGGCGCCAACATCGTTGTCTTAGAAGATTTGAGAGACTACCAAGTCGGCGATCAGGTTACAGGGATTAGTTTTGAGCAGGCCAAGCAGGTTGTTGCCACCCTCGCGCCACTGCATGCTCGGTTTTTTAGTAGCTGGGCAACCGAGTTTCCCGAGATGCTCACCATCGCATCAGATGCCTACATCGAACCCTTCGTCCCCGGATTCTTAGGGTGCTGGGAGGCTGCCATGACGAACTTCCCGCACTGTTTTGACAACCCGCTTGGCGAGGCGATGCCAGCGTATGTCGCCGGCCTCAAGGCGCTCATGAAGCGTATGGGCGACGGGCCAATGACCTTTATTCATGGAGACGTTCGTATGGACAACGCCATGTTTGGCGACCCCGCGCGTGGCCAGCATCCGGTAGTAATGATCGATTGGCAAAACATGATGGTGTCTAATCCTTTACAGGACCTAGCCTGGATGACGACCTCCAGCTGGACAATTGAAACTCGGCGCGCTAATGAAGCGTCACTTCTGGCGGAATATCATGCCGCCCTAGTCGGGCTCGGCGTTCAGGATATTGCTTTGGAAACAATTACCGAGCGCTACGATCTGGCAGTGCTCTTTGTTTTAAATTTTCATATGATCATCGCGGGTGCATTTGTGCCGTCGACCGAGCGGGCGAAAAAAATGGCTGAGGAAGGGGTTCATCGTGCGGTTCAAGCCGTGCTCGACCGTGGGCTGCTCAACCTAATCCCGGGTTCTAGCTCGTAAGCTTACACTCCGGGCCTTTGAAGATCCTTCGAATACCTGCGCTTGCCCTGATCGGGTCTAATCCGGCTTGAACACCCAAGGTCCTAGCACCAGATTGTTCAGCTCCGCAGGTTCTAGTAACGCTTGGGCTTGTTGGACTTGATCAAAATCTAAAGCACCGCTGCTCCGCGAGAGCCTTAGGGCCCTTTTTACCCAGGCACCGCTTTCTTCTTTGAAGTAGTAACTGCCATTTTGGTGGGCACCCGTTGCCCCAAACATTAGGACGGCATATTCTGAGTGCGCATCTCGGTCAAAGTCGACCGCAAGGACGTACGCCGACGCACCCTCCCGCACTGCCATCAATGCGTCAATAGCCACCGCCACGGGTGTTGGCAAAACAAGGTCGGCTGGCGCCAGCACAAGCGCCCCAGTTTTTTGTCGCGGCGGGGACACTAATCGACTTGGGTCTCCTGCCTCGAGGTTGCCAGGTTGCGCGCCAGATGTCTCACCAAGTGGATCGCTGCCGTCTTTGAGCCGCGCCCACAGCACCGGGTCCTGCGCTGTCAATTCCTGCAGGGCCAGATAGCCTGGCCTTGCCAACTCGTTGCGAAGGTATTGATCATCGAAGTCCTCCGGCGACACCGCCCCAGAGGTCAGCCGATGCATTTGACTCGCAAGCGACAGCTTACGAAAGTCCAGCAACGGACTGTTACTCAGCAGTAAAACCACAATAACAAATACGCCGAGAATTGAATTAACCGATGCCATCATTGTCGGCCACGCAGCACGGCATTTGATCACTGCAAGCACATAACCGAAAGAGAACAGGCACAGGATTAACCAAATAACGACCGCCCAATACCGCACCACGGTCCAAGCATACTGATCAAGCCGAGCATAGAGCCCATAGAAGCTTAGGGCCGAGAAAATCGGCAAGGTAAACAGAGCACCCGTGATCGCATGATGGAGCCACAATGGATAAGGGTTCTCCGCGGCACCCGTTTGGTAAACCGCATTGATACACAGTAATAGAATAAATGTGAGGACCATTAACAGCATCGTGCCTTGGTTTGTTGCCCAAAGAATCTCCAAGCCCGTGAAGGGCAGCGCCACTAAAAAGACCGCCGTCATCACCAGCAAGAACGGCAGTAACAATTTAATAATCCCTGATAAAAGGCGGCTTATACTGTCCACCACATCGGTGAGTCCCCGAAAAACAATCACACCACCACCAAAACTCAAAGCGCCCAGCAACGTGACAAACCATACCTTGCGAAACAATTCCTTAAAAAAGCCAATCCCAATCTCGTTAAATAACGCTGCCCACAGCAGGTACATTAAAATTGCGCCGCCCAGGAAGGCCAAAGACAAGGCCCCAACCACTAGGTTCCGCCAAGAAAAAATGAACAACGGTTCATAGCCGGACGCATCGTCGGAGACCTGCCTTTGAACAAAGATCAACGTAACGAAACTCGCAATGCCTAGGCTAATCGCATAGGTTGCTGATAACCCGTCGACTCGGACCGCACCAAAAGGCATTGCCTGATAGCCGACATAGGCGCCCAGCAACCCAATCACAACCCCATATGCGCCAACCCGAAGCAGTGCCGCACGCACGCGATATCGCTCAACCGTTAACAAAAACCCTGCAGGTAGGAGCAATATCAGACTGATCATTGGATAAAACCACATGGGGGACTGACTCGGCCAAAGCCCCTCATCAAAACTGCGATACAGCAGATACACCCCAAGGCCTTGAAGGCTGGCTATCGCCAACATCAATAACTTGGGTAACTTCGAGGGCAGTGACATAACTTGATCTCGGATGATTCAACTTAACGTTGTTAGAAGCATAATAGGCCGACTTTAAATCAAAGAACAAACCCCTCGTCCTCGTCAATTGCAGAAACGAGACCCTCATTCATGCCGATTCGTCTGACCGATTGAGGGATCAGATCGAGGGGAATGATAGACCGCCCTGGAAACGTTGGGAGATCATTAACCTCCTGATCGAGCGAAGCACGATGGCGTTGCCGGTTGGCATGTTAATCAACGACCCAGCGCCACAAGGCACAAAGCCGCTCGAAGTGCGGTTTCGTTCTGACAGAACACTTGCTTGCGCTCAATGCGCTTGCATCGAATCGATGATCTAGCGCAGCTTTGACGAATTCTTTGCATGAATTCCAAAATACTGGATGCCCGAGTTGCCGGCCCCCATTCAAGTCACTGATTCGTAGCGATAAGCAGGCTGCTCGCAGCATACCCAAAGCAAGTGAAACCCATTACACTCAAAGCGTCAAACGCAAGGGTATTGGCTTGCGGCCTATATTAAGGGAGCGATTCAATGGATCATGTTAACGTCATTATTGTTGGTGCTGGCTTGTCTGGCGTTGGCGCCGCAGCCCACTTGGTCGAGAACTGCCCTGAAAAAACCTTTACCTTACTTGAGGGTCGTGCAGCTGTAGGAGGTACTTGGGATCTTTTTCGTTACCCCGGCATCCGCTCCGATAGCGACATGCACACCTTAGGCTACAGCTTTAAGCCTTGGACCCAAGCTAAATCCATCGCCGATGGCCCGTCGATTAGGGAATACGTTAACGAAACCGCCGACGAGTTTGATATCCGGCGGCATATTCGATTCGATCATAAAGTACAGACCGCCTCATGGGACTCGGCTCAATCACGCTGGGTTTTAACCAGCACTTTATCCGATGGCAGCACGACAGCGGTATCCGGCGACTTTCTGTTCATGTGCGGCGGATATTACAGTTACGATGACCCTCATAGACCGGCGTTTCCGGGCGAATCCCGCTATCAAGGGCAGGTTCTACACCCTCAGTTTTGGCCAGAAGATCTCGATTACGACGGTAAGAAGGTGATCGTCATTGGCAGTGGCGCAACTGCCATGACCATTGTTCCCTCGATGACGCAAAAAGGGGCTCAGGTCACCATGGTTCAGCGCTCGCCCACCTACGTGGTTTCCAGGCCCGCCGAAGATAAAATCGCCAACACTCTACGCAAATGGCTTCCGGAGAAATGGGCCTATGCGATTACTCGCCTGAAAAACACGACATTAAGCGGATACTTCTACCGCCAGACTCGCAGCCAGCCCGCCAAAACCAAAGCGCAACTGCTCGGTATGGCCACTGCCAATCTCGGTGAAGAGATGGTCAAGGCGCATTTCACGCCCAGCTATAACCCTTGGGATCAGCGAATGTGCCTAATCCCGGATGGCGATCTATACAAATCTATTAATGAAGGCAGCGCCCAGGTTGTTACCGGCGACATTGAAACTTGGACTGAGTCGGGCCTCGTCATGAAAGATGGTACCGAAGTTGCTGCAGACATTATCGTCACGGCAACCGGGATTAATTTAACGGTAATGTCGGGGATTGCCTTTGATCTCGACGGCACAGCGATCAGCTTCCCAGAGACCTTTACCTATAAGGGCATGATGTACTCGGGCATTCCCAACATGGCTCATACCTTTGGCTATATCAATGCCTCTTGGACTTTACGTGCAGATCTTACGGCGGAGTATGTCTGCCGATTGCTCAATCATATGACCGCAAACCAACAGGCAGTCGCCACGCCCACCCTGCGGCCTGAGGATGCCAACATGCCAACGGGCGACTGGATCCAGGATTTCTCAGCGGGTTATATGCAGCGAATGATGCACCTGTTTCCAAAACAAGGGCAAGGCCCTTGGCGCAACACCCAAGACTACAAACTGGACAAGAAAATGATCCGGCGCGCACCAATTGAAGATGGCGTTTTGGTCTTTGCAGGCGCGGGTAACGAGACACCCGCCTTAGATTCATCCGTCCTCACGAAGGTAGCCTAACGGGCGCAAGAGCCCGCCCGTATCTCGATGCGGCTAGCAGCAGACTAGACCCACTCTTGACGACGATGGCCGCCTAACGCGGCGGTCAACTGACTCAGCTCTCAATCCTAAAGTTGCCGCATCAAATTACACATTCACGCGGTTTGGCGTGGTCACCCAACCCGCTTCTTTAATCTTTGTGTCCAATTTGGCGTTTAGCCTGTCGACAAACGCGAACAAACTTTTATTCCAAGATATTGCGTGTAAAATTCCGGCATCACCGCGGTTGAGGCCCAAAATTGAGGCACTACAACCTTCAGTAATTTAGAATTTAAGGACCATTCGATGTCGAAGAGTTTTGAAGTTCAGGGTATTGTTCATTCCATTGGCGAGACCACCGAGTATGGTCAAAACGGTTTCACCAAACGCGAGTTTGTTCTTAAACTCACCGGCGAAGGTGAGAATCGTGATTATCCGAACTACATTGCGTTGGAACTGATCAAAGACAAATGCGCCCTGATGGACCAATATCAAATTGGCGATGAGATCAGTACGCAGTTCAACCTGAACGGTCGCCTTTGGTCCGGGAACGATCGCCCCGAAAAATGCTTTACCAGCTTGCAAGCTTGGAAAATCGGTTCCTTAAGTGCGGGGCACGGCGGCGAACAAGAACCACCACCAGGTGACTACAGTCAAATTCCGCCCGATTTTGACGATGACATCCCTTTTTAAGCATCTAGGTTTTTTCAGCGTTTCCTTTAAAGCGCCCACCTCGGTGCACGCTAGACGTAACGTTCACTGCTTGTTTCAGACGATACAGTCGACTCAAAGCCTAAAAGATCGCTTACAGTGCGGGTTTAGCCGAAGTTCTTCGCCACCGTTTTGTTGGAAGATGCCACAAAACGTCTTGTCGGAATACCGCAGCGGGTGGCGCCGCTAGCGGCGCCTTTTTTTAAATGTGGTTTGCGAGAATCCATCTCAGTCCAAGAACCTTCGATGAGACCAGACTGACGCTTCAACACACGCGGGCCTGGAGGCCCAAGCGTTGACCCGCTGAGTTAGCTTCTGGTGAAAGAGACCAAAAGGGGAGCCGGCTAAAACCCCGGCTTTCGCACGGGCTCAACGCCCCCAACCGAAATAAGCGTTTCCACACAATCTCGAATGGAAACATCCAACGGCCTAAACGCCATGCCAAGGGTTTCACAGATGCGATCATTGCGCAGCTCGCAACCGCCCCAAATGGCTCGAAATTGTGCCTCTTTCGCCTGCACCGATTCAGGCAATGGATCAATAAGTTCAGCACCCGCAAACCCCAGTTCTGGGAGCAGCCGATCAATACTCCCGCAGACGTCTTCGACATTTCGGGTCTCGGTCGACCACGCAATGTAGCGATCGCCATTTTGCACATTAACGCTTTCAAGCATTCGGATATGCGCCTCCGCTACGTCCCGCACGTCAACCGTAAACCAAGCCCGATACGCACCGATCACATTCTGTGAATACTGGCCCAGCAGCATGGTCTCGATATGATGCTGCCAAGGACCAAAGTTCTTTTGATGTGCCGACAGGATCGGTCCGACGTTATCTCCAGGACAACAGGTAATCGCGTCCCATCGGCCGCTTTCCTCAGCAGCATCGGCAAAGGCCCGTTCAGCCAGTACCTTACCCATTGAATAACCTTGCCCACGATTTGCCTGGCGCTTAGGATTTTGCTCATCCGGATACCGGTCTTCGTAAAGAACCGGGCGGCGCACGAGTTCCTGCATATCCGACTCGGACATGACCGCGGCAATACTTGACGTCACCACCACCCGGTTAACGGTTTCGGACTGATTAACGCTATTGATAACGTGATCACAAACCCGCTTCACATACTCCATGTCATCGTAGCTACTAACGTGGGATAAGTGCGCCACACCTTGGCAACCTTTAAAGATTTCGTCGAAACAACCGGCTTCATCCAAATTTGCGGAGTGCAACGACAGTCGACCCGAGGCATAGCCGGGCATTGTTTTCAAGAAACCCACTTTCTCGTCGTCATTCGCGTCGCGCACGCAGGCCCGCACCCGATAGCCTTCCTCTAATAGTTGGTGCACAACCCAACCGCCAATAAAGCCCGCACTTCCTGTTACTGCGACGGTTCCACCTTGAGGGATTGGCGCCATTGATACTCTCCTAAAATGTTTTTGACATAACCAATGATACTTGAGCTGAGCTTTTTTTGTTGTGCCAAAGATTAGTTTTTACCAATGCAGGGTCACATCAGTGATTCGCAGATACACGGACAACTGCTGAGTGAGAGCGGCGAGATCATTTTACAGTTATTAAAACCCATATAACGGCCACGTGATTGACCTGCAGCAAGGCCTGGGCGATGCTTGACTACCTTGACCTCAGGAGCACGCCATATGGCCCTTAACCCCCAAACCGCTGCGTTTTTAGCTAAGCTTTTTGCCGGAGTTGACCCCGAGGCACCGGTCGGACCGCCGTCACCCGCAACGTCTCGCGCTGGATATCTAGGCATCGCTGCGGCCTTTGGGCCCGGGCCAAGTCTAAAGAGCGTACGAAATACAACGATTGAAGGCTCTCTTGGCCTGATTCCAATCCGCATTTATCGAGACCATGAACAAACTCAAGCACCTTGCCTCGTGTACTATCACGCCGGCGGCTGGGTGATCGGAGATCTGGACACCCATGATCATCAGTGCCGGCAGCTGGCGCAGCTGAGTGGGGCCACCGTTATAAGCGTGGACTATCGTCTTGCACCCGAGCACCCGTTTCCCTGCGGCCATGTTGACAGCCTCGATGCGCTTCGACACATTGCAAACAACCCAAAGACATTTGGCATTGATCCCCATAAAATGGCAATTGGGGGCGACTCAGCCGGCGGCAACCTCGCGGCTTATCTCGCAATTTGCGCGCGAGCAGAGGGGATCCCACTCGTGTTGCAAGTTCTGCTATATCCCGTCACCGATACCAGGTCTTATCTCGACGACGTAAGCGACTTCGACTACCTATCGATTGATGAGAACAAAAACAGCCCACTGCTCACCCTTGAAACCATGCGGTTTTTTGCGCGAGAGACGCTTTCTGGATCAGATAAAGATCTGACCGCCAGCGATTGGCGCCTGTCGCCAATCCTCGCCGAGGATTTATCCAACCTTACACCCGCTTACATCGCGGTCTGCGAACTCGATCCGCTCCGAGATGAAGGCATTGCTTATGCAAACCGTTTAACCGAAGGAGGCAACACGGTGACACTTTCTAATTGGCCCGGCCAAGTGCATTTGCTCATGCAACTGGCACCGGTTGTAGATGATGGCCGCAGCCTACTTGAGTCGGTGGTTAGCGCGCTGAATTCCGCCTTTGCAGGAGCTCCCTCATGAGCCAACGTCCCGTCGCATTGGTAACCGGCGCGGCCCGGGGTATTGGCCTTGCGATCGCGCAAAGCCTTATTGCCGCGGGCTATCGCGTCATGGCCGCGGATCTTGGGGCGGACCAAGCGTGGAACTATCAACTTGGACAATCGAATGATATCGCGCAGGCGCTACAGACAGACTCGTCCCTAAACGAGAATGCACCGCCTTTCGCCGTGTGCACTGTCGATGTCACCAATGCCGCAGCTTGTGAGCAGGCCGTTCAAAAAACCATCGAGACCTTTGGCCAGCTCAACTTGCTGGTAAACAATGCCGGTATCGTTGACTCCGGCCCCATAACAGAATTCAGTGAAGCGGCCTGGGATCGCATTTTTGCTGTTAACACCAAGGGCATTTTTCTGATGTCGAAAGCCGCTATCCCACATCTTCTGGTTGCCGACAATGCGAGCATCGTCAACACGGCGTCGATTGCGGGAAAGAAGGGCGTGTCGAACATGGCCGCCTATTGCGGCTCGAAATTTGCAGCGATCGGGATCACCCAATCCATGGCTCAGGAACTCGCGCAGGATAAGATCCGGGTGAATGCAATCTGCCCCGGCATCGTGGGTACCGCGATGTGGTTGGATCATTTAATCCCCAAGAACAATGCCAGCAACTCAGCACCCGTTGATTTTGAAACGCAAACCCAACAGCTGATTCCAATGGGGGTTGCCCAGACCGCGCAGGATATGGCGGATGCCGTGCTTTATCTCGCCCGCGCCAAAAACATAACTGGCATAGCGCTCACGGTTGCGGGCGGCATGGAGATGAACTAAGACTATACTGCCGCTGGAGATACCAACGTAATCCGAACCAAGCAATGAGTGCTGACTCCTTATGATCCAACCAAGACGCTTGCGTTAGCCAAAGAAGGTCTTAACCAAAACCGAACTAAACTTGATCAATCGGAAATCACACCCTAGCCTTGAGGGCTCATTACAAAGAAGCGGAAAGATATGACACATTTAATGTTGTTGGCTGTGGGCTTGGTCTTATCGGCAGGCTCTCTAGGAGATGCACTTGCACCCAAATTGAGCAATCATTTTCAGGCACAATTTACCATCGATTCCACGTTCACCACAGATGGTAAAACCTATGAGGTATCGGCCTCCGGAGACGCTGGACCCTATGGCCAAGCCTATCTATCTTACGTCTTTACGGATAAGCAGGAATTGGGTGATCGAGGCGAGTTTACGGGTTTTGCCTGGACCCAAAACGGAGAGGATATCATCACGGCGACATTACAAGGCGTTTACGTTAAAGATGGCAAGCTGTTTAAGTTGCACACCTTAGACGCAACCAGTAATGGGAAATTCACCTACGCCGTTGGTACGCTTAATTTCGTGACCAAAACCCTTGTCTTTGAGGCGGCCGATCTCGCTATTAAGTGAGGATTGAAGGGCTTAAAAGCAGCATCAACGTCCACGATCATTAAATCCTAGGCGTGGTTCTTTTTGTCGCCAGCGAGAGGACATTGCTAAAAGACACCCTGCTGCCTTGTCTTAAGCAAGCGAGATCTTAAGACGCTCATCACGGCCCTGCCGATTTAATTCCTTGAGATGTCCCTTGCTATGTCGCGGGTGCAACGCATGCGATGCTTTCTTTTCGAAAGCACAGTGCATTCAAGGCGCAAGACGCCAGGTTTTGTAAAAAGATAATCTGAATTTCAGATACGAGGAATCCTGCAATTCGTAACCGAATGCAGGATCAGTCGCTATCTACCCACTAAGCTAGAGACCTTGGATAGGCCCACCAATACCAGCGGGTTATTGGATATTGCCGCGAGCGCCTATTATGGCACTATCATATCCTACAATACTTTGCGCAAAACTTAAGCAAGCGATCGCGCTGAGCGCAACCGACTTCCCTAATTATTGACTACAAACTTAAACGGCAACAACTTTATTAGCGCAAGGACCTTTCTGGCCTTCACCAACTTCGAATTCAACCGCTTGGCCGTCATTCAAGGTTGCGAAGCCGCCACCTGCTTGAATTTCTGAATGATGAACGAACAAATCTTTGCCGCCATCTTCTGGTGTAATAAAACCGAAACCTTTATCTGCATTAAACCACTTAACTGTACCTTTACTCATAACTCTATCTACCTTTGGTGAAAGAAAGTAAGTCCAATTTGCTATCACCATTACAAACTAAGACCTTGCGTAGGTTATCACATAACGCTGATCTAAGAAGGGTTACTGACAAAGATACCTGGCGGGTTAATTGGCCAAATAATCGCGTTCGTGATAGATCGAACGCCCTAGAAGTATTGCGTTATACCGGACCAAGATTAATGCGGGGACGACATCGCAAATTCTTATTCAATTCTAGACTATAAGGCGGACGCTTTTGCGCAGCTGGCGGCCTGCCTCCTCGCTCTTGGGCTATTGCCTGAGCGGTTATCTAAGCGGCACATTGAAGACCCGGTAAAGGATTGCGCTCTATCTTGCGACCGCTCGTGTCGAGGAGGCCAAATCAACTATGAGGCTCCTTGTTTACACCCGAGCTTATTGCTCATTACATAAAATGCTATACGGATCAGAGCGGCATTCTAAGCGTGACAGGTCATTAAGAGACGGCGGTGATTATCCAAGGGAATGCCACATTTTGGGCAACAGACGGTTTTAAAAAAAGAGGGCCGACAGAATCATCCTTGACCCTGCCGACCCGAAGGAAAAATCTTTATCCTTCAATCCTATCAGACAGCCCGGGGGAGGGGCGGTGTCTGATTCGCGGTAATTATTGAGCCGTTTCGTTAAGGTTTGATAAAGAAATCTTCGGTCAGCAATAAAAAGGTTCAACCTGATCAAAAATAATCGCTCAAAATACGCAAAAGGTGACTGGAAATGCTGCGCCCTGAACAGTTACGCGACCATCAAGAGTCCTGCACCACCTCTAATCCAGCAAAGACTGATAGATCTGTGCCCGCAGCTCACGCCGCAGTGGATAGGTTGACGATGGCAGCAACTGCGTCAAAAACACAACGAACAGGTCCTCCTTGGGATCCAGCCAAAAAAACGTGCTGGCAGCGCCCCCCCAGTGATGTTCACCAACCGAGGCCACAATATTGGCTTTGACCGGATCGATTACCACCGCCCAGCCGATACCAAAACCAATTCCTTCGTAATTCGTTTCACTCCATACCGCCTGCCCCATCGCAGCCAGGTCAGCGCCGTTAGGCAACTGATTCAACCGCATGTAATCGATCGTTTTAGGGGATAGCAAGCGCGCTTTATCCAAGACGCCGCGATTCATCAGCATTTGGCAAAACCGGCAGTAGTCGCCAATCGTGGAAACCAATCCGCCCCCACCAGACTGAAATTTCGGGGCCTGAAAATACGGGCTACTCGCCATGGGGTCCAATAACAATAAGCCTGGATCACGATCCTTCAGGGGATTCACAGGAGGCGACGTGGCGCCCATAACCGCGCCAGAGGATGGCCGATATAACGATGAAAATCGATGGGCTTGATCCTCTGGCACGCAGAATGCCGTATCCGCCATACCCAGCGGGCCAAAGATTTCTCGCTCAAGAAAGTCTGCTAGGGACTGCCCGGACCAAATCTCAACCAGTCGTCCCAAAACATCGGTTGCAACACTGTAATGCCATTCGGTGCCAGGTTGACAGAGGAGCGGGGCCGCCGCCAATTGATCCACCCAGTCGGCCAAAGTAGTCGCTTTATTTTGGTCCAGTCCGCGCGCACGATAGTCTTCGTCCACCACATTCTGATTCATAAAGCCGTAGGTCAGCCCTGAGGTATGGGTCATGAGCTGACGCACCGTCATGCGAGTTGCTTGCGGCTCCGTCATCGTAAGGTCGCCGCCCAGCCAGACCTGGGTCCGTTCAAATGCAGGAATGTACCGGGCGACAGGATGGTCTAATTGAAAACAACCCCGCTCGTACAGCATCATGGCCGCAACCGTCGTGATCGGTTTGGTCATCGAAAATATTCGCACAATCGTATCGTCGGAAAACTCTTGTCCGGAGGCTTGGTCTGCCAGGCCGGCGGTTTCCTGAAAGACGATCCGCCCACGTCTAGCAATCGCTAAACTCGCACCAGCGAGGCGCTCGGAGCTGACTTGGGTTTCCAGCCATGCAGAGACTTGCTTTAGACGCGCGCTACTCATGCCCACACTTTCTGGTTTTGTTCGTTCCACTGTTGAATCCCTCATTGGCAGCGACCAGACTGCGCCGGCCACCGCGTTATCGACGGCGACTTGCCGACCAAGTTGTTGCTGCGGCGACGCGGGCTACCAAGCCTCGACTTCGCGTTCAATTTCATGACCCAGCAAATCCAGTGCTGCGGCACGGCGATTCGGCAACGTGTAATCCGGAAATAACCCCTCTGTACTCTCGTAGTCTCTGAGCACTTGCCGCGCAATCGTGACCTTATGGACTTCAGTCGGTCCGTCGGCGATACCCATCACATAAGAGCTCAACAACATGCCGGATAAGGGGAGCTCGTTCGACACCCCGAGCGCGCCGTGAATCTGAATGCAACGCGACACGACGTCATGATAAACCTTTGGCATCATGGCTTTAATCGCTGCGATATCCTTTCGAACTTTCACGTAATCATTAAACTGATCGATCCGCCAAGCCGTGCGAAGCACCAAAAGCCGAAAAGCTTCCATCTCGATCCAAGAGTCGGCAATCTTTTCTTGCACCATCTGCTTGTCGGCCAGCATTTCTCCCTTGGTCGTCCGCGACAAAGCGCGCTGACACATCATGTCAAACGCCCGTTTGATTTGCCCCACCGTACGCATGGCGTGGTGGACCCGTCCACCGCCCAGTCGAGTTTGCGCGACTGCAAAACCTTGGCCCCTCGGGCCCAGCAGGTTCTGCTTTGGCACACGGACATCGGTATATCGAACATACGCATGGGTGCCGTGTCCGGGTGGTTCATCCCCGACACCAACATTCCGCACAATTTCAACGCCGGGCGTGTCCGTGGGAACCACAATCATACTGGCCCGGCCATGGGCAGACGCTTCTGGGTCGGTGACCACCATTACAATCAAAAAGCTCGCAAACCGCGCATTGGAAGAAAACCACTTCTCACCATTAATGACAAAGTCGTCACCATCTTCAACCGCCATACATCGGAACTGGGTTGGGTCGGCCCCGCCCTGGGGCTCACTCATCGAATAGCTCGATGCTAGCTCGCCATTCAGCAAGGGCTGCAAATACTTTGCTTTTATCTCATCGCTGCCATAGTGGGCGAGTATTTCTGCGTTGCCGGTATCCGGCGCCTGGCAGCCAAAGACAACCGAGGCAAACCGGGATTGGCCTAATATTTCGTTCAGTAGCGCCAATTTTAATTGGCCAAAACCCAGCCCGCCCAGCTCAGGCCCCAAATGACAGGCCCAAAGCCCCATTTCTTTCACTTCCTGCTGCAGCGGGCGCACCAACCGAATGAAATCCGGATCTTGGTATTCCATGGCCGAGCCCAGAACCATATCGAGCGGCGCCACCTTCTTCTCCACAAAGTCTGCCGTCCAATCCAGCAAAACTTGATATTCTGCATCTGTTTCAAAATCCCAAGCCATCATAAGCCCCTTTTTTATTGTTATTGATCCATCTCATTTTTTCCGTCCGGTCTAGGGCGCATTTTCGACAACGTCCTTAGAACGGCTCGCTTTTGACAACAAACTGCCCGAGCCGGCTTAAACGTAACGACTTCTCACCCAACCCGCAAGCGCTGGCTCAAACCGGATTGATTCAGTTATAGTGCCGTCTTAACTCAATGAACTACCCCAAGGAGCCATCGTGGTCGATACAAACTTATTTGATCTTTCTGGAAAAGTTGCCCTGATTACTGGCGCCTCCAAAGGCATGGGTAAGTCGATGGCAGAGGGGCTTGCGGAGCACGGCGCGAAAGTTGTGATTTCCAGTCGCAAGCAAGATCAATGCGAGGAAACCGCGGCTGAAATTAATGAGACTTGTGGCCCAGGGTCGGCAATCGCCGTAGCCTGCAACATCGGTTACAAAGACCAACTTCAAAATTTGGTCGATGAAACGCATCGACAATTGGGCCCCATAGACTTTCTAATTGGTAATGCCGGCGTGAATCCCTACTACGGATCAATCCTTGAGATTCCGGATGAGGCATACAACAAGATTATGGAGAGCAACGTCCGTTCGAACTTGTGGCTCGCCAAGATGGTTGCCCCGGATATGATCGAGAAAAAATGCGGCTCGATTGCGATTACCGCAAGCACCGGCGCCTTTGGTCCTTCTGACGTATTGGGGACCTATAACATCTCAAAGCTTGCCGACATCGCGTTGGTTCGTAACCTTGCGATGGAACTTGGACCCCATGGCATACGGGTCAATGCGATCTGCCCCGGACTTGTCAAAACCGATTTCGCCAAGGCACTTTGGGACAACCCTGAAGCTGAACAGCGCGCCAATGAAGTCACGCCCCTGCGCCGATTGGGCGAGGCTGATGATTTCAAAGGTATTGCGGTCTTCTTGGGCTCGAACGCCTCGAGCTGGATCACTGGCCAGGCCATGACAGTTTGTGGCGGCACCAACATGTGGGGGTAGCCTAACCCGGCGCACTCATTTGAAGCATGGCCATTAAGCCATGTAATAGCGCGACCAGCACGGTCACACGGCGACGCATCGTCTGATAATAGCTTGGCGCTGTCCGAAACACCGGGCGCCAACGCTCAACCGTCAAAAGCACGACAAACAATCCCCCTTGGGCGAGCAACCCCCACATGAGTGGCATTAGAGAAATCATCACGGCCACGATCACCAAGGCGTTGCTTAGACCTATCTCAAACCAAGGCATGCGCCCTGAGGGCGTGCGAGTCAGCGCAATCCCCCACCAGCTACCCATCAAGAACGCAGCGATAGCAAGGCCATATCCCTGAAAAATGCGGCTGGCCAAAGGCGCCTGAAACATCTGATCTGCAACGATACAGGCGGCGAAGGGCATCAGCCCAAGATAGGTCAGCACGGGCACCCAAACGCCTCGGTCTTGCCAGTTTGGCATCACGGTCAACTAACCTTCAGCGCGGCGTTTCATTTCGCTAAACGCCGCAAGTGCAGCCTCTCTGGAAGCCTTCACCTCTACGATCGGCGCTGGGTAATCCTCTCCAATCACGACGCCCGCTGCGCGGCTGATTTCAACCGGGCAAGCCCAAGGCTCATATAAATATTTATTCGGCAATCGCTTAAGCTCGGGCACATAACGCCGCGTGTACTCACCATCGGGGTCAAATCGTTGGCCCTGGGTAATCGGATTGAAAATTCGAAAATAGGGTGCTGCATCCGCGCCACTACCGGCGCACCACTGCCAACTGGCACTGTTACTGGCAAGATCAGCGTCCACTAAACAATCCCAAAACCAACGCTCGCCGTGGTGCCAGTGCAACTTCAGGTTTTTGATCAAGAAAGAGGCCACAATCATGCGGACCCGATTGTGCATGCTGCCGGTTTGCCACAACTCACGCATCCCAGCATCCACAATCGGATAGCCCGTTTGCCCTGCCTGCCAAGCTTTCAAGAAAGCCTCATTGCCCTCCCAAGGGAAATGATCGAATTTCGCTTGCAGATTCTTCTCCTGCAACGTGGGGAAGTGATAGAGCAGGTTGTAAGAAAACTCTCGCCAAACTAACTCTTTGATAAAATGCGCTTGATTATCATCAGAAGGTGACTCTGCACGCGCGCTTGCTAAAACTTGATGGGGTGAAATCTCCCCGAAATGGAGATGCGGGGACAACCCGGAAACCGAACGCTTGGCAGGGAAGTCTCGGCCTTCTCGGTAATCACCCATTCCGGTTGCTAAAAAATGCTGTAACCGACGCTGCGCGCCTTGCTCACCGGGCATCCAGTCCATCAACATCGCGTCGTCCCAAGCTACCTGCGGGCGTAATGCGAGCGATTCCAGTCCGGCTTGTTCCTCATGTGGCACCACCTGAATCCGATCGGTGTTGAGCACGCCCGGCGCCCGGGTGGATAGATTCGCCATGCAATGCTTATAAAACGGCGTATACACCCGGTAGGGGTTTCCATCCTTTTTAACGGTGTCCCAGGGCTCAAATAAGAGCGCACCATTGAAACTAGCAACAGAAAGGCCGCTGACTTTAAGCGCCGTTTTCAAACCTGAATCGCGCTGAATCGTCCAAGGCTCGTAGCCTCGATTCCACGTCACGGCCTCAATCTCGTAACGCCCACACAGGTCTGGAATGAGGGCTTGTGCCGAGCCTTTCAGCATCACCAAATTATTGTTGAGGCTTGCATTAAGCGCCGTTAAAGATCGGTGCAGCCAGGCGCGAGAGGCCCCTCCCAACGCGGACCGTGCGGGCTCATCCGTGTCCAATATAAAAACCGGTAACACCTCGCCTTGCTGACAGGCCGCGAGCAAAGCTGGATTATCTTGTAATCGGAGATCGTTTCTAAACCAGTGAAGGGTTCGCATTACATCTTGCCTCGCATCATTGTTGTATTGGTCACTTAATCGTTACCGCGGTCAGGCCTTATGACCAAGCCATAAACCCATCTTTTATTACTGGTCCTTGAGTGTCATTGCGCAGTTCGAATAACGCCCAACCCGAACCTTGCGCCGTAATGTGCAGCATTAAGGTCTGGGGCATCACGACCATACTGGTGAAACGCGCACCCAATCGGGTAATCCGGTCCACCGCACCATCGATCAGCTCGTGACTTAAGGCGCTCACCGACAATGCGAGCGATGCAGTCCCATGCAAAATGACGTCTGGCAAGCCTGCAGCCAGCGCAAAAGCGCGATCGGAGTGAATCGGATTATAAATTCTTGCTGTCTCCGTATAGACGTTGCCGAGCCCTGCTGAGACCGCAATCGGAATTTCGACTACCGCACCGACCCCTTGCTGAGCCTGATTGGCTAGCAGCCAGGCTGGCGCTTGCGCGATCGGTGCTACCGCGGGCCCTTCGATCATAACGCCCCGGCTCACGTTGGTTTGCCAGGTTCTCGTAACCAAGGCACCGGTCTCATCGTGGGTATCAAGCTGTAAACAAACCTTGGCGCCCTGCTGGCCTGCTTGCAAATCAACGACCGTCGCGGTGGTTTGATAAGCCTGCCCAGGCACAATAGCCTTTATCACATGCAAGTCATGGGTTGCATGAACCCCCCGCGCAAGCTCGTCATGGCTCAAACAATTATGTCCAGGTAGGGCTCGGCTATCCAAGACGCTCGGCCACTCTAAAGCAACAGGAAACAGGGGATGCACCGCAAGGGCTTTTCGGGCCGTATCACGCAATCGAAGATTATCATCCTGCAACCCGGCAGCATAGGCCATGGTCCAACGGGCATCGACCGCGTGTCGTCTTGGCAATGTCCTCTGCCCTATAAGCTGGGTATGAAGCGGCATAGGATCGATCCTTGTTTTTGAGCAACACTTACTCTCAGCCCACACAGAGCGGCCGAATGCGGTTTTATCTGGCGCTCACGCTACAGTTTGAGCGGAATCTCTAAAGCAAGATCGCTACCTGCGACCGGATTGCCAATCATTTCATCAAAACTACTTTGGTGTCTCAAGGCTGCTGCACCATACTGCACGTCAGCAAGCGCTCGCTTCATCGCGCCCAAACTTCGCGTCATTAGTCGTTGACCGTTTTCTGATAGTACGGCGTAGCGCTCAGTGCTCACATCCGCCTCGGCCAAATAAATCTCGGGATCTTGGCTTTGGATCAGCAGATTCACCGGTTCCTTTCTCGCCCGCTCAATTAAATCAACAAGCCTTATCTTTTTACAATCCATTAATACCTTTTGACCCTCCTGAATCTTGATCCAGAGCCTCTATCGGTTCCTGACCCTAGCTGACTACCAGCGACGCGCGGTCCTCTCTTCAACGATCAATTCAAGCAAAAGGACCAGTTGTAGACCAATTTCTAGCGAACAGGGATTGATCTGATTTGATCAAAGCCTCGTATTTTTTTTAACAACAACGAAAAGGACCTAGACATGACGTCATTTGCCGCTTCATCCATTACCCGAAAATCAACTATCAGCGCGGAAGCTGCCGCAGTTAAAGAAGCTTTGGTGCTCAAAGGACTTGAGACGCCGATGCTTGAAACTGGACTAACTCGCGATGAGAAATACCTCCGGATCAAGGCCGCTATGCGCGATGTTGTCACTACCTTAGGGCTCGACCTCAGCGACGACAGCCTAACAGAGACCCCGCACCGCATTGCAAAGATGTATATCGACGAAATTTTTTCGGGCTTGGATTACAGTCAATTCCCTAAGATCTCAGTCATCGAAAACAAGATGGGCGTTGAGGAGATGGTCAAAATTACCGACATCAACCTCACCAGCACATGTGAACATCATTTTGTGACCATCGATGGGGTCGCCGACGTTGCCTACATTCCCAATGAAAAAATAATCGGCCTTTCCAAGATCAATCGCATCGTGCGCTTTTTCGCCCAAAGACCACAGGTTCAAGAACGATTGACCCAGCAGATCCTGGTAGCCCTGCAAACCTTGCTAGACACCGATAGTGTTGCGGTTCGCATCAAAGCCACCCACTACTGCGTGAAATCAAGAGGTGTCATGGACACTAGTTCACAAACCGAAACCACCGCATTGGGCGGCCAATTCAAGGCCAACCCAACTGCTAGAGCCGAATTCCTAAGTTGAGCGATCCATTTTGGCAGGGCGCAGCTAATCCAACTCAAAAAGCGAAGCGTAAGACGTCCAAATTCGCCCCAATCGGAATGGGGCTTTTAATCCTTCTGCTAAGTGGATGCAGCGCCCAACCGAGACCGCCTATGAAAACAGTCGCTGATCTGAATCTAACGCGCTTCATGGGTGAATGGCACGTTCTTGCTGACATTGAGACCCCCTTTGACCGCAACGCCGTCATGCCCTTAGAGTCCTATAGACTCGCACCAGGCGGCGTAGTCGAGACCACTTACTCCTATCGAGAGGGCACTCCCGACGGGCCACTGCGGGAACGAAACCTGAAAGGCTTCGTCTCGGACCAGTCACCGGCGATCTGGGGAATGCAAATTTTCTGGCCCGTCAAAGCCGAATACCGCGTCGTGTATCTCGATAACGACTACCAAACAACCATTATTGGTCGGACAAAACGGGACTTTGTTTGGGTCATGGCACGAACCCCTGACATCGACCCCGCGATATTTTCCGACCTCATGCAAACCGTGCAGACCTTAGGTTACGACCTGTCAAAAATACGCATTCACGAGCCCATGCGCTCGTTACAGGTCCAGACGACCGAACCGTATATCAATCGCAATGATCGTTAGTGATCTAATTTGCCCCGATGGCCGTAATACTTTGAAATAAGAGAAGCAAGTGCGAATAATGGTGACTCATATTAAAACCAAGGCCAAAATGAACAAACCCAGTGGACCGGATTGGAATGCCCTGCTTGTCAAAGTTGGAAGCCATCAAGATAAGGCTGCCTTCGGCGCCCTTTTCTCACACTTTGGGCCGCTGCTGAAAGGCTTCTTGCTCAAGGGTGGTGGCGTCGAGCCAGAGCAGGCAGAAGAGCTGGTCCAAGAGACCATGATCAAAGTATGGCGCAAAGCGCCGAGCTACGCGCCGACTCAGGCGGCGGCCAGCACCTGGATGTACACTATTGCCCGAAACACCCGCATCGACTGGCTCAGAAAGCACGCTAAGAAGAATCACCAAACAGACGAGCTGGTTGCTGAAGATCTTTTTGACGAGAACGAGGAATCTTCACCGTTCACCGCGTTAATCCAGACTCGAAACGCCAGTAACATCAAAGAACATTTAAATAGTTTGCCTCAAGAGCAGCTCCAAGTTCTCACGTTGATGTACTTCCAAGGCAAGTCAGGTCAAGAAGTTGCCGACGAGCTCGCCATTCCGCTGGGAACGGTTAAATCTAGAGTGCGGCTTGCGCTGCAAAAATTAAAACTAAAATTAAGCCCAGAGGGCGAAGAACAGGTGGTGTACGCTTCATGATCAATAATCATCCAAATACTCAGCTTTTGACTGATTACGCAACGGGCGGGCTGTCAATGGCGCCGCTTATTTCAATTACGACACATCTGCAGTTTTGCGACCAGTGCCGAGAAGCTGTTAGCGGCCTGAACATCCTTGGCGGCGAGCTGCTCGCAGACTGTGACGAAGCCGAATTATCGGACGACCTACTAGCGCAAACCCTGGCTATGCTTGATGCGCCGATGGCGCCAAGCGCGGGTGTCGAGGTGGCAAATGAGGCCCCCAAGTCAAGCCTCTGCCCTGATCTTGCGAACCAACTCCCCAAGTACTTACACAAGTTTCTGAATCATCAAGAACTTGAGTGGCGAAGCTTGTCCTCTACTTTATCCGTTGCGGCCATCAGTGTTGGCGAGGCCGATTATGAGCTCGCATTGCACCGAATTGATGCCGGCGGCAAGGCCCCAGTTCATGACCATAAAGGAACCGAGTTAACAGTTGTCCTTAAGGGCAGCTTCTCCGACGAAGATGGCATTTACCGCGAAGGCGACTTCCTGATGCGCGAGCCTGGTGACATTCACAGACCGTCCGCAACCCAAGACCAAGCTTGCATCTGCCTGTCAGTACTGTCTGCACCGATCAAGCTGACTGGCATTAAGCAGGTATTGAACCCGTTCATGCGGTTCAACCCTAGCTGATACTCAATTCGCCCTGTCGGGCCGTCCCGGTCACTTCAAAACCGGGCACGGAAGCTATAATAGGCTCCGTTAAGAGCCCGCTTTCAGGCCCTTCGCAGCACGTCACTACGACCCTCTACTTGATGCATAAGGGGCAGGGTCAAAGCCGAAAATACCAAACCGCGCGGTCACCGCCGCTAACGTTTCAGCGTTCCAGTACGGATTGCCCGGCGCTGGAAAACCCATGACGCAACGCTGCTGCACACTCGCAGCCCCAATCAATTTTTCTAAAAACTGACTCTCTCGATAGGCCGACCATGCCCATCCTGGGTGCAAGGTGCTCACCCATTCAGCAGACGCGACGCGAAACGTCATATTGTGCGCTAATCGCCGAGCCCCCTGTTTCAAAGGCGTTCCACGATGCCAGGTGTCATGACGATACAGCAGGACATCTCCTGGCCGATACGCAACTCTTGCCTCACGCTCGTAGAGCCTCGCCCTGAATTCAGCGACTTCTGGGGCCGTTTCTGAGAGATAGATTTCGGCAGCGGCTCGATCGTTGATAAATCTCAGATCGCCAATACCCGGTGCGTCAATGATTGGCCAGCGATAAGCAGGATCCTGTGATCCGGTGCGCGGCACAACAGCGGTCTCACCGCCGCAATCTGCTGAGTCCGAATAATACAGAATTAACTCAACCGCCTCCGGCGTCTCCCACCGGGGAGGATGAACCAAGGAATGATTCGGATAGTCCACATGCATACGCTGGTCCCGATTGTCTTGCTCAGACTGCCGTTCGCGACGGCCGTACTTGGGCCAAAGATCTGACTGGGTAATTCGTAACTGAGAGATTTCAGTATCAAGGAGGTCGGCAACCGCTTGCAGCAATACTGGGTCTAAGGTGATTTCGTTAAAGATGGTATGCGGCGAGGGAAATACCAGCGCACCATTGCTACCGAAGTCAGTCACCTTGTCAGCGGCGGCCGAATCAGCTGCCGGAAACGTCGCATCCGCCAAGTCTAATAGCTGCTGTTGCAAAGCGGGCGCAATCAAACCAGTAACCAAGGTGTAGCCCTGCTCGCGCCATTGGCCGATCTGGGCTTGCGAGAGCCTTGATGCGGCAACCGGTTCTGATCGAATCTCACGCTGGGTCATAACGCGCTCACATTGCTGCAATACCAAGACCCTTTGGTCCGGCCTTGGCGTTAAAAAGTAAAATCAGAACAATAACGCGCTCAATTTCTGCCGTTGATGACGTTCATCCCCAAACTGGTATTGACTCCAAAGCGCCCGCCTTAAAAATAGCTGAGCATCACATTCATAGGTAAACCCGAAACCGCCGTGAAACTGGATCCCGCGATCACCGGCTTCCGAAAACTGCTCACTCGCACAGCATTTCGCCATACGAACCGCCGACTCGACGACCGCGAGGTCCGTTTCATCTCGCCATACCGTGGCTGCATGATAAAGATACGATCGAGTCATTTCAGAGCCCATTAAAATATCCACGGTAGGATGCTTCATCGCTTGATAACTCCCGATCAATCGCTCGAATTGTTTTCGAGTATTGAGGTAACCCACAATCACTGCCAGTACACCTTCAAGCCCGCCAGACATCTCGGCGGTGATTAGCAGCATGCCGGCTAACTCAATCTTTTTAAACGCGGTACCGGGCAGAACCTGATCCGCTCGAATCGGTAAATCCGATAGCGACAGGCTATAGCTCCTTCTCGTTTCATCGATCACGACCTCACGCTGAATTGCACCGTCGGGAAGCTCACTAGCGTCGAGCAAGCACCAGCGCAACGAATCACCCTGCAAAGCCGAAACTAAGATCACATCGGCAACACCCGCGTCGAGTACAAAAGCCTTACTGCCAGTCAATGTCATTTCACCAGAGGCGGATTGATTCAAATGCGTTGCGATTTGATCCGGATCCCAAGAGCCGTTTGCCTCGCTCAAAGCAACGGTTGCAATCTGTCCAGCAGCGATTTTAGGAAGCCATTGGTTTTTCTGGTCGTCACTGCCATTCGTAATAAGGACTTGCGCTGCAAGGGTTGAGGCCAACATGGGCGTTGCCAAGAGTTGACGACCCATTGCTTCAAAAATCGGCACCGTATCCGCCAAATCCAATCCAAGCCCACCATAGATTTCCGGAATGGTGACCCCGAGCCAACCTAGATCAACCATCGTTTGCCAGAGCGTTTCATCCAGCGGTTGTCCTGCTTGGATAACCTGTCGAACCGCGTCAATGGGCGACTGTTTTTGACAAAACTCTCGCGCCGTATCCAATAACATGGCTTGTTCTTCAGAAAATCGAATCACGGGTGACTCCTTAACTTTTAGGTAAACCGAGCACCCGCTCGCCAAGAATGTTTTTCTGAATCTGTGTGGTTCCGCCACCGATGGTGCCGGAAAAAGAATTCAAATAGGATCGCTGCCACCTGCCCCCGTCTAGGGCGTCTTCACTAATATAACGCGCACCATTTGCGCCCTGCAACGACACAGCAAACCGAGTCATCTTACGCTTCAGCTCGCTACTCCTTAGCTTTCCGGACATTGCCACAGCCGTTGGGTAGGTGCCGCCGAGCGCTGGAATGCGCGCGCGCGACCCCATCACCGCATTGCCCTTGGCTTCTAGAACAAGCTTCACCAACTCGTCGCGGGTTAAAGGATCTTCAATGGCCGGACGGCCATTTCGGGTTGCGCGACGCGCAAGTTCAACGATGTCGTTAATGTTCAAATCCATCATGGACAATCCACCGGCCTGCCCGCCCACAGCACCGCGCTCAAACATCAGAGTTTTCATCGCGACCGACCAGCCCTCGCCCTCATTCCCTAGCATGCAATCAGCCGGTATTCGCGCATCGGTAAAGTAGGTCTGGCAGAACCCATATTCGCCGGTCAGTTTTTTAATTGGAGTCGGCGCAATTCCATGAGCCGTCATCGGCGCTAAGAAAAAGCTCAACCCAGCATACTTGTTAGGACCCTCATTTGAGGTTCTTGCAATCAGAATCATATATTTGGCATAGCTACCGAGGCTGGTCCAGATTTTGGAACCATTGATCACATATTCGTCGCCGTCCTTCACCGCCCGAACCTGCGCATTGCCCAAGTCAGAACCGTGATCTGGCTCTGAAAAGCCTTGGCACCAAATGTCTTCGGCACTTAGGATATTCTTAATGTAACGCTGCTTATCCGCCTCAGTACCCATGTCTAAAATCAATGGGCCGGCCCAGTTCAAGCCAATCGTGTTTGGCACAAAAGGCACACGCTGTGCTGCCATTTCTTGATTAACGATCTCTTGCATGATCTGCGGTTGCCCGCCACCGCCGTAGGTCTCGGGCCAAGACATGCCCAAATAACCCGCCTCATAGACCTTTTGTTGCCATCGTCTTAGAAACTCAAATTGTTGATCAGTGCCAACTTCCATAAACGTTTCAGGTAATAAAAAGGAGGGCGCGGCGGGCTTGTTATCTTGAAGCCATGCTCGGACATCCGAGCGAAACTCATCAATTTCATTTTCGTTCACAAAGACTCCTTTATTGAACCAGATCGATTGTCGGGACCATGATAAGGACTAACTAGGGCATTGACCACTCGACGGACCCCGGTGATGCGACGGTATCCATGCCCTGTATCGTTGGACATGACCAGGCTTTGCTTTGTGGCAAAAAATAGAAAGGAAGTACGGACATCTGACGGACGGCGCCTTTAGTGCGCTCAGTCAGGCGACTGTCCAAATAAAACGCCGACGAGTGCACCCGAGGCGTCATTTCACATCTCGGGTGTCTTTAAAGAAATCACACCAACAACCAACCGCTCGTTACCGGGCGAGTTAGTCTTTTTTGGTACTGATTCTAATGTGGCGAGAGCCACTCTGTGCATTCTGACCACTCACACCGTTCGGTATTTCTTGAATCTTTTTACCGGAAGCCAAAAACGCCTCGGTTTCAGAAACAATCTTGTCGCGCAACGATTGTTGTGCGAGGGCATCAGAATTTGATTTTTTAGACATAATCGTAAGGGCTGCGGTTATCGACGCGGCCGATCCTCTTTTGGACGAGCTTCGTTAACAGTGAGGGCACGACCGTCAAATTCTTTGCCGTTCAGTGCGTGAATGGCGGCGTTCCCCGCTTCGAGTTCACTCATTTCGATAAAACCAAATCCTTTCGAGCGACCCGTTTCTCGATCGGTGATGATCACGGCATCCGTGACAGCACCATGGGCTTCGAACATTTCTGCCAGTTCGCCCTGTGAGATTTTAAACGGAAGGTTACCTACATATATTTTCAAGTTAATTCCTTATGAATCATCATTTCTTGCCTGTGCACGCCGATGGTTTCCATCACGAATGCACATGTCCGTGGCTGATTTCTTCTTCTGTCGCGGCGCGGACACTGACCACTTCAACCTCGAAATGAAGGGTTTCACCCGCCAGAGGATGATTTCCATCAACGGTGATTTCATCGCCGTTTACTGCCGCAATCGCGACAGATTGCTGCTGACCCTGCTCATCTGACGCCGTAAATCGCATGCCGGCTTCAATCGACTCAACGCCCGCAAACGCAGACCGCGGCACAACTTGAACCAATGATGGGTCAACGGCCCCGTACGCATCGTCCGGCTCGATCACAGCAGTGAATTGATCCCCCGCAGCCTTATTCAACAAGGCGGCTTCAAGCCCCGGGATAACGCCACCGGTGCCGTGTAAGTAAGTAAGCGGGTCTTGGCCTTCGGAGCTATCTAGAACCTCTCCTTCGGCATTTGTTAGGGTGTAATGCATCGCCACAGCGGCGTGGTCACAAATTTTCATACAGTGCTCACTATTCGTCTGGTCCGGAATCAAAGCGAAACCCTCGCGACGGTCTAGCTAGATTCAATCAATTAATACGATCAACTGAGCTTTTTACACGGACTTGATAACAAACAGTGAACCAAAAGAGACAGTCAACATTACGCGAGGCCTGCATGTTAACTGAAATCACCCTGAATACCTAGGCTGGCTGGCCGCGCGGCACGTTGCCTGCGGGTCTAGGTTGGACTATTGACGAAAGCCTTGGCACTATTGAGCGACACCGCAGACGTTTTTCGACAATTAGGCACACCGGCAAACCAACATGACCCCCATCACGCGATCAACTGCTTGGATCTATGGCTCGGTTAGCCTACCCCTTGCGATCATCAGTTATCCTTTAGCCGTTTGGATCCCTCGCTTGTATTCAACCGAGATCGGCATTGATCTAGGTTTGATTGGCCTGGTGATCTTTTTCGCGGCGATTTTCGATGCGATTTCTGATCCGGCCATGGGCTTCATGTCGGATCGCTTTCAAACCCGCTGGGGTCGCCGAAAGCCTTGGATCGTGATTGGCGTACCCATCTACGCCGTTGCGGTTTGGATGCTGCTTAATCCCGATCAAGGCAGTACGGTTTTATACCTCGCACTCTTTTTCATTTTGCTTCGGCTTGCAACCACCATTTTAGGTTTGCCGTATGCCGCCTGGGGCATGGAGCTATCGGCTGAATACCACACTCGAACCATGATCCAATCGGCACGCGAAAAGTACGTGCTGGCGGGCTTGATTGTTGCCTCCGCCATCGTACTGATTTCAGAGGAGGTGTTTGATAATCGTTCGGCCAGTTTCGTTCTGAGTAATTTTTCGTGGGTGATTGTGACCCTCCTGCCGCTGACAGCCATCCTAGTTATCTTAAAAGTACCCGAAGTGGCCGTACCGAAGGCGCCAAGTGTCTCGATCGTGGCATCGCTGCGACAAATGACCCGTAACAAGCTCTTCTTCCGATTACTGATGATCGAATTACTCATTGCGGGCGGCGAGAACTTCAGAAACACCTTGTCGTTATTTTTCGTTCAGGACTACGTCGGCGCGGATCGAGTAGGGCGCTTATATGTGCTGTATTTTGGCGTGGGCCTGCTGGCCATTCCGGTTTGGGATTGGATTGCGCGTCGGTTTGGAAAGCATCAGTCTTTAGCGACCGCCATGGTATTGGTCAGCATTATCGCGATCGCTTGCTTTATGCTGGACTATGGTCAGGTCACCGAGTTTTACGTTTTGTTTGCCTTGAAAGGCTTTTGTTTCGGCGCGTTCGCCTACCTGCCCCGCGCCATGCTGGCCGATGTTGTAGATTTCGATACCGTGCGATCAGGTACGGCACGTCCCGCCAGTTATTTCGCAATTTTAGGCTTTATGACGAAGTGCGCCGCGTCGTTTGGCGGCTTGTCCCTACCGATTCTTGGCCTCGTAGGCTATTCAGTCGCAAGAAACGTGACCAACGGACCAACAGAGCTCATGTGGTTGGGCATCTTGTATGCAATTGTACCAACCCTTATGTTTGTGGTGGCCTTTTATCTTTGCGTGACTTGGCCTTTGAACGCTAAGCTACATCAACGGCTGGAGCGACTCGTAGCCCGCAAGCAAGCCCGCTACGCCAAGGATTAAAGTCGAGTCTTAGTGGACC
>Ga0209374_1000636_pt1 | contig 38075 bp, 39 predicted proteins | sample SaaInlLV_DNA_10m_FD_184683 | JGI IMG/M metagenome (GOLD analysis project Ga0209374, IMG submission 184683) | Marine microbial communities from expanding oxygen minimum zones in the Saanich Inlet - SI075_LV_DNA_10m (SPAdes) (version 2) | ecosystem: Environmental > Aquatic > Marine > Unclassified ... | reverse complement strand
ATTGCCTGCCACGACCCAACGATCCGTGTCGAGCGCCGCTGCGACTTCGGCACGGAACTGTGGCGTCGGCGTCGGCGTCCAGTCGGGCTTGTGGAAGATCGCGTCGAGTTCGACGAGGCGGGCGTCGAGTTGCGCGGCGAGTTGTGCTGCGAGCGTCGACTTACCTGACCCGGACGGGCCGACGATCGTCACTCGTCGCACAGCGCGTCGACGATCATTGCGGTGATGGTGTGAACCGGCGGTCTCAAGAACGGTCCGGCAGGGTGCTCCATAGCGGCAGAGTCTGCCATTCAGGACGAAAGCCCCTTCAATCGTTTAGGGGAGAGCGAAACACCGACGCTTCGAATTTCGAGTGACCTACACCGGTGAGGATCCTCCGGACGGGGCGAAGTTCACGGGCCGCATTCCCGACATGCTCAGCGACGCGTTCGCTGACCTGAGCGGGCACAGCATCTTCATTGCCGGCAGCCCTGACTTCGTTGATGCGTCGGCCGAAGCGGCACGCCTGCTCGGCGCGACCAGCGAGCAGATCTTTGTCGAGCGCTACCACCCGCAGTCCCCGGCCGTGACAGCGTCGCCCGAGCGTTTGGCTCGTTCATGACGCTGTTGTGCGACACCACGGCGCGCGTGGCTTAGGGTCGCAGTCATGCATGTACTGGTCGCAACGGACGGCACCCTGGACACCACTCTGGCTGCCACGATGGTCGCGCGCCTCGCCGGCGAAACAGGACGAGTCACGGTCTTCACCGCCGTCGAGGTGCCGCGACAAATTCTGAGTGACCTGCGCAGTGCATCGTCGCCGGATGCTGATCCTGCAGATGCCGGTGTGGCCTACCGCCGAGAACAAGCTGGTGATGCCGCCGCTGGCCATTGGGTTGGCGACGATGCGTTCATTGCGCAATATGTCGACCGTGTCGTGGCGAGCCGCACAGCTGCACTTGTCGCTGAACTCAAAGCCGCTGGTGTTGACGTCATCGCCACTGGTGTTGAAGGCGAGAGCGCCGCGCGATCCGTGCTCGAAGCGGTGAGCGAGCACAAGCCGGACTTGTTGTGCGTCGGGACGCACGGCCTTGGACGTTTTGAAGGACTGCTCGGTTCATTGTCGACCAAGTTGGCGCGGCTTGCGCCCTGCCCGGTCCTGCTGCTGCGCTGAGTCGTCGGTCAGTTGATCCGACCGGCTGCCCGGGCCGCCTCTTCGGCTGCGTTCAGTTGGCCTTCCACGATCTTGATGCCATTGGCCCAAAAGTTTGGATCAGCGAGGTCGCAGCGGACGATCTTGCCGAGTTCTTCAGGGGACCGGCTCCCTCCAGCGCGAAGGAGGTCGAGGTATGCGGGAACGAACGCATCGCCCTCTTCGACATATCGGGCGTACACCGACAACGCGAGCAGCTGCCCGTACGCGTAGGCGTAGACGTAGCCAGGCGTCCCCATGAAGTGAGGAACGTAGCTCCACCAACTGCGGTACCCCTCGGTGACCTCGACCGAGTCGCCGAGCATGTCGTGTTGGCTCTGTGCCCAGAGCTCACCGAACTGCTCCACAGACAACTCGCCGTCGTTGCGCCGCGCCGTGTGGCACGAGTCTTCAAAGCGATTCATTGCCACCTGTCGGAAGACGGTGGCAATGGAATCTTCGAGCGTGCTGGCGAGGAGCGCGAAGCGTTCCGTCGGGTCGTCAAGGGTTGCAAGCAATCGACTGCTGGTGACGGTCTCGCCAAAGACTGATGCAGTTTCGGCAACAGTGAGCGGCGTCGACTGGTGGAAGATGCCTTGCTCGCGGGCGAGCTGAAAATGCGCTCCATGTCCGAGTTCGTGGGCGAGTGTTGCAACGTCGCGTGACGTGCCGGTCCAATTGAGGAACACGTACGGGTGGTGCGATGGGGTGACAGGCGCAGCGAACGCACCGCCGCGCTTTCCGGGTCGGACCGGGGCGTCGATCCACGGCTCGTCAAGGAAGCGCCCGACGACGTCGGCGAGTTCGGGCGAGAACGAGTTGTAGGCGTCGCGAACGATGCTCACGCCTTCATCCCAACCAAACTCTTGCTCGGTGTCGGCCACCGACGCCATGCGGTCGTAGTCGGCGAGCTTGTCGATTCCCAGGACTTGTGCTTTGAGCCGATACCAGCGCTGAGGGAGCGAGTAGTTGCTCACCACTGCCTCAATCAGGGCGTTGACCGATTCGTCGGAGGCCTCGTTGGCGAGGTTGCGGGATGAAATCCAGGTGTTGTAGCCGCGCTGGCGATCGCTGATCGACTTGTCGAGCAGCAGTGTGTTGAACACGTAGGCCCGTGTCCGGAGTCCTGGTGCAAGCCCCGCGGTCACGCCTTCGGCCGCCTGCTGACGGATGCTGCGGTCGGGGTGGGAGAGCAGCGAGAGGGCCTCCATCAGAGAGACTCCTGGCCCGCCGTGCTCGTCGGGGACATCGACCTCGATTGCCGAGGTCAACTCGTCAAACAGCCGAACCCAGGCAGCTCCGCCGACCTGTGCTTTGTCAGCCAGCACGGTTTCTTCGGCCTCGCTGAGCAGATGGGGCCGCTCGAGGCGGACCTGTTCGAGATGATGGCGGCAGAAGTCGAGGCGATTGTCACCGATGATGCCGGCGACATGCTCGTCATCTGCGGCTGCCCACTCGAGCTCGAAGAAGATCAGCATCGTGTTGATCTGTGTTGCGCGCTGCTGCGAGTGCGCCATCGCTGCGCCGCGAGCAGGATCACTGGTGTCGGTACTGAACGAGAGCATCGGGTGGTATCCCGCCCGAGCCAGCAGATCCATCACGGTCGCCATGGAGTGCATCGCGTCGGCCAGCTGGCCGGCGTCGAGTGTGCCAACACGCCCGCGGAGGTCTGCGAGTTCGGTGGCAGACGATTCGGCAGCGTCGAACAATTCGTCGATGGAACGACCATCGAGGATCGAGTCGATGTCCCAGGCAACGTTGGTGACGTCAGTCATGCGTTGTTCCTCCGAGTGAAGACCGGTTCGTCCGGGGTCGACTGTGCGGCGTCGAAGCGATATCCGTTGTTGTCGAATGCAGTGAGCGCCTTGGCGGTGGTGATCCGTTCCCTGACGATCCATCCGGCCATAGCGCCTCGTGCTTGTTTGGCGAAGAAGCTGACGATCTTGAAGTCGCCATCACCTTTCGCGTCGAGGAATCGTGGTGTGATGATCCGGCCGTCAAAGCGTTCGGGCTGGACGACCGAGAAATACTCGTTGGAGGCGAGGTTGACAAGCACCTTTGCTCCCGGCGATTCGGCGAGCGCTGCATTGAGCTGGTCGGTGACTTCATCGCCCCAGTAGCTGTAGAGGTCGCCACCGTTGTCGTGCGTGAGTTTGGATCCCATCTCGAGCCGGTACGGCTGAATGAGGTCGAGTGGCCGCAGCACGCCGTGGAGGCCGGACAGGATGCGCAGCACCTTCTGGGAATGCGTGTAGTCGCGCTCGCTGAACGAGCACGCCGCGTCGAGGCCGGTGTACGTGTCGCCGTCGAATGCCAGGACGGCGGGGCGAGCGTTGTCTGGAGTGAATGGTGTCGTCCAGTCTTGGAAACGTTCGTGGTTGAGGTCCGCGAGCGATGCCGAGATTGACATCATCTTCGACAGCTGGTCCGGAGATTTCTCGGCCATCAGGCCGACGAGTTCTTCGGAGCGGTCGATGAGGATGGGCTGGCTGTGCTTCGACGTCGGCAATGGCGACTCGAAGTCCAGCGCCTTGGCGGGTGAGACCACGATCAACATGCCTCTGGTCTATCTGAACTCGGGCGGCCGTGGGACACTCAGGTGATGAGTGGACCATCAATCACGCTGATCGGGCCGGGAGCAATTGGAGCTGCGCTGGCCGCAGGCCTGGTCGAAACCGGTCATGACCCGACGCTGGTCACGCGTACCCCGTTCGACCGGCTGCGTGTCGAGTGGCCTCTCGGGTCGATCGACGTCGAGGTGAACTGCGTGGCCACGGTGGAGGCCATCGAGCCAGCTGATGTGGTGATCGTCGCCACCAAGGCAACGCAGAATGCTGCTGTTCTTGAGCATGTGCGCGCCGCAGTTCGTCCCGACTCAGTCCTGCTGATCGCACAGAACGGCGTCGATCACCTCGATCGGTTCGCCGTCGAGTCCGACATCGTTCCTGCCATCGTGATGCTGCCGTCTGAACGCACTGCGCCCGGCCAGGCGCAGGTCGGTTCGCCGTCTCGACTTGTGATCCCAGATGGACCAGCCTCAGCCACGGTGCAGTCGATCTTCGAGGGCTCCTTCATCGATGTCGAATTGACCGCAGATTGGACATCGGTGGCCTGGCTCAAGCTGATGATGAATGCGGCGGTCGGCGGAATTGGCGTCCTGACTGGACGCGGATCAGACGTCTTTCGCGACAGCGACGCCTTGAGTCTGCTGGAGGCATTGATGGAAGAAGTGGCGACGGTGGGCCGTGCCGAGGGTGCGGTACTTCCTGACGAATTGCCGTCCCAACTCCGGCGGTATCAGGAAAAGAACGCTGGCGGGCACACCACGTCGATCGTGGTCGATCGGCTCGCCGGACAATCCACCGAATGGCGCGAGCGCAATCAGGTTGTGGTCGACGCGGCCAGCAGACACGGCATCGACGTTCCACTGAATACGACGGTTGCGACGTTGATGCGCTTGGGCGAGCCGCGGCCAGCCTGAACTCGCTCGGCTTGGCCGTGGGTTTGTTACGTTCGGGACCATGAGCGTCGACAGCTACGCATTTCTTCCACGAGCATTTCGAGCGATGTACGAAGTTGCTCCGCAGCTCGATCATGAGCCCGTGTGGGCCGAATTCGACAAGCCACTTGAGGAAGCGACCATTGGTCTGCTCTCGAGCGCGGGGATCTTCGTCGAGGGTGAGCAAGCAGGTTTCGATGTCGAACGTGAGCGCCGAGAACCAACGTGGGGTGACCCAACGCTGCGAGCCATCCGATCCGACGTCACGCAGGCCGACATCGGCGCGACGCATCTCCACATTCGGACCGATGACCTGCTTGCCGATGTTGATGTTGCGCTGCCGATCAATCGGCTCAATGAGTTGGCCGCGGAGGGCTGGATCGGCGCATCAGCGAAGGAGCACTTCTCCGTCATGGGGTTCCAGGCCGAGGGTGCCGAGGTGTGGCGCACCACGACCGGTCCGGAGATAGCGGCGCGCTGTCACGCCGCCGAGATCGATGCGCTGATCCTTGCGCCCGCTTGACCGGATTGCTGCAAGAACGTGCCCGTGTTGGCACGGATCATCGAAGCTGCAGGTATCCCCACCGTCACCGTCACGATGATGCCGATCATGTCGGACAAGTATCGCTCGTCACGGATTCTGGGAGTCGAGTATCCGTTCGGTCACTCCTTCGGTGCTGCCGGTGACCACGAATTGCAGCGCCGGACGCTGTGGGCTGCGCTCCAATTGTTGGTCGCAGCGCCCCGGCCGGGAGGTCGCCTTGACCTCTCCGAGCAGTGGCCGGGCGACGCGCGCGAGGCCTACAAGAGTTGGCAACCCGACGAGCCGAGTCCAATCGTTCTGCACAGTATGGAGATGATCCGCCAGGCCCAAGCGGCAGCAAAGCAGGCGTCAGACTGACGCCCAGCGTGTTCTCGCCGGTTCTGACCTTCAGCCCTGTCGGATTCTGGCCAGACGTGGAGAGAATGAGGGCATGAAACTGCTCGAATTCTCCAGAGAGTCCAAGATGCGCCGCGAGGCGGTCGCCGAACAACTTCGTCGTCTCGCCGACCAGCTTGAGCGGCACAATGATCTCGAATTCAATCTTGAGGGCATCCGATACACGGTCGACGTGCCTGATCAGGTGACGCTTGAAGTCGAACTTGAGCTTGGCGACGGTGGCAACGAACTTGAGATCGAGATCAAGTGGTGAACGGTCCGGAGTGACTCGGTTCCCTCGAAACGGAGCCCAAGAGTGACTCTCCGTGCGCGAGGAACCACGTAAGGCCTCCCATCGGCCGTATGATCTCTGCAGAGCACGTCAGTAGGGCGTGTTCGAAGCGAAAGAGAACCAATGCAAGGCACCGTGAAATTTTTCAACAGCGAGAAGGGCTTCGGCTTCATCTCACGCGAGGGTGGGGAGGACGTGTTCGTCCATCACTCCAACATCTCCGGAGAGGGCTACAAGTCCCTCGACGAGGGTCAGAGCGTCGAATTCGACATCGGCCAAGGCCGTAAGGGCGACGAAGCTCAGAACGTCCGAGCACTCTGAACACCACGCTTCAAACCTCGCCGTCGGCCTGCAAGGGTCGGCGGCGTTGTGCGTTTTCGGGTGCCACGGCGCTCCGCGTGTCCGAGTGGGACCGTTACCGTTCGGGCAAGACGATTGGGACCTCGACAACATTGACAGGGGCGCCGTCACGTGGGGAGTCTTCCCACATGATGATGGCGCCGGGTCCGGGTCGGTAGTCCGACGGGAAGTCTGATACATCGACGGCCACCTCGAAGGTGCCCCAGGTCCCGTTGCCGCCGGTCGCTGTCGTGAAGCCCTCGGTCATGAGCTCGCCGTCGTTGTCGCCGCTCGTGATGGCGTATCGGACTGTCGCTTCGAACGTGTTCGATTCTCCTCGAACCACCAGCGGGTTGGTGACCTCAGCGCCAGGGGACGGCTGCTCGATCATGATGCTGGCCCGAACCTCCGCGAAACTGTCACGGGTCAGCCCTTGACCGACCACGAAACCGTGCGACAGGATTGGGTCGACCGCCGTGCCCTCGATGTGGAACTTCACCCGGTCAATTTCGTCGAACTGGGTGATGGTGAAGACGACCTGAGCCAGCCGAATCGTCTCGTCCAGCGAGCCACTCGAGCTCGCGAATTCTGTCGATAGGTCAACGGTTGCGGTCGCTCCGTCGCGGGCGATTCCGAGCACCTTCGTGCCGGGTGGAATGCTGGTCGTCATTCCGATTGTCCGCTCATCGGCGTTCAATCCGTTGAACAGCATCTCCAGGCTGTTGCGGACGGGGACGTCGGCGGTGACCTCACGTGTCCCCGCCCCCAGACGTTCCGGGGAGCCAGCCGAAGGGTTCAGGACAGTCCAGCCCCAGTAGACGTTCGCTGAGGTCGTCGTGGGCGGCAGGGGAGTCGTCGCGGTCGCCTCGGTGGTCGTCGTGGCCGGCAGGGGAGTCGTCGCGGTCGCCTCGGTGGTCGTCGTGGGGTCAATGGTGCTGGTGCTGGTGGTGCTCTCCGGTTCCTCGCTGGGCACCGAAGTCGTTGATCCCGTCCCAACTTCGGCAGCGCCACCGCATGAGACACCAAGACACCCCAGCCCGAACGCGACAGTGCCGACGATGACGAGACTCTTCTGCGGCCATCTGGCGGGCATCGTGCACCTCCTGATATCAGCGTCGCGCCAACGCTGTCGCTGGCCCAGGGTCGAACGTCACTGGGTCACATCGTCAGATCGGAGGACTGATGGCAGGCGATTAGGTGCGCTGGTAGTTCGGGGCTTCCTTAGTAATCGTCACGTCGTGCGGGTGGCTCTCTTGGCGGCCAGCGGTGGTGACCCGCATCATCTTGGCGCTGCGCAGCTGCGCCAGCGTCGCCGCCCCTGCATAGCCCATGCCTGAGCGGAGGCCACCGACCAGCTGGTAGGCAACGTCACCGAGCGGGCCGGAGAACGGGACGCGACCCTCAATGCCTTCGGGCACGAGCTTCTGGCTCGCTGCACCGACTGCACTCTTCGAACTGGAGGACTGGCCGGTGGCATAACGGTCCTGGCTGTCGCCCGTCATGGCGCCCATCGAGCCCATGCCGCGGTAACTCTTGTATCGGCGGCCCTCGAACAGCTCCATCTCGCCCGGGCTCTCCTCAACTCCTGCAAGCAGGGATCCGAGCATGACGGTTTCAGCACCAGCAGTGATCGCCTTCACGATGTCGCCGGAGAACGTGATGCCGCCGTCGCCGATGATCGGGATGCCCATCTCCTTGGCGCGTTTTGAGGCGAAGTAGATCGCCGAGAGCTGAGGCATTCCCGCGCCGGATACGACACGAGTCGTACAGATCGAGCCTGCACCCACGCCGACCTTGACCGCATCGGCGCCGGCCTTGGCCAACGCCTCCACACCGTCTTCGGTCACCACGTTGCCGGCGGTGACGGCAAGTTCGGGCCAGGAACCCTTCACCCGCTCAATGGTCTTGATTACGTTTGCCGAGTGCCCGTGCGCCGTGTCGATCGACACCGCATCGACTCCCATCGACACCAACGCGTCGACGCGCTCTTCGACATCGGCGCCCACACCGATTGCCGCAGCGCAGCGGAGACGTCCCTTGCCATCGCGAGAAGCGTTCGGGAAATCCAACCGCTTCTGGATGTCCTTCACGGTGATGAGGCCGGCCAGACAACCGACGCCGTCGACGAGCGGCAGCTTCTCGATGCGATGTTCCTGCAACAGCAACTTTGCCTCATCGAGCGACGTACCGACGGCGGCGGTGACTAAGCGGTCAGAGGTCATGAAGTCGATCACTGGCCGGTCAAAGTCGGTCCCTTCACAGAACCGGATGTCACGGTTGGTCAGAATCCCAACGAGGTGACCCTCGTCGTCGGTGATTGGCACACCACTGAACTTGAACCGGTTCATCAAGGCCTCGGCCTCATGCAGCAGCGCAGTCGGTGGGAGCGTGACCGGGTCGGTGATCATGCCCGATTGGCTGCGCTTGACCTTCTGCACTTCAGACGCCTGGTCAGCGATCGACATGTTGCGATGGATCACGCCGATGCCGCCGTAGCGGGCCATGGCGATGGCCATCCGGCCCTCGGTCACCTTGTCCATGGCTGCAGATACAAGTGGTACGGCCAGTTCGATGTCGCCGGCAAATGTCGCGGTCGTATCGACCTCGTCGGGCAAGGTTTCGGAAAACCCAGGGATGACGACGACGTCGTCGAACGTCAGCGCCTCAAATCGGTCGAAGAGATCGTCGTTGATACTCATGGTTGATCCTCTGATAGATGTTGATGTCAGGTCAAGGGGGGAGTGGGCGCTGCTGTTTCCAGTGTGACAGCACGGTGCAAATCGTCAATGTCGGTGAAGCGGCGCGAGCACAGGTTCGCCATGACGCCGACGAGGAGGCGGTGCTCGATGGCATGCACCGCGGTTTCGAATTCTTCGATGGAGCGAGTCGTGTCGATCGGTACCGCCTCGGTGGCGAGTAGTGGGCCGTCGTCGACGCCTTCGTCGGGAACGAAGTGAACCATCACGCCCGACTCGGTTCGAGTACCCGCAACCGCTTCGTCCCAGGCACGCTCGATCGCGCGCAGCCCAGGCAACTCGCCTGGCTGAGCTGGGTGCAGGTTGACCACTCGACCGGGAAACCAGCCCAAGAAGCTCATCGTGAGAATTCGCAGCCAGCCAGCCAGCACGATGAAGTCGGGATCGAACCCGGCGACCAACTCGGTGAGCCGGGCGTCGTAGTCCGGCCGATCCTCACCCGAACGCATGCCAATATGAACAGCGGGTACACCTGCGGCGTCGGCGCGCTGCAGTGCGAACACGTCGGCCTTGTTTGACACCACCGCAACCACCCGGCCATTGATCCGGCCGTCAGCACACGCGTCGAGGATGGCCTGCAGGTTGGATCCGTTGCCGGACACCATGACCACCAACCGCTGTTCGCGAACAGAACGTTCCGGCTGCTCGCCAATCATGACAACACCACTCTTTCGTTCGTCGAGCCCGGCGTTCGGTCGGTCAGTTCGCCAATGACCCACGTGGTCTCGCCGATCGATGCTTGCACTACGGCTGTCTGGTCAGGAGCGCAGACGACAACCATGCCGACTCCCATGTTGAGGGTCCGGTACAACTCGACGGTGTCCATCTGGGGTGTCAGCTCGCGGACGAGCTGGAAGAGGGGTGGCACGGGCCAGGAACCCAACGTGATGTTTGCATCGACATTGTCGGGCAGCACCCGCGGCAGGTTCTCGGGGAGCCCGCCGCCTGTGATGTGTGCCAATGCCTTGACGGCGCCCGTCTCGAACGTCGGTGTCAGGAGATCGAGATACGAGCGGTGAGGTTCGAGCAGGGTCTCGCCGAGAGGACGGTCGAAGCCGTCGGGCACCACATCCATCGGGGCCCACTCAAAGATCTTGCGCAACATCGAATAGCCATTCGTATGCGGCCCACTCGATGCAATGCCGATGAGAACGTCCCCTGCGGCAACATCGTCTCGCGGGAGCAACTCGGACCGCTCGGCGACCCCGATCAGTGTGCCGGCGATATCGAACGAGCCGGGCTGATAGACGCCCGGCATCTCGGCGGTCTCGCCCCCGAGCAATGCACACCCAGCGGCTTTGCAGGCGTCAGCCATCCCACCGACAACCTCGGCCACCAGGTCGGCGTCGAGGACGCTCGCCGCGATGTAGTCCAGAAAGAACAGCGGCCGGGCCGACTGCACCAGGACGTCGTCAATGCAGTGGTTGACGATGTCCATGCCGACGCCGCGGACCATGCCCAAGCGCGCGGCCAACTCGACCTTGGTGCCCACCCCGTCGGTGGAGGCCACCAGCACAGGCTGATCCATTGCCTGAATACCCGCAGCGGAAAACACGCCGCCGAAGCTGCCGACGCCCTTGAGGACGCCCTCACCGGGTGTGTCGTGAGTGGCTTCGACGGCGGCCTTCATCTCGTCAACGGCGCGTGTGCCCTCGTCGATGTCGACGCCGGCCGCGGCATAGCTGGCAAGGCCCGCACCGGGCGCCCGCCACGCAATGTCGCGTCGCACCTGCATGCCGTCGAACGTGATCCTTGCCATCCGGCCGTAGGCCCGATCGCGAGCCGCGCCCAGATCGGCTCCCAGCCCGGTGACGGCCAAGACGCGACCTCCCGATGTCTTTCCATCGGCGTCGACTCCCGCATCAAAACGATAGGTGCCCTCAACGTCGCCGCGATCAATGATCGAGTGTCCAGTGCCAGGGTCGTCTGGATAGCCCGGCGATGCCGCAACAACGGTGACCGCTGACTGGGTCGAAATTCGCAGTGGCACACTACCCACGTCGCCTTGCGTGCAGGCGAGCGCCAATTCAGCAAGGTCGGTCTCGAGGAGAGGCAACACCGTTTGAGCCTCAGGGTCGCCGAAGCGCACGTTGTACTCAATGAGGCGCGGACCGTCGGGGGTGAGCATGAGTCCCGCGAAGATCACGCCCACGTAGGGGGTGCCCTTGGCAGCGAAGTGGTCGAGTACTGGTTGCACGAACTCGGCGATCAGTTCATCACCACTGAACGGAACCGGTGCGGGCGCATAGGCGCCCATGCCGCCGGTGTTGGGTCCGGTGTCGCCCTCGCCAATGCGTTTGTGGTCCTGTGCCAAGGGCAGCGCAACAGCAGCCGTGCCGTCACACAGCGCGAGCAGTGAACACTCGGGCCCGCGCAATCGCTCCTCCAGCAGGAAAGGTCCGGTTGACGCAGCATCGGCAATGGCCTGCCGCGTCTCGGTATCGCTGTCGGGAACTGCAACGCCCTTACCGGCAGCCAAACCATCGAGTTTGACGACGACGGGCGCATCCAACTCGGCCCACCAGGCGAGCGCAGCGTCCTCTCGATCGTTGCCCTCGAACCGAGCAAAGGCTGGGCCGGCAATACCCAGTTCGGTTGCCAGGTCGCGAGCGAATCCCTTTGAGGCTTCCAACTGCGCCAGTTCGGCTGTCGGTCCAAACGACGGGATGCCTCGCTCAGTTGCGAGATCAGTCATGCCCGCAACCAGCGCGGCTTCCGGGCCGGGAATCACCAGATCGGTGTCATTTGTGCTTGCGTCGTCGAGACCCGAGGCCAACCGAACGTCATGCCCATGTTGTCGACAGGCCCAGGCAATCGCCTGCTCGCGGCCGCCGCCGCCAATCACCAAGACGCGCATCAGGCGATCACTCCCTCGAACGCCAGCTTGGCCTGCGCATCACCGACAGCCAGCGGGTAGTCGCCCGTGAAGCATGCGTTACAGTACCCCTCGCCGGACTCGGTGTCGTTGACGGCTCGCATCATCCCTTCGAGCGACAGGAAGGCAAGGCTGTCGGCACCGATGTGCTCTTGAATCTCAGCGACCGAGAGCCGTGCGGCCATCAGGTCGTTGTCGTGGCCCATGTCGACTCCGAAGTGGCAGGCATGCTTGATCGGCGGACACGTGATGCGCACATGCACTTCGCTCGCCCCCGCATCTCGAACCAACTTCACGAGCGGACCGGCGGTCGTGCCACGGACGAGTGAATCGTCGATCATGATCACCCGCTTCCCCTTGAGGTTTTCGCTCAACGCATTGAACTTCAGCGCGACACCGCGTTCACGGATGTCTTGCGTGGGTTCGATGAACGTGCGGCCGATGTACCGATTCTTGATCAGCCCATCGTTGAACGGCAGTCCACTCTCCCGCGCGAAGCCGATCGCGGCAGGAATCGACGAGTCGGGTACGGGAATGACGACATCGGCATCGACCATCGATTCCCTCGCCAACTCGATACCCAGCCGCTGCCGCGCGTGGTGCACGCTCTTGCCATCCCACACAGAGTCGGGACGCGAGAAGTAGACGAACTCGAACGTGCAGCGCGCACCTTTGGGTTGGGGCGCCAGCACCTGCGTCCGCTCGATCTCGCTGCCGCGCAACGTGACCATCTCGCCAGGTTTGACCTCGTCGATGTCCACGCAGCCCAGCGTTGACAGTGCACACGTCTCGCTCGCGACGGCATGGCCGCCATGAGGGAGGCGTCCGACGCTCAGCGGACGGAAACCCCATGGGTCGCGCACGGCAATGACCTGGTCGGCCGCCAAAATCACCAGGGAGTACGCGCCTTTCCAGGCAGGCAAAGTTCGCTCGATCCGCTCCTGCCAAGTCTGCCCGCCGGCAGCAGCGAGCATCAGCGTGAAGACCTCGGTATCGCTGGTGGCCGTCAGGCCGAACCCCTTGTTCAGTAACTCGTCACGCAACGCCGTTGCGTTGACCAGGTTGCCGTTATGGGCCACTGACAGTGGCCCGTGCATGGTCTCGACGAGGAACGGCTGGATGTTGCGCTCGGCATTTGATCCCGTGGTGCTGTAGCGGGTGTGCCCGATGGCGTGGTAGCCGGTCAAGGGTGCGAGCGCCTCGGGCGTGAACACCGTGGAGACGAGACCCGCTTCTTTGTGCAACCGCGACCGTTTGCCGTCGCTCACGGCAATACCTGCGGCCTCCTGTCCTCGATGCTGCAACGCAAACAGCCCGAAGAACGCCAGCTGCGCAACGCCCTCTCCGTGCGGCGTCGACAGACCGAGGACGCCGCACTCGTCGCGTGGCTTGTCGCTGATCCGCACCGGCGTTTCCGTTGTTTGCGTACCCAGGAGGTGTCGTCCGCGACCCGTAACGGGTGCGCAAACTGATGTGTGGGGTGTTGTGCTCATGCAGGAATCTCCAGTGCGCTGACTGCGTCGATGATGCGTTGTTCGGCGGGATAAGTGGCCCGTTCGAAGGTGAGCCCCGTGAGGCGCTCGTAGGTCTCGATGTAGCGAGCGCTCGTCTGCTCCCACACCTCGGCGGGCAGCTCAGGGACGTCGCCCTCGCCGGTGTAGCCGACGTCTGCCAGGGCCCGGCGGACGACTTCTTTGTCGAGGCTCTGCGGCTCCCGCCCGGCGGCCAACTGCTCCTCGTACGTGTCTGCGACCCAGTATCGCGAGGAGTCGGGCGTGTGTACCTCGTCGATCAGCATCACGGCGCCAGTTGCGTCGAGGCCGAACTCGTACTTCGTGTCGGCCAAAATGAGCCCGCCAGCAGCGGCTCGTTCGCGGCCACGTTCGAATACCGCAAGTGCAGCGGCGCCAACCTGATCCCACACATCAGGATCGACGTGGCCGTCGGCAACAACGTCCTGAATGGCCAGCGGCACATCGTGCTCGCCGAAGTCGCCCTTGGTGGTGGGCGTGATGATGGGCTCGGGCAATGCGGTGTTCTTGGCCAAACCATCGGGGAACTGATGGCCGTAGATGCTGCGCGCACCAGCCGAGTACTGCGTCCACAATGCCGTGTCGGTGACTCCACTGATGTGTCCACGGACGACGACCTCAACGCTGAGTGGAGCGGCCTCGCGGGCAACAAGGACGTTTGGGTCGGGCAGCGACACGACATGATTCGGCACGATGTCGGCGGTTTGCTCGAACCACCAGGCCGCCAGTTGGTTCAACACCTGGCCCTTGTAGGGCACCCGGGCGATGATCCGATCGAAGGCAGACAACCGGTCCGTGGTGACGAAGAGCCGCTGCCCCGAGCCGAACGCGTACGAAACGCGCACCTTGCCGAGCCGGCGATCATGGAGTGGTAACTCGATGCTGTCGAACGGCTCGGGGAGTGTCACGTGCTCAGAGTCCCTTGGCGTGTCGCACGCCATTCTCGAACAATCGGAGACCCAGACTGGATGGCTCACCAGCACCCAGCGTCTTCACCGCCGCACTGCGTCCGTGGTGCGGATGTTGGCGCGCCACAATGTGATTCTCAGGGTGCGGCATGAGGCCGAGTACCACGCCGCTCGAATCGCAGACGCCAGCGATGTCGGCAACCGAGCCGTTGGGATTGGTGCTGCGATATCGCAGCGCAACCTGCCCAGCAGCGGCGAGAGAATCAGGGTCGGGGTGCACGTAGCGGCCCTCGCCATGGGCGATGGGGCAGTGGATCGGGTCCTCGATTCCCGAGGTCCACACCGACTTGCTCTTGACCTCGGTCTCCAACACGACCCACCGGCAGTCGAAACGGCCCTGCGCGTTGTGTCCGAGAGCGCCGGGCAACAACTTGGTCCGCGTCAGCACCTGAAAGCCGTTGCAGATGCCGATCAGTGGCCGGCCGCGTGCGACAAAGTCGCGCAGTTCATCGCCCAACCCCATCATCAAGTCGAGCGCCAGCATGCGACCAGCACCCAACGAATCGGCGTGACTAAACCCTCCGGCGACGACGGCCAGTCGGTAGTCGCCCAACAGCCGCGGTCGCTCGACCAACTCGCTCGCCAAAACGATCTTTGCGTCGGCGCCTGCCAACTCAAGCGCTTGGCGGACGTCACCATCACGATTGGTGCCGGGCCCGGCGATGACGACGGCGGGAACCTGGCTCATGACGTCGCCTGCAGTCCGTTGTGGGTGGCGTAGGCCTCATGGTTGAAGGCATCAGCCAGATCGGAGACCAAAATTGGTTCGACTCCGGGCAACGACAACATGCCGGACTCGCTGACCTCGCCGATTTGAAGACACTCGTCGTCCATGATCCGCTTGAACGCTGCCACGCTGCGCGGCTCGATCTCGACGACCAAGCGACCCAGCGACTCGCTGAACAGCGACGTCGATAGATCGTCGTGCGGTAACACGTCGATGGTGGCGCCGAGGCGCCCGGCCAGGCACATCTCGCCGAGGGCGACGGCGAGTCCGCCTTCGCTCACGTCGTGGCAAGCCGCGACCAGTCCGGCCTGCATGGCGGCGTGCAGATGGCGATACCGATTGGGAGCATCGGGGTCCGGAGCTGGAGCGGCGCCGGCCACCGGGGGAGCGCCCAGCACCTTGTCGAGGTGAGATCCGGCGAACTCGGAATCAGTCGACCCCAAGAGCATCAGCACATTGCCGGCCTCGGCCAGGTCAGGGGTAACGCACCGATTGGCGTCAGGTACATGTGCGACCGCAGTAATGACGAGCGTCGGCGGCACGGCGTGACGCTCGCCGTCGTTGCCGATGTACTCATTGTTCAGGCTGTCTTTACCCGATACGAACGGAGCGTTGTACATGTAGGCCGCAGCGCAACATCCCTCGACCGCAGCGGCCAGCTCGCCCAGAGTGCTGGGACGACGCGGGTCACCCCAAGAGAAGTTGTCGAGCAGTGCCACCATGTCAGGGTCAGCCCCGACGGCCACCACGTTGCGAATTGCCTCGTCAACAACGGCGTAGGCCATCGCCTCAGGGTCGTGGATGCCGTACCACGGGTTGACGCCGATGCCGATCGCGATGCCGTGCTCAGCCAGCGGTTCGGCCAGGACCACACCATCGGCAGGCCCATCACCAGCCGCGCCAATGAGCGGACGCACCACGGTTGACCCCAAGATTTCGTGGTCGTAGCGATGAATCGTGCCTGCCTTGCTCGCGATGTTGGGATGTGACATCAGCGCGATCAGCGCGGCTTTCGGATCGGCCACCTTCCGGCCGACCGATGGCGATCGATCAGGCTCGGGCAAGACGGCATTCATCCGTCGCTGTGGACGACCGTCGTGCAAAAACGCCGTGTCGATCTCAGCTACCGGCGTGCCGCCTGATCGCACTGTCAGAACGCCATCACCGGTGAACGCCCCGATGTCGGCCACGCCAACACCCACGCGCTTGCAGCGATTGAGAATGGCACTCACGTTCCGCGATGGCACCGAGATGACCATGCGCTCCTGCGCCTCGCTCAGCCAGACTTCCCAGGGCTCGAGGCCAGGGTATTTCCGCGGCACGAGATCCAGCTCCACGTCGGCGCCGATGCCCTCTGCCATCTCGCCCACCGCAGAGGACAGACCGCCGGCTCCGCAGTCGGTGATCGACGAATACAAGTCTTCCGCACCGATCAACGCGTCGATCAGCAGCTTCTCGATGATCGGATCGCCGATCTGCACACTCGCGCCTGCGACCTCGCCAGTAGTTGCATCCATTGTCGCCGACGAGAACGTCGCACCTCGAATGCCGTCGCGGCCGGTTGCGCCGCCGAGTACCAGCACCCGATCGCCAGCGTGGGGTCCTTCATGCAGAGGGCGCGCCGGAGACGTACCGATGCAGCCGGCAAAAACCAGTGGATTCGTGGTGTATGCAGGGTCGTACAAGATTGCGCCGGCCACGGTGGGCAGCCCGATCTTGTTGCCATAGTCAGCAACACCGTCGATCACGCCCTCGCGGATTCGGCGCGGATGCAGCGAGCCGTCCGGGAGATCGCTCAGCGGCAGGTCGGCCGGCCCGAAACACAAGATGTCGGTGATCGCGATGGGCTTATGTGCAATACCCAGCACGTCGCGAATCACGCCGCCGACACCGGTGTTGGCTCCACCGAACGGTTCGACTGCAGACGGATGATTGTGCGTCTCGGCTTTGAGCGCAATGGTGATGCCTTTGCGAAACTCGACGATGCCGGCATTGCCGACAAAGGCAGAGCGCACGAACGGCGCATCGATGGTCTCGGTGCAGAGCCGCAATTGCCGCATCAGCGGCTCGATGACCTGCTCGCCCTCGGGCCCGCCCGTCGCGTCAATCGCGGCCCGGAAGGTTTTGTGGGCGCAGTGTTCGCTCCAGGTCTGGCCTAACGTCTCCAACTCGAGATCTGTGGGATCGCGATCCAATCCAGTGAAGTGATCACGAATGACCACCATCTCCTCCGGGTCGAGGTAGAGCGCCCGCTCGACGTTGATCTCGGCCAGTCGCGTCTCGTCGGCTCCGCGAATCGGAATGATCGTGGCCGTCGAACGAATATCTTCGCCACCGGGGTGTGCGGGTTCGATCGTGCCCCACGCCCATCGTTCGATGATCGTGTTCGCCACAACGCGCTCGATGATGTCGTCGGCCACATCGTCAGCGAGGCCCTCGTCGAAGCGAATGCGCAGACCTGTCGCGGCTGCCTCGATGTCAATACCCAAGGTGCCGCAGGCGTGCCGCACGGCATCGGCGCCGCTGTCGGTGACGCCGGGTTGCAGGGTGATCTCGACCGCATGGCTCGTCGGAAGCTCCCAGTTGCCACGCTGAAGCAGCGGGTCGACGAGCACACTGTGGAGCCGATCGAGTTGTGCCGAATCGAGGTCTCCGTCGACGAACACGATGTCGGCAATGGCGACCTCGCCGATGTTGCCGAAACCAAGATCACTCGCGCCTCGCTCGATTGCCGCGGCGCGCGGATCGGCCTCGATCGGATGAAGGGTGAGACGGTGCCTGGGGGCCACCGGCGCGACTGTAGGGAACCCCATACGACACCAGTGAAATTTGTACAAAAGGTTTGCGGGCTCGATGCCGGCGAAGAATCTTCGCACGAGCAGCCAGTTGGCCCGACACTGTCGGGGCCAAGACGAATGAGCGACACACAAATGAGCGGAGTGCCGCGTTGGGGCAGATCACTGCGATGATGGAGCGATGACAGACGGAGCGACACGGGTGGTGCTGATCAGGCACGGAGAGTCTCAGGTCACCGTCGACCGCGTCATCGGCGGCCACCGCACCTGCAGCGGCCTTTCCGACCTCGGACGACAGCAAGCAGCGCGTCTCCACGACCGTCTCGCCGACACGCACGAACTTGACGGTGCGGTGCTGATCAGCAGCAACTTCGACCGAGCGATCGAGACTGCCCAGGTCATTGGCCCCGCCATCGCAGGCGCGGACCTCCTGATCGACCCCGGATTCGGTGAACACGATCCCGGACCCGAACTCGACGGCATGACATTCGCTGCCTACGTCGACCGGTTTGGATCCCCGGACTGGGGCGGCGACCCCCATCACGAGGTCTTCCCGGGCGGTGGCGAAACCATTGCCCGATTCCACCTGCGGGTCGGATCAACCCTGTCGAAAACGCTCGCGACGCACCCTGGGCGGACGATCGCAATCTCCTGCCATGGTGGTGTTGTCGATGCCATCTTCCGTCAACTCCTGCGTACAGCGCCCACCGGAGCGTTCGACCTCTGGACGTCGAACACGTCCCTGACCGAGTTCGTACCCTCGCACCGCGCCGCCGAATCAGCGACCGACTCGAAGTGGCGCCTCGTCCGGTACAACGACGCCGCACATCTTGCAGGCCTCCCACCAGCCACAAACCCTCCCGCTCAACGTCGCGACGACTGAGCGTCGCTGGACCGGAACGTCATGACCTCGCAGCGACCCGCTCGACACTGGATCATCGTCGGTGCAGGTTCAGCCGGGTGCGTGCTCGCCAACAGGATGTCAGCGGACCCCGATTGTCGCGTGACGCTCCTCGACGATGGCCCCGACTTGCGGCAGGATGCGATTCCGGCAGCGGTCGATGGACCCAACTTTCTTGACGCCCTGAACGAGCCGGGCCGAACCCACGCTGATCTGCTCGCCAAGCGCACCACCGACGCTGAAGCGAGTCCGTACCCGAGGGGCCGAGGTTTGGGAGGATCGAGCGCAGTCAACGCCATGGTTGCGCTGCGCGGCAGCGAACAGCAATACCGCGACTGGGGATGGAGCGATGCTCACCGCGCCTGGGATCGGGTGCAGATCCCGGCCGAGGCGGCTGCCGAAGCGGAACTCGGCGTCGTCGATCGAGCACTGATTGCGGCGGCACCACGAACCGAACGGGCGCGGCTGACGCGCCGGGCGGGCCGTCGGATCACATCGGCAGAGGCCTACCTCTGGCCGGTGCTCGACCGACCGAATCTTGTGGTGCGGCCGAACACAGCCGCCGATCGTCTTCGCATCTCAGGCCGCCGAGTCACGGGTGTGCACCTTGTCGACGGCACCTCGATCGACGCGGACCATGTCGTTGTCGCGGCCGGTGCAATCCACACACCTGCGATCCTGCTCCGCTCCGGGCTGGATACACCGGGCATTGGACAAGGCCTCCAAGATCACCCGGCGGCTCCGCTGACGTTGTTGCTGCGCGGTGGCGTCGACAACCGCCCGGGCGGCCTGGTCATCGGCACGCTCTTGCATCAGCACATCGGTGAGGATCTCGTACAGCTCCTCCCGATGAATCACATCGGTCGGCTGCCCGGCGCGGAACGTCTCGCACTGTTCATGCCGGCGCTGATGACTCCGTCAGGTGCCGAGGGCACCGTCACGATCGACAACGAGGGTCAGCCGCTCGTCGACTTCGCACTCTTGAGCGATGCTGACGACCGTGCAGCGCTCGGCGCAGCGGTCAGGCTTGCGCTGGATGTCTTGTCGCAACCATCGTTCACGGACATCGTCGAAACGGTCTACATCGACGAGCATGGCACGACGGCGGACGCGCTGGCCGACGACACGACCCTCCAAACGTGGCTCCGCAGCCGGGCAGGCGACTACGTCCATGCATCGAGCAGCTGTGCGATGGGCGTCGTCGTCGATGATCACTTCAGCGTGGTGGGCTACGAGGGATTGTCGATCTGTGACGCGTCGATCTTTCCCAACATCCCAGATGCAAACACGCACCTTCCCGTGACTATGGCCGCTGAACGCTTCTGTATGCGTGAAACAATGTCGGCATGACTTCGGACTTCAGTCTCGGCCTACACGAACTTGGCGATCAGTGTTTCGCATATCTGCAACCGGACGGCAGTTGGGGCTGGAGCAACGCCGGTCTCGTGGTCGGCGATGGGCAGTCGCTGCTTGTGGACACCCTCTTCGATCTCAATCTCACCCGCGCCATGCTCGACGCAATGGCCGCGCACACCGCTGCGGCGCCCGTGGACTCGCTGGTCAATACCCACGCGAACGGTGACCACTGCTACGGAAACAGCGAGGTGCGCGTCCGATGGTCCAAGGTCGACATCGTGGCATCCGCAGCCTGTGCCGAAGAGATGCCGCACACGCCGCCGTCGATGCTGCACGCGCTCAACCAGGCGCCAGGCGAAGTCGGCGATCTGTTTCGCAGCTTCTTCGGCGAATTTGACTTTGACGGAATCGAACTTGAGCTGCCGACAACGACGTTCAGTGGCCGTCATGCCCTTGATGTGGGGGGACGTCGCGTCGATCTGATCGAGGTGGGTCCGGCGCACACGGACGGCGACGTCTTGGTCCACGTGCCCGATGCCAAGACCGTCTACACCGGCGACATTCTCTTCATCGGCGGCACGCCCATCGTGTGGGCTGGCCCCCTGAGCAATTGGGTCGCCGCATGCGACCTCATGCTCGAGATGGACGTGGACACCGTGGTGCCGGGCCACGGCCCACTCACCGACAAGGCCGGCGTGCGCGAGGTACGCGACTACCTCGCATTTGTCGACACCGAGGCCGCCGGTCGGCAGGCAGCAGGCATTGACGCCTTTGACGCGGCGCGAGATATTGGCGCGGCCCTTGCGGCCGACGAACGATTCAGCAGCTGGGGTGAGTTCGGACGGATCGCAGTGAACGTCGACACCGTGTACCGCTCGCTCGACCCACAGCACACCACGCCTGACGTGGTCGAGCAGTTCCGTCGGATGGCTGAACTTGAATCGGCCACGCCCGGCCACCCGTGACACCGTCATCGTCGAGCAACGCCGGACGCTTTCACGACGTCGTCATCATCGGCGACGGACCAGCGGGCAGTGCCCTTGCCCAAGCCTGTGTCATGCGTGGCCTGGACGTCGTTCTCATCGGTGGTGACGCCGATTGGTCGGCGACATACGGAGCGTGGCTCGATGAGGTTGACCGCCTCTCGATCCTGACCGGCCTCGACGTCACGGCAGGCACACCGCTCGACGTCTGGGCTTGGACTGATCGGCGCCACGAATTACACCGCCCGTACACGCTCCTCGACAACGCCGCGCTGCGCTCAGCGCTTCGCCGCGATGTGCCGACGATGGCAGCGAAGGTGCTCAGCGTTGCGTCCGGGAGTGACCGTCACCGAGTCATCCTCGACACCGACGAGGAGCTCACCGCTCGTCTCGTGATCGATGCCACAGGATGGCCGGCTGCCTTTGCCAACCGAACCCACGGCGACGGGCTGCCGTTCTGGCAAACCGCTTTCGGTGTCGTGCTTGCTAATCCGCCGGTTGGCGACCTCGGTCAGCCGACACTGATGGACTTCCGTGAGCCCCCACGCACACCGGCTGCACAGCGGCGCGGGCGCACGCCCGCAACGTTTGCGTACAGCCTGCCGGTGGCCGACGGGTGGCTCGTCGAAGAAACAGTGCTTGCGGCGCGACCCGCGGTGGAACCGGTCGCACTGCTGCCACTGCTCGCAGCGCGACTCCACCTGGAACCGGACGACATGCTCGACCGCGCCGTACGTACGGAGTACGTCCGGATCCCGATGGGCGCATCGCATCCTCGACGAGATCAGGCAGTTGTCGCATTCGGCGCAGCCGCGGGCTACGTCAATCCGACATCCGGTTACTCCGTGGTCCACTCGATGCAGATGGCGCCAACGGTCGCCGTGGCGATCGCCGAGTCACTCAGCGCCCGCCCTGGGACTCACGTGGCTGACTCGGCCCTGGTGTGGAACGTCGTGTGGCCGATTGCGCATCGCCGGACACGACTGCTGCACGACTACGGCCTTGACATGTTGGGTCAGCTCGACGGAGCCGCCGTCCGAGAGTTCTTCGCAACGTTTTTCGACCTGCCACTGCAGACCTGGTCGACATACATGCGCGCTGATTCCTCGCCGACTGACGTGGGCCGCGTGATGGCGCAACTCTTCCGAGCCGCTCCTTGGTCAACCCGGCGTCGACTGCTCCGCGGCCATCCCGCTGCCTTCCTCCGTCTTGCCCGCCCTTCCTGATCCGACCCGGCCGACCGAGGCGACACACGACGCGGTCGGGGAGTGGGCCAGGGCGGTCAGGGGTTCGGAGCGCGCGTCCGGAGCGAGCGACGGACAGCCAACACCCAGCCCGCCGCAACACAGACCGAAAAAATGAACCACTGGAACGCGTACGACAGATGGTTGCCTTCGCCCAGTACTGGCGTGTCGAGCAACGCCGGATCTGCCGGGCCGGCGGCGGGTTCTGACGAGACCAACTCGACGTAGAGCGGTACGAGGTCGCCGCCAAACTGCGGCGCGAGGCGTTCGAGATCCACGCGTCGGGTCTGTGCGATCACCTCGGTATCCGCATCGCTCAATTCGCCACGCTGGCGAACCTCGGACGGGCGCAGCCGTCCTTCAATCGTGACCGCCACCGCCGGCGGAGATGGGGCTTGCCCCTCCACGGGAATCGCCCCACGATTGACGATGAGGACGCGACCGTCATCGATGACGAGTGGGGTCAGCACATTGTCCACCGCACGCCCACCCTGCGACCGGTTGAACAGCACCACCTGGTCGGGGAGATACGTGCCGGACGCCGTCACCCGGCGATTGGCGACCACGTCGGGATCGAGATCGTCGGCGAGCAACGATTCGAGTGGAACCGGCGCCTGCTCGATGCGTTCGATGAACTCGGCGTTGGCGTCGCGACGCTGGTCGAGACGCTGCAGCTGCCACATGCCCGCGAAGATCATGCCGACAACTGCGCAAGCGCAGAGCAGGTGAAAGCCGAGCCACTTGGGCCGGAGGAGGAAGCCGAACTTCGACGCCGCTGCCATCGCTGATGGACGGTATCGGGTCCTTTGTTACTGTCCGCCCAATGGGCCCTGATGACATCAACAACGAACGGATGTCTGAGTTGATGGGCGCCGACGTCACGCTCGTCACCACGAGCCGTATCGGTGACGGCCTCGTTGGCTTGAACCTGCGGGTCGGCCTCGAGTGTGCTGATCCAGCGGTGCCGTCTTCGGTGGTGATCAAGTTGCCATCACTCGATGAGACGAGCCGTGCCACCGGCATGGCACTTCGCAACTACGAGCGCGAGGTGAAGTTCTATCTCGGTGTCGCAGACACGGTCGACATCCGCGTCCCGCACTGCCACCACGGTGAATGGCACGAATCGTCTGGCGATTTCATCCTCGTACTCGAAGACATGGCGCCAGCGGAACAGGGCAATCAAGTCACCGGTTGCAGCCCGGAGATGGCGGTCGCCGCCGTGGAAGAACTCGCCAAACTGCACGCGCCGCGATGGGACGACCCGACGCTCAACGATCTGGACTGGCTGGGTGGAAGATCGACACCCGAGGACATCGCCGCTGTGGTCGGGCTCTGGGCGATGTTCTTGCCCAGCTTCCTTGAGACGTACACGCACCATCTGGATGCGCCGCAGCTGGACATGCTCAATGCCTTCGGCGAGCGCATCGAAGGGTGGATGAACGGTCGTAACGGTCCGAAGACCGTCACCCACGGCGACTATCGACTCGACAACCTGCTTTTCGGCGACGGAACCGCAGCACCCCGGGTGACAGCAGTCGACTGGCAGACACCCGGCCACGGTTCACCGGTCGTTGACCTCTCCTACTTTTGCGGCGCTGGTCTCGTTCCCGAGGAGCGCCGAACTCACGACCGCGCGTTGGTGCGCAGCTATGTCTCAGCGTTGGGTATCGGGGGCGTCGATGCCGACGAGGCCTGGGTCTGGGAGCAGTACCGCCGAGAGACATTCGCAGGTGTCGTGATGGCGGTCATTGCTTCGCAAGTGGTGGGTGAGAGCGAACGCAGCGAGGCAATGTTTGCAGCCATGGCCACCCGCCACCTCCAACATGCCATCGACCTTGATTCGTTGGCCCTGACCTGATGGGCATTTGATGAACGACACGCCGATGGAGCTTCCCGACTTCCACATTCCACACGCTGAGAAGATCGAATGGATGATCGAGACCAACGGCTGGGCACTCGAACCAGTCGAGGCGCGTCCGGACACCGATCCGCCGACCCCTGCCTACGCGTACTCGATTGGCATGTCCGACGCGGTTGCCTTCCCCGACGTCGCCGTCTTCGGTCTCACGCCCGTCGCGGCCAACGGCCTCGTCACGCTAGTTGCAGATGCTTGTCGTGGCGGCACCGAAATCCCGCTCGGTGTGGAACTCGTCGGGCTACTCGACAACGAACTGCGCTGCTACTTCGCGTCGATAGATCTCGGCACACATGGCCACCTCTTTTCGACGGCGGCTTCGTGGTACCGCGGTGCGCCGTTCTCGATGGTGCAGTTGATCTATCCCGACCGCAACGGCTTCATGCCGTACGAGGCTGGCTACGAGCAGCGGATGCGGCTCGCCCAACCCGTGGTGGGTGAAATCACAGCCTGATCGATATCGACGCTCACCCGCGGAACGCGTCCGCAAATGTTCCGGGGCTCGGGCAAGCGGCCACTGATACGTTCGCGATGTGATGCTGTATCGAGTTGCGATTCCCGCCATGGGCGTGTGGTTGCTCATTTCACCTTCCGCAGCGACAACGTCTTCACCGATCGGTTCCGCCGTGAACTGGCCGATAAGGCGACGGTTGGTGACACGCGTGGATTGCGGCAGCGGTTCGAAGTGGAGCGCTAGCTCGAACACCACGGCACGAAAATCGCGAACCGCTTCGATGCCAATAGCTCTCTCAGCATCGGCGAGGCCATGGATCTCCACGATGTCGCTCGCGGTCGTGGCAGCCGTGAGCGCGCAATGGCGCCGGTCACGGGGCCGACGATGACTGTCGGCATCTGGAGCGACATGCTCTACCCCGCAGATCGGCAACGCCAGATTGCCGAGATTCTCCGCACCCGTGACGTGCCGATGGACTCCGTCGAAATTGACTCTCCGCAGGGACATGACGCATTTCTGATCAACAGCGATCAGCTGGCTGAGCTGATCGAGCAACTGCTCTCAACGGCTGCCAAGGCGAGCTTGTGACCGCCCGGACGTCGACGGCGGCCTGATCCGTGCCTGAGGGACTCGAAGCGGAAATCTGGCGGAGCGCACTCGATGCACTGGTCGGAAGGACGATCACCGATGTCTGGATCGACGACCGCGTTGCTGATCCTGGGCTCGCGGTCGTCTTGCCGGGTTCACCGGTGGAGCGAATCGAGCGCTGCGGCAAAGTGATCCGAATCCACACGCCAGATCATGTTCTCGGCCTCCATTTCGGGATGACCGGTCGGGTCATCGTCGACGGAGTGGCACCGATCGAATCGCTCGAGTACGCCTCAGACAAGGATCGCCCAGCGTGGGATCGCCTCCGGCTTGGGACCGCTGGTGCGACTGGAACCGACATCCCCGCGCTCCGCGTGAACGACCCGCGCCGTCTGGGTCGATCGTCGCTTGACGCCGATCTTGACCATCTTGGAGTCGACATCTTGAGCGTCGATGCCGACCTTCTTGCGGTAGCGCTCGACGGTCGGCGCGCCGCCATTAAAACGGTGTTGCTCGACCAGACCGTGGTCGCCGGCCTGGGCAACCTGTGTGCCGACGAAGTGTTGTGGTGGTCAGGTGTGGCGCCACAGCGCAGCGTTGACTCGCTCACCGAACCGGAGGTTGACTCCATCGCGTCCGCAATTGCCGTGCGGCTGCCCATCATGCTCAGGCGTGGAGGGTCGACGATGGGCGAGCTGGACCCGACCAGACGGCAAGCGCTCGGCTCGTGTCCGCGCGACCTGGCGCCGCTGCAACGGGCGACGATCGGTGGGCGAACAGCTGTGTGGTGCCCTGGCCATCAACAGTGACGAGGCAGTGACGAGGCAGTGACGAGGCAGTGATGGGGCCGAGACCGCACGGAGTCATGCGAGCTTCGCAATCCGCGTGCCGACCTGGCACACTCTCTGCTGGTGGACGTCAAGGTGCTGAGAGACTTGGTTGCCAGAGTGGCGGCGGCTGGCGCACCGGAAACCAACACGATCTACGCCGTTGTGGTGGCTCTGGGGGCGATCGGACTTGCGCTCGCTGTCCTGGCCGTCTGGCTCATGAGGCAGACCCAGCCCGAACGTGAACTCCTCGCCCCACTTGAGCGCATGCACGACCGCTCCTGGCGCAAACAAGAGCCTGCACAGATGCGGCGCGATCTTGACGAGGTGCGACCAGCACATGCTCGCCCGGCTGCGCTAGGGCGCGACGTCCCCGAGGTCGATGACGAGTTCGCGCAGAGCCAACCGAGGGTGGTGACGTTCGACGACCTGCGCGCGCAGCATGCGTCCGACACAAAGCATGAGTCGAGCGACCGATCCGTCGCCGGTGCCGACCCGCTGTCGGTCACGCGTGCTGTCGCAGAACTGATGACTGATGGGACGCCGTCCGCCGGCAGCGACATCCACATCGACATCGACCAGTCTGATGAAACCAACAGCATGCCGCTCGCGAATGTGGCCGATGGCGAGCCTGTGGGCACCGAATCGGCCGACTGAGCGCCAGCGAGAAAGTCTGATGTCCGGTCCGGGCGTCAGACTGCTAGCTTTGCTGTTCCACATGCGGATGTGGCTCAGTTGGTAGAGCGCAACCTTGCCAAGGTTGAGGTCGCCGGTTCGATCCCGGTCATCCGCTCCAGAAGCTCCCGGTCCACGCCGGGAGCTTCTCTTGTTTTCAGGCCAATCACGATGCGGTTGCTGAGGGTGAATGTGACGTTCGTGGCACCGATGCAGGAGAACCGCAGACAGCGCCTGATCGTCACGTAGGCTCGTCTCTCCTCCCGAAAGGAACGCCCTATGACCTCGAATTCTGTGCTGACCCACCGCAATGTCGGTGTGCTCTCGATCCAATCCGTCGAAGCGCCCGAGATCGTCACGTCAGCGTGGATCGATGAGCAATTGGCCGTCACCTACGAGCGGACAGGCATGAAAGCCGGCACGCTGTCCGATCTGGCAGGAATCGAGTCGCGCCGCTGGTGGCCCGAAAACGTCACCTTTGACAAGGCGGCAGCGCTGGCCGGCCGCAAAGCCCTCGACGACTCGGGAATCGACCCGAGCAGGGTCGGCATGCTGATTTCGACGTCGGTATGCAAGCACCACCTTGAGCCGTCGATCGCGTGTGCCGTTCACCACCAACTTGGACTCGCTCCGAGCTGTCTCAATTTCGATGTCGGGAACGCCTGCCTGGCCTTCGTCAACGGCATGCAGATCGCAGCTGCTGCCATCGACTCCGGAGCCATCGACTACGCACTCGTGGTTGACGGCGAGGGCAGCCGCTTTACACAGGAACAGACGATTAAGCGCCTGCAGCAGCCCACGACTGAGGCATCGGACATCTTTGCCGAGTTTGCCTCGCTCACGCTCGGCTCCGGCTCGGCAGCAGCACTGCTGTGCCGGATGGACCAGCACCCGGATGCGCACCGCCTCGTTGGCGGAGTCGCCCGCGCAGGGACCGAGCACCACACCTTGTGCATTGGCGACCTCGAAGCGATGTACACCGATACACATGCGCTGCTGATCGCCGGGCTGGACCTGGCCGAAGCCGCCTGGAAGAATGCCGGCGGCGACTTCGACTGGGAAGCGGGCATGGATTGGTACATCGTCCACCAGGTCAGCTCGGTGCACACACGTTTGCTGTGCGAGCGCCTGGGCATCGACCACAACCGCGCGCCGCAGACCTTCCCGACGAACGGCAACGTCGGTCCTGCTGCCATCCCGATGACCCTGGCCAAGGTGTCCGACAAGATCGCGCCCGGCGACCGCGTCTTGTTGATGGGCATTGGCTCAGGCCTGAACACCAGCTACACCGAAATCGTCTGGTGAGCCCCGGCTCCAGCCGGTCCTGGGTGCCCGACCTGCCCAGCGTTGCCGATCTGGACGCCTGGGGGATCGACCCGGCGTGGTCGAACAGTGTCGTTGTGCCGAGCCACGATGGTGGCACGCATCGGTGGCATGTTCTCGACACCGGTCCAACCCTGGCCGCTGCTGGACGCGCGCCAATCGCCACGATGGTCTGTGTCCATGGCAACCCGACATGGGCCTACTCGTGGGCCACATTTCTGCGCTCGTTCGGTGACCGCTACCGCGTGATCGCGGTTGATCAACTCGGCATGGGATTCAGCGAACGCACCCCACTGCGGCGATACGCCACCCGCGTCCGCGACCTCGACGACGTCATCAGCGCACTCGGCCTCGATCCCGACATCCCGCTCACCCTCGCCGCGCACGACTGGGGCGGTGCTGTCGCGATGGGATGGGCCGTCGACCACGCTGACCAGGTCGCCGGCATGGTGCTGTGCAACACCGGTATTGCTGTTCCCGCCGGCCGCAGGTCTCCGTCGATCATCAGACTTGCTGCATCTCCTGCGCTCCGTGACCTCGTGTGTCGACGGACGCCGACATTCGTCAACGGCACCACGCTGCTGTCGCGCGGCAAGATCAATGCTGCCGACCGCGCAGCGTTCCGCGCCCCGTACCCCTCAGCGGCACACCGTGCTGCCGTGGCGGACTTCGTCGGCGACGTTCCGCTTCAACCCGGTGGCGGCCACCCTTCCGAGGATGCACTTGCCGACGTAGCGCAACGACTCCATGCTGTTGATGCGCCCGTCCTGCTCGCGTGGGGCTCGGCCGATCCGGTGTTCAACGACGACTTCGCAGCAGATCTCGCGGAACGTCTCCCAAACACCAGCATCCAACGGTTTCCGACCGCCAACCATCTCGTGATGGCCGAAGCCGACGTGGCGGGCACCGTCGACCTGTGGCTGTCCGACCGATTCGAACAACCTCAGACCGCCGCCGTCGCCATCCCTGCGGCGCCGACCGAGCGACGATCTCTCTGGTCTGCCCTGGAGACGCGGCACGGTGACGATGACATTGCCTTCGCCGACATGGCGAGCGGGAAACGCATCACGTGGACTGACCTGGCCGACCGCGTCGATCGAATCGCCACCGAACTCGCTGCGCGCGGCCTTCGCCACGGTGACCGCGTCGCGATGCTGACTCCGCCGGGCATCGAACTCGCTGCCGCGATTTACGGGGTCTGGCGCGCGGGCGGCGTCGCCGTCGTCGCTGATCGTGGACTGGGACTCTCTGGACTCCGTCGCGCTGTCCGCAGCGCCCGGCCAGCATGGGTGATCGGCCCGAAGTCAGCCCTCGCCGCAGCGCGGACATTGCGGTGGGCGCCGCGCGCCCAAGGCGTTGACATCAACGACCTCATGTCTGCCGACGCCTCGGTCCTCCCCAGTGCGCCTGCAGCGGACGACTTCGCTGCGATTCTCTTCACCTCGGGAGCGACCGGGCCCGCCAAGGGCGTCCGTTACCGACACCGCCAACTCGAGGCCCAGCGCGATGCCCTCGCAGCTGCCTACTCCATTACGAGCACCGACCGACTGCTTGCAGCGTTCGCGCCGTTCGCCCTGTACGGCCCAGCGCTTGGCATCTCGACCGTGCTCCCAGACTGCGATGTCACCACCCCGGGCAAACTCTCAGCAGCAGCATTCGCTGGAGCCTGCGCGGAACTCGATGCCACACTGGCGTTCGCATCACCGGCGGCGCTCGCCAACGTCGTCGCAACCGCCAGCGACACATCGGCAGACGCAGCGCTTGAACGGCTGCGCCTCATCATGTCGGCGGGAGCGCCCGTGCCCGCCGAAACCCTCGCAGCGATCGGCGCGTTCGCCCCGAACGCGGTGATGCACACCCCATACGGCATGACCGAGGTCCTCCCTGTGGCCGACATCGATCTCGCGGGCATCCAGGCTGCCACCGTGGACGAACCAGCAGGTGGCGTCTGTGTCGGCCGTCCTGTTGCCGGTGCCACGGTGATGATCCTGCCGCTCGATTTCGACCCCGCAGCCGCTCCGCGAGCGGTCGATTCCGGCATCACCGGAGAGATCGTTGTCAATGCCCCCTGGGTCTCTGATGGCTACCTCGGCCTCTGGGCCACCGAACGGGCAGCGCGACCCAACGTCGGCGATGGGCAGTGCTGGCATAGATCGGGCGACGTGGGGCACCTCGACGTCAAGGGTCGGCTCTGGGTCGAGGGGCGTGCCGTGCACAACGTGCACACATCGGAGGGTGTGGTCACTTCCGTGCCCGTCGAACGCAAGGTGGAACGTGACCTTGACCTGACACGGGTCGCCGCGGTCGGCGTCGGACCGCATGGCTGTCAGCAGTTGGTTGTCGTGCTCGAAGATTCAGCGAGCAACGACGGTCTGGCCTCGACCGACCTCACCGCCCGTATTCGATCTACGGTGGATTATCCCGTGGCGGCCGTGCTGACGCTGCGGTCGATGCCCGTCGACATTCGGCACAACGCCAAAATTGACCGCACCGCAGTTGCGGCGTGGGCCAACGACGTCCTCGCTGGGCGACGTGCGACTGCGCCCGGAGCGCGGCGCCTCCCGGGTCGCCGGTGAGCGGCATGAAGGTTCTGGTCACCGGAGCGTCCAGTCTCATTGGCACGGGAGTCGCACGAGTACTTGCTGACCGCGGTGATGCTGTGGTGTGCTTCCAACGGCGTTTCGTCGACGCGCTCGCAGGCGTCGACGGTGTCGAACAACAGCTCGGCGACATCCGTGACAACGAAGCAGTCAACACGGCCGCTGCTGGTTGCGACGCCATCATCCACCTGGCTGCTCGTGTCGGCATCGTTGGCTCCGAAGAGGACTTCGTCAGTGTCAACGTCGGTGGCACGAGAAACGTGCTGACTGCGGCGAAGCACCACCACATTGGGCGAGTTGTCCACGTGTCATCGCCATCGGTCGCCCACGGCGGCGCAGCTATCATCGGGGCTGGCGCCGACGAACCGACCACCGGTAGGTCGCGGGCATGGTACGCCGAGTCGAAAGCATTGGCCGAGATTGAGGCATTGGCAGCGTCGTCGCCAACGATGGGCGTCGTGGCTGTCCGCCCGCACCTCGTGTGGGGCCCGGGCGACACGCAGCTCGTTGGCCGCATCGTCGAGCGCTCCAGACAGGGACGACTTGCGTTAGTGGGCGGCGGTCGCGCGCTCGTTGATGCCACCTACATCGACAACGCGGTCGATGCCCTCATTGCAGCGGTCGACAGCACCGCGCCCGGCGCAAAGTGCGCTGGACGGGCCTATGTCATCGCCAACGGCGAGCCCCGTCCGGTTCGCGACCTCGTCGCTGGAATTTGCGCCGCTGCCGGCGTCCCGTTCGAACCGCGTGACGTACCGCTCCGGACGGCATGTGCCGTGGGTTCGATCCTCGAGCGAGTCTGGCCTCGGTTGCCGCAGCGGGTCCGCAACGACGATGACGAGCCGCCGCTCACTCGGTTCGTGGCGGAGCAACTCGGTACTGCCCATTGGTTTGACCCTGCGCCTGCGGCGTTGGATCTTGGTTGGACGCCGGCGGTGAGCGTCGATGACGGCCTGGCTCGCCTCGCCGACTCCTACTGAATCGACACCCAACCTGGCCGCATGGCCGCTATCGTGGTCCTTTCTGGCGACGTGGCCGAGTGGTTTAGGCAACGGACTGCAAATCCGTGTACATGGGTTCGATTCCCATCGTCGCCTCCAGAGATCGAGCTCCGTTCGCGCCAGCGACGGAGCTCGATACGTTTTCGGCGTTGAACGGGCAGAACCCCACTTGGCAATCATCGAGACCCACCGATCCGCGGTAAGGCAGGCAGCGGAGGCTTGCCGCGAACGCACTCATCGACCAACATGGTCTCTCGCCTGTACTGAGGAGCCCGACGATGCTCGATCACCTGTCAATCCAATGCGCTGACGTCGCCGTTAGTGCAGCGTTCTACGACTCCGTCCTTGTTGCGGTCGGGGGTCAACGAATTCTCGAGTTTGACGGCCCCACGATCGGCTACGGCGTTCCCCCGATGCCCGATTTCTGGATTGGCCCGAATATGACCGGCGACGGCTTTCGGGAATCCCATATCGCATTCAACGCACCGGATCGTGCTGCTGTTGACAGCTTCTTCACGGCGGGTATCAATGCTGGGGCCGTCGTACTCCACGAACCGAGGGTGTGGCCTGAGTACCACCCCAATTACTACGGTGCGTTTATTCGTGACCCGGACGGCAACAACGTTGAAGCCGTGTGCCATCTGCCTGCCTAGCCGTGGGCGGCCTGTTCATCTACGACATCCGCGACATCCACGACATCCACGACATCCGAGTGGGCAACGGAGCCACGTGAGCACGCGGTGACGGTCACCGACGGTTCGTCCGATCGGCGGCGCCCGACTCAGCCGAAGGCTGCGTGACCGGCTGGGATCACCTGCTCGAGATAGGACTCGAGAGCATCGTCGTCCACCGGCAATCGGAGCGCAATATTGACCATGTCGGCGCCTGCGTCGCGGTATCGGGCAATCTGCTCGAGTGCATCTTCGGCCGTGCCGGTCAGTGCACCCTGGGTCACGCGTTCGGCCATCTCGGGGCCCCACTGATCGATGATCCGCTGCAACTCTCGGTCAGCAGCCGCACGCGTTGCACCCATGTGGAACGCCAGATTCACCGACCGTTCCAGCGTGGCTGGGTCGCGGTCGATTGCTTCGCACGCGGCGTTGATCTGCTGATTGAGCCGTGCGTACTCGTCCGGCCCGACGTAGGGCACGTTCCAGCCCGAGCAGTACTTGGCAGCGATCGCGGGCGTCCGCTTCGGGCCGCGGCCGCCGGCCCACATCGGCATCGAACCGTTTGTCGGACCAGGAACACAGGTGACCTCGTCGACCCGCGAGTGTTCGCCGTCGTACGTGGTGGTGCCGCCGCCGAACATTCCCGAGATGATCTCCATCCCGTCACCCAGCATGTCGAAGCGGGTCCCCAAGGCCGGAAAGTCGTAGCCGTGCGCTCGGAACTCAGGTTCGTGCCAGCCGGCGCCAAATCCTGGCTCAAAGCGTCCGCCCGAAATGTGGTCGATCGCAACACACGCCTTTGCCAAGAGCGCAGGATTGCGAAACGGGACGCAGAACATCAAACATCCGATCCGGGCTGATGTCGTGACTGATGCAAGCGCACCCAACGTCGCCACCGCTTCGAAGTGGGGCGTGGTGCCGCCGTTCGGTGGCGCCTCGTACAAGTGGTCCCACACTGAGATCCAATCGACGGCGCCATCGAGTCGCTGCCATCGCGCGATCAACTCCGCCATCGTGGCGTTCTGCTGGCCGACGTGGACGCCAAGCTGTAAGCCGGTTCGACCGCGACGGTCACGAAGCGATGTCATGGAGCCTCCACTGCGTCGACGCCGCTCAATTTGTCGCCAGCCAAGGTGATGCGATGCATCAGCCGGCGCTGCCCGGCGTAGTTGTTCAACGCCCAGTGCCAGGTCGACCGGTTGTCCCACATTGCGATCGACCCGGGCTCCCACTCGAACTCGTAAGAAAACGGACCCTCTGCCACATGCTGATACAGGAAGTTGAGGAGGGGCTGGGATTCTTCTGGCGTCCAGCCGACGAAGTGTGTGGTGAAGGCAGCGTTGACGTACAGCAACTTGCGGCCGGTCATCGGATGCCTGGCAACGACCGGGTGAACGGCGCCGCCCGTCGCTTCGGGGTTGTGGAAGCGGTCGTCGTCTGCCGCGTAGCCTGAGGTCTTGCCGAAGACGTGCTCGTTCGTGTGATGCGCCTGGAGGCCCTCGAGCGTCGCCTTCAATCCATCGGAGAGCGAGTCGTACGCCGCGCCGACGCTCAAGAACCTCGTCTCGCCGCCTGAAGTCGGGAGGTCGCGGGCCACCAGAATCGAACCACGTGCTGGGATCTGGTCATAGCTGTGATCGGTGTGCCAGCCTCCGCCAACGTTCACGTCTTGGTCTGCCTCTTTCAGGACCTGGGCGATCTTCGGGTGAGACGGCACCGGCGTGAAGAACTTGTTGACGTCAATTGTCGAGAAGCGCTCTGCGAACGCAATGTGCTCGTCCTCGCTCAGCGTTTGCTCGCGAAAGAACAGCACACCGTGGGTTGCCCAGGCCTGATCGAGCGCAGCAACATCGCTGCCGGACAGGTTGGTGATGTCGAGGTCGGAAACGACCGCGCCGACGTATTCGGAGACGGGTGAGACCTGCATTGCTCCAGTTCAGCAGGTCGGCTGATCAGCCAGCGAGGTCGGCGAGCGACTTGTCGGCCTCGTCGGTGCCCAGCACCACCAGAATATCCCCGTCGAGCGTCCCAGAATCGGTCGGTACGTCGTCCGGGAGTTCGAGCACCGTGAGGCCACCCATTGCTGTCGCGACGACATCGGCGTCTGCCTTCGCATCATCAGATGCGTAATACACCACAGACTCAGTTGCCTGTGCAGTGCTGTTCGTCGGGGTCCCGACCGTGAAACCAACGGCTTCGAGTCGCTCGGTCATCCGGCCGGCAGACCCGCTCACGCCGCTGCCGTTTGCCACGACAACCGTTGAGCCATCGTTCTCGATGGCGTCGACGTTGGTTGACGCTCCGCTGAGTTCGGCGATCGATTTGTCGGCTTGCGCGTTGCCGAGGAGGAGGAGCACGTCACCGGTGAATTCGCCCTCGATGGGCGGCTCCTCCGGGAGAGCTTCGACAAGCACGCCCCCGAGCTTGGCCGCGAGCGACGTGGCAACGGCCTGCGCGGTCGCATCGTCGACGTGGTACACGACCGAGTCATCGACCTTCTCGGTGCCGTTGACCGGTGTCCCCACCGTGAAGCCCTCGAGGGCCAGCGCATCGCTCATTCTGCCTGCTGACCCGCCGGCGATGTTGCCGTTCGCCACGATGACGGTGGCTCCCTCGACCACCATCGCCACGGTGGTGGTGGTTGCAGGTGCTGCGGTGGTGGCCGGCGCTGCCGTGGTCGCAGACACGTTGGACGGATCCACGGTCGTGGTGGTCGCGGAGGAATCGCCGTCGCTGCCGCCGCCGCACGCAGCGACAAAGAGCAGAGAACCTGCGAGAAGAGCGGAAGCGATTTGAGAGTTCACCGACGCAGTCTCGCAAATTTTGCAGGGCGCGTCGTACACGCAGCACTGCGCGCCTGCGCGGATGGCTCAACTCAGGTACTTGCCGAGTGCGCCGAGCACCTGCCGCTGCCCGGCGACCACCTTGCTTCGTGCCACATCGAGGTCCAGCCATGCCGCTCGATCGATCTCCGGAAACTCCTGGACGCGGCCCGACTTCGGAGGCCATTCCATCTGGAAGTTGTTGCTCGAACACTGTGCGGTGTCCATGTCGCCCTCGAGCGCCCAGATGTGGATCTCCTTGGCGCGGTTCTGCCTGAACACTCCGAGGTCGATTGCGGGCCCAGCAGGTACTTGCTGACCCATCTCTTCATTGAACTCGCGTTGCGCGGCGGCCCATTCGTCGGTGTCGTCAGCCTCGACCGTGCCCTTCGGAATCGACCAGGCTCCGTCGTCTTTCCCGACCCAGAGCGGACCGCCCATATGCCCGAGGAGGACTTCAAGCATCGCTGCGGCATCGCCCGGGCTCGTGCGGTACAGCAGCAGGCCAGCGCTCCGGTTCATGGCACCGAACGTACTCGCGTCGACCGCACTCTCGTCCGCGCATGACTGCAACTGCGCTCGCCCTGGCTGGGGGTCGCATCGGTACGATGCCAAGGTGGCAAGGCGGCACTCCGACACGACGCGTCGTCGCGCAATTTTGGGATTCGCCCTGGTGGGGATTGTCGGGTGCGGTGGCTCCTCCGCATCCGTGGTTGACGTCCTCGCTGCATCGTCCTACACCGACGTCGCCGACGAGCTCGAGACGCTGCTCGAAGACGAGCTCGGCATCGACATCAGATTCTCGTTCGGTTCGTCGGGCACGTTCCTCGAACAGCTGAATCAAGGCGCACCGGCTGCGGTCGTGATCACTGCGAACGGCGAGACGATGCGGCGACTCGAATCTGCCGAACTCGTCGACGCAAGTATTGCGATGAACCGCAACGAGTTGATCATCGTCACTGCCGACACCACCATTGGACAGTCGATCAACTCCTTAGCGGACCTCGCGGCGTCAGGCGATGCGGTCACGGTCGTCTGCGCCAGCACGGCGCCCTGTGGGGCAGCCACCGACCAGCTTCTGAAGCAGGCAGGCCTGACGCTCTCGCCGGCCAGCCGCGAACCGAATGTGCGTGCCACCCTGACCAAGGTGATTCTCGGGGAGGCCGACGCGGCCATCGTCTACCGGACGGATGCCCAGGTTCGTCCCGACCTCCGTTTCGTCGAGATCACTGACACCGTCGATGTCGTCGGGAGGGCTGCCTCCGTCACAGGGAAGGCAAACGGAGCCAACATCATCGAGGTCCTCGGGAGCGCCGCGGCAGCGGAGATCCTGGCCGATGCAGGGTTCTCGGCGCCGTGAAGAATCGGCCGCCCCGCTGGGTCATCGCGATGGCCGCCGTTCCGGCGATCGTGCTGGGTGCTCCGTTGTTCGCACTCCTCTGGCGGCTGCCATGGAGCGACCTCGGCGGAGCGCTCACCAGCGATGCTGCCAAGTCAGCGCTGGGACTTTCACTGATCACATCCGTCTCCGCGACTGCGCTCTGCGTGCTGTTCGGCTTGCCATTGGCCTGGATGCTCTCAACCGGAACCGGCGTGACGACGCGAGTGGTCCGGGCGCTCTGCCTGCTGCCGATCGTGCTGCCACCGGTGGTTGGTGGCGTCGCTCTTCTGCTTGCCTTCGGACGCCGGGGAGTGGTGGGCCAGTGGCTTGCCGACCTCGGTATCCAATTGTCCTTCAGTACTGCGGGGGTCATCCTCGCTCAGTTCTTCGTCGCACTGCCGTTCTTTGTGTTGTCGGTCGAGGCAGCGCTCCGGCAGATGGACATCGAGTTTGCAGAAGTTGCGCACGTGCATGGCGCCTCGCCGACTCGGGTGTTTACCTCGGTGACGGTTCCGTCCATCGCTCCGGCAATCGCAGCGGGCGCTGTGCTGGCTTGGGCCAGGGCACTTGGTGAGTTCGGAGCCACGGTCACCTTCGCCGGAAGCTTGGAAGGCCGTACGCAGACGTTGCCGCTTGCCGTTTTCAATCTGCTCGAAAGTGACCCGGCCGATGCCGTGGTCCTGAGTGCAGTGCTCGTCGTCCTGGCCGTCGCGGTCTTGGTGGCGCTCCGCGACCGCTGGTTTGGCGTGCTCCGGTCTGAGGTGCAGCGATGACCGGGACCAGGGTGACGGCATCGGTCGAGTTCGTGCGGAGTGACCTCTGCTTGCAGTTCGACGTGCCGGATGTGCCGTTCGTGGCGCTGACTGGTCCGAACGGTGCAGGCAAGACCAGCGCGCTCCGTTGCCTTGCAGGGCTCGAGGAAGCAGCCCACGTCACGTGGTCCGACGGAGAGCCAAAGAGTCGGGGATATTTGCCGCAGCGCGTGATGCTGTATCCGGCGATGTCGCTGGCCGACAACATCGCGTCGTCGATGCGTTTCGCCGGCCTCGACAAAGCAAGCATCAGTGAGCGAACCGCAGAGCTCCTCGACCTCGTGGATATCGCCGCCTTGGCGCGACGACGCCCCCATGAGGTGTCAGGAGGTCAACGTCAGCGCGCCGGTCTGGCCCGCGCCATTGCGGCCACGCCCGCATTGTTGCTGCTCGATGAGCCGTTCTCCGCGATCGACGTCGACAGCCGGGCCCGAGTTCGTGCACGAATCATCGAGCACATTGCTGAATCCGGGGCTCGTTGCGTGATGGCCACGCATGATCCCAACGATCTTGCGGCCGCCGACGCGGTCAGCATCCTGCTGCCCTGAGGCGGGTTGCTCACCTTGGGTGCCCTGTCACCGAGATTGCCTCGTGGACGGGTGGTGGCTGAGGCCAACGACCTACTGGCCTGTCACGTATTGCACGTGGA
>Ga0209374_1000633_pt1 | contig 38218 bp, 37 predicted proteins | sample SaaInlLV_DNA_10m_FD_184683 | JGI IMG/M metagenome (GOLD analysis project Ga0209374, IMG submission 184683) | Marine microbial communities from expanding oxygen minimum zones in the Saanich Inlet - SI075_LV_DNA_10m (SPAdes) (version 2) | ecosystem: Environmental > Aquatic > Marine > Unclassified ... | reverse complement strand
ATATATCGGCAAAAGAAATGCTAGCGCGGGACCACCGCGATCCCGCAGCATTAGGGCGGTCGCGAGTGCGAGGCCGCCGCCTGCGGAGGCGCCCATCAGCCCAATATTGGTGGGATCCATGCCCAGTGCCTTGGCATTCGCGAATACCCAAGTCACGCCGGCATAGCAATCCTCGGGAGCCGCAGGGTAGGGACACTCAGGCGCCTTTCGGTAGTCGATAGAGGCAATGGGGATATTGAGCTCAGTGGCCGCCTCGCGCAGGTTCTCGTCTTGGCTCTCGAGGTCTCCCATGATCATGCCGCCCCCATGAATATAAATAAGCCCGGGCGCTGTGGCGGCCGCGGTTTCCGGGCGATAAAGCCTCAGTGTCAATTCACCATCCGGACCCGCGTATTGATGCTCAGAAGTGTGCAGCTGAGGGAAGCTGCCCTTCGGCGCCCCTGCGCGCGCGGCCGACATCGCGGTGCGGCGAGCGACAATATCAGGGATAACGTTAAGCCCGCCGGGAAGTGCTTCCCAGAGGGCTTCCAGAGGGGGTCTGCTCTCGGTATCAATGCGGTCCCAAAGTGACATGGCTTTGCTCCTTTTCCGTTGGAAAGCGAGTGTAGCGCCCTGTGACCAAAAAAATGAACGCTTTGACGATGTTAAAGAAAAGAGGAGAGCGCTGTGCCTACAAAAAAGGGCGCCGAAGCGCCCTTGTATGAAGTTAAACGGTTAATCCCAACTAAGTGCACCACCGGTTTGGTATTCAATGACGCGTGTCTCGAAGAAGTTCTTCTCCTTGCGTAAATCCATGATTTCTGACATCCAGGGGAAAGGGTTCTGCACGCCCGGGAACTGCTCGGTCAGGCCCAATTGGGAGAGCCTACGATTGGCGATAAAGTGCAGGTATTCTTCCATCATTGCGGCGTTCATCCCTAGTACGCCTCGAGGCATCGTGTCTCGAGCGTACTCGATTTCGATTGCCGTGCCCTCGAGTATCATTTGTGTCACCTCCTCTTTGAACTCAGGCGTCCACAGTCTGGGATTCTCAAGCTTAATCTGGTTGATGACGTCTATGCCAAAATTCAGGTGCATCGACTCATCACGCAAAATGTACTGGAACTGCTCTGCAACACCGGTCATTTTGTTACGCCGGCCCATAGAGAGTATCTGGGTAAACCCACAGTAGAAGAAAATGCCTTCAGTAACCGCATAAAAACCGATCAGGTTTCGCAGTAGCTGCTGATCTGACTCCAGAGTGCCAGTATTGAAATTTGGATCTGACAAAATGTGTGTGTGGCTAATAGACCAAGCGGCTTTCTTGGCGACCGACGGTACCTCGCGATACATATTAAATACTTCGCCTTCATCCATCCCGAGTGACTCAATACAGTACTGGTAGGCGTGCGTGTGGATCGCTTCTTCAAAGGCCTGACGCAACAGATATTGGCGGCATTCAGGATTGGTCACCAAGCGGTAAATACCCAACACCAGATTGTTGGCCACTAGCGAATCAGCAGTAGAGAAGTATCCCAGAGAGCGCATAATAATGCGGCGCTCGTCCTCGCTCAGCCCCTCTTTGCTCCTCCAGGTGGCGACATCCGCTGTCATATTAATCTCCTGTGGCATCCAATGATTGGCGCAGCCATCGAGATATTTTTGCCAAGCCCAGTCGTATTTGAAGGGAACCAGCTGATTAAGGTCAGCGCGACAATTGATCATCGCTTTTTCGTCTACCGACACGCGCGACACGCCTATCTCCAGCTCTTCCAAAGCTGCAGCGGTATCTATGTTGGCGATAGCAGCTTCGGCTGCATGCATCGCGTCCAGATCCGGTTCTGCTTCCGCTGCCTCCGCTGCGGGCGCTGTAGGTTCTTCAATCACGCTTTGTGCTGCTGCTGCAGTGGCGGCAACGACCGCCGGCTCCGGAGCCGATGCAGCGGTGTCGTCCTGATTGTAATCTTCCCAAGTTAGCATTTTGCTTTGTCTCCTTTTACAGCGCGCCTTTATTGACAGGCTTCACAATCTGGGTCGTCCAGCGAGCAGGCCTGTGGCACTGGCGCCGGCTGTGGTGCTTCTGTAGCACTGGACACAGCGTTCAAATTGCCCGTGCTCACGGTTGATTTCTCGGTGCCGGTAGCGGCGAGTGATCGTAGATAGTAGGTGGTTTTCAAGCCGCTATACCAAGCCATACGGTAAGTCACGTCGAGCTTTTTCCCGCTTGCGTTATTAATGTAGAGATTGAGTGACTGGGCTTGATCAATCCACTTCTGTCGACGGCTGGCGCTGTCGACCAGCCACCGTGGCTCGACCTCGAAAGCAGTTGCGTATTTGGCTTTGAGGTCTGCTGGAATACGATCAATGCTTTGCACGCTACCGTCGTAGTACTTTAGGTCATTGACCATTACTTTGTCCCACAGATCGCGGCTCTTCAGATCGTTGACCAAGTAGGGGTTAACCACTGTGAATTCCCCCGACAGGTTCGACTTCACGTAGAGGTTTTGATACGTCGGTTCAATCGACTGTGACACACCCGTTATATTGGCAATGGTCGCCGTGGGTGCGATCGCCATTACGTTCGAGTTGCGCATGCCCGCCGAGGCAACTTTGGCTTTGAGAGTGTCCCAATCAAGCGTCTTGTCTCGGTTGACATTAATGTACTTCTCACCGCGCTGCTCGATCAGGATATCCAGTGAGTCCAGCGGGAAAATACCTCTGCTCCAGAGCGAGCCGTCGTAGGAGGAGTAGCTGCCACGCTCACTCGCCAGCTCACTTGAGGCCTCAATGGCAAAGTAACTGATCGCTTCCATAGATTTATCGGCGAAGTTGACCGCATCATCGGATCCATAAGGGGCATCCATACGATACAGAGCGTCTTGAAAACCCATCAAGCCCAGACCGATCGGGCGATGGCGGAAGTTCGACGTCTCTGCTTGCGGCACTGAGTAGTAATTGATGTCGATGACATTATCCAACATGCGGATAGCAGTGCGGACTGTGCTGCGGAGTTTGTCCAAATTCAGCTCTCCGTTTTCAATATGCTGAGGCAGATTGACCGAGCCAAGATTGCAGACAGCGATTTCTTCTGAGTTGGTATTGAGTGTTATTTCTGTGCACAGGTTTGACGAATGCACCACTCCACAATGCTGTTGGGGAGAGCGGAGATTGCAGGGGTCCTTGAAAGTCATCCAAGGGTGACCGGTCTCAAAGATCATTCCAAGCATCTTGCGCCAGAGATTTTGTGCTTTGAGCGTTTTGTACAATTTGATCTCGCCGCTTCGGGCCATCTGTTCATAGTGCTCGTAGCGCTCTTCAAATGCGGTGCCGTACAGGTCATGAAGGTCGGGCGCATCATTTGGGGAAAACAGCGTCCATTCGCCGTCCTCAAATACCCGCTTCATAAACAGGTCAGGGATCCAGTTTGCGGTATTCATGTCGTGGGTGCGGCGCCGGTCATCGCCCGTGTTCTTGCGCAGATCGAGGAATTCCTCGATATCCATATGCCACGTTTCGAGATATGCACACACGGCCCCTTTGCGTTTGCCGCCCTGATTGACGGCGACGGCGGTGTCATTCACTACCTTTAAAAACGGAACAATGCCTTGGCTCTTGCCATTGGTGCCTTTAATGTAAGCGCCCAACGCCCTGACCGGCGTCCAGTCATTACCCAGACCCCCGGCGAATTTAGACAACATGGCATTGTCTTGGATAGCGCCGTAAATCCCGAATAAATCATCCGGCACCGTGGTGAGGTAACAAGAACTAAGCTGGGGTCGCAACGTGCCGGAATTGAACAGCGTCGGCGTTGAGCTCATGTAGTCAAATGAGGACAGCAGCCGATAGAACTCAACAGCGCGAGCATTGGGGTCGTCTTCTCTCGTTGCCAATCCCATGGCTACCCGCATAAAGAAAATCTGAGGTAACTCGAAACGGACTTCGTCGCTGTGAATGAAGTAGCGGTCGTAGAGTGTCTGCAGGCCAAGGTAAGTGAATTTCAGATCGCGTTCAGCCTGCAATGCCTCTCCGAGCATATCTAGATCGAATTCGGCAAGATTAGGTGCCAGCAGCTCCAGTTCTATGCCGCGGGAAATGTATGCTTTGAGTGCCTGGGGGTAGTAGGTTTCCATTTCCGCCTGCGTGGCACTCTCCGCCAAGCCGAGGAAGCTAAGGCCCTCAGCGCGAAGGTCATCCAGCAACAACCGCGCGGCGGCATAGCTATAGTTGGGCTCCTGTTCGATCATGGTACGCGCAGTGATGACTAAAGAAGTACTGCATTCTCTCGCTGTCACACCGTCGTAGAGGTTGCGTAGCGCCTCATCGATAATCGCTGATTCACTCACGTCCTGCAGGCCTGCACAGGCTTCTCCCACGATGGTGCCGACCCGTTCGATATCGAGTGGCTGCCTACTGCCGTCAGCTTGCACAATATGTATCGCTTTTGCTGCCGCATGCGATTCCGGCGACAGCGCTACGCGTGCGTCGCGCTCTTGACGTCTTGCCTCTCTATAGATGACATAGTCTCGAGCGATCTTGTGTTCCCCGCCGCGCATCAGCTCCAGTTCAACTTGATCCTGAATATCCTCTATGTGCAGCGTTCCGCCCGAGGGCATGCGTCGTTTAAAGGTGGCGACGACCTGAGCGGTCAGCTGAGCAACCGTTTCATGGATGCGGCTGCTCGCCGCAGCGGTACCGCCTTCCACGGCCAGAAACGCTTTGGTGATCGCTACGGTGATTTTGCTGTCCTCAAACGGCACCACCGTGCCGTTGCGTTTAATGACTCGGAGTTGTCCTGGGGCCGTCGCGGAAAGGCGAGTGGGGTTAGGATTTTCTGTGGTCGCTGCCGGCTTGGATGCGATGTTTTGTTGTTCTACTGACTCACTGCCTGTTTGCATAAGTTGGGCTGCCTCTGAAACGCCATCTTGTCGAGTAATATCGCGCTATTTTCAGGGCGATACCGGGTTGTTGAGCTGTTCGTGTTTTTCTGGCTCAACACCTATATATAGGGGGTCTTACTCTTGGAAACCCCAAGATAGGCGGGTATGGGCCACAATGCAAGCAGAGGATGCTGGGTTTTTTTTGTGGGCAAACTGTGCGTAACTTTTCTTATGGGCCCTCAGTTCACGCCTAACTTATTGAGTTGCCAAGCGAAAAAAAAAGCATCCCTGTGAACGATCGAAGCTTCAATCAAAACGGCACCCCACAAGCGAATAAGTAAATATTTTTGAAGTTCCCTACTACGGGTATTTTTTCGTACTCGGTTTAATTCACTGGTGAAGGAGAAATTCCATTAGCGCTTTTTGGGCATGCAGCCGATTTTCTGCCTCCTGCCAGATCACGGTATCGGGAGAGTCCATCAGATCTGCGGTGATCTCTTCATCGCGATGTGCTGGCAGGCAATGCATGTATAACGCTCCGGATGCAGCCTGATCGAGGAGTTGCCGGTTGAGCTGATAGGGTCCAAGCAATGCAGCGCGCGCTTGTTGTTCAGCTTCTTGCCCCATGGACGCCCACACATCAGTGACCAGAAGATGCGCGTCTTGGACGGCTTGCTCAGGGGCTCTCTCAATTCGGGCTGTTGTTCCACACGCCGCGAGCAGCGTGTTGTCAGGCTCGTAACCTTCAGGGCAGGAAATCACCAACTCGAAATCCAGTAAGCGCGCTGCATTCATCCAGGAATGGCAGACATTGTTACCGTCTCCTAACCAACAAACTTTACGCCCGCTGATGTCGCCGCGTAGCTCAAAAAATGTTTGCAGGTCAGCCAGGATCTGACAAGGATGAAAATCGTCGGTGAGGCCATTAATGACGGGCACAGTTGAATGGGCTGCAAAGCGCTCAACGTCGCTATGAGCATAAGTTCGAATCATTACGGCGTCGACCATTGACGAAATGACTCGGGCCGCATCTTCGATTGGCTCCCCGCGACCCAGCTGCGTATCCTGTCCGGAAAGAAAAAGGGCTGACCCGCCTAGTTGCGTTATTCCTGCCTCAAAAGAGACTCGGGTTCGCGTTGATGCCTTAGTGAAAATCATAGCTAATGATTTTCCGCTCAGGCTCTGCGGCTCTGTGCCCGCATACCGCAGCGCTTTAAGTTCGGTCGCTCGTTCGATCAGGTCGCGCAACTCTGCAGAAGAGAGATCCATCAGCGTGAGAAAGTGTCGTTTTTCTGCCATTACAGTGGTTCCTGTTCCGCGATTTCGTTGAGGACATCTGCGATCCCGGATCCCAGCTCTCCGGCCTGTTCCCGACTCATTATCAGCGGAGGCAGCACCCGGATAGTATCGCCGCCCGCAATATTGAGGAGTAAGCCCCGCTCCAAACCGCGCTTAACGATGCTGTCGGTAGATGTGCTGGGCTGAATGCCTATCATCAGCCCGCGGCCGCGAATATCAGCGATCAGGGTGGGGTCGGTAATCCGTTGCTTGAGGCTTTCGATCAGGTGATGCCGCAAAATCTCCGCTTGTGGCATTAAATTATCTTCTTTCAGCGCGGTCAGAACTGCCACAGCCGCGGCGCAACACAGGGGATTGCCGCCATAAGTTGATCCGTGGTCACCAGGTCCGAGTTGTTGGGCAGCAGCGCCTCTCGCCATACAAACGCCGATTGGGAGCCCATTCCCTAGTCCTTTGGCGGTCAACAGTACATCCGGTACTACCGCGAGTTGTTCGAATAAGTAGGTGCTCCCGCAGCGCCCGTTGCCCGTCTGTACTTCGTCGAAGATCAGAAGCCAGTCATTTGCGGTGCACATATTCCGGAGGCTTTTCAGGTAATCGGGCGCGAGGGGTTTGATGCCCCCTTCTCCTTGAATGGGTTCGACCATGACGGCTACGACATCTGCAAGCGGTTCACCGAGTTGCTCAATCGCGGGCACGTCATTGGCCGGCACTCTGACAAACCCCTCAAGGAGTGGGCCAAATCCCTGACGTATTTTTGCGTTGCCGGTGGCCGACAGCGCGCCAATAGTTCTGCCATGGAATGCCCCCTCAAGTACTATCATCTTAGGTTGCGCTATTCCTTTGCGATCACCATATCGTCGTGCAAGTTTAATAGCTGCTTCGTTGGCTTCTGCTCCGGAATTACAAAAGAACATATTATCCATACCGGTCGCTTCGCTGAGCATCTCGGCAACGCGCTCCTGCAGGCGAATGTGAAACAGGTTTGAAGTGTGAACCAGACGCGATGCCTGCTCGGTGACAGCGGCAGTAACGCCGGGGTGATTGTGCCCAAGGTTAGTGACCGCGATGCCCGAAACGCCGTCCAGATAGGCACGCCCGTCGGTATCGTAAAGTACTGCGCCTTCCCCATGAGAAAACGTCACGGGCAGGCGACCATAGGTTGGCATAATGGCGTGGTTTGACTCAGGCATTAAAAAAGGCAACCGGTCAGCTTGAAGGATGCCAAGATTAGCGGAGCGGCGTCCCGAGTCAAATGCGACTTACAATCAGGCTCCGCCTTACCCGCTCGTCGTATTACAATAGAGGCGGCCCAGATTCACCCAAAAGACCAACACGCAGCCATATTACGGAGCAAGCTATGGACATCATGGAAACGATTCGCGAACAGATAGAAGGTAATCGCATTATTCTTTATATGAAAGGCTCACCTAATCAGCCGCAATGCGGATTCTCTGCCCGGACAGTTCAGGCACTCATGTCCTGTGGAGAGCGGTTTGCCTACGTGGATATATTGAGCAGTCCAGAGATCCGCGCCAACCTCCCCACTTATGCCAATTGGCCGACATTTCCCCAGCTGTGGGTGCAGGGAGAGCTGATTGGTGGCTGTGACATTGTTTGTGATATGGAGGCCTCTGGCGAGTTGAAGGAGCTGGTGAGCGCCGATAGCGGTGAGACAGAGGCCTAAATCATGGGTCCGGGAAGCGTGATCGATGCAGGTTAAGCAACTCATCACAGACATGGCGCGGGCCGCCCGTGAGGCGTCCCGAATCGTCGCGAGCGCGCCTTTGGACCAGCGTAACGACGCCTTGCTATCTATTCGAGACGAGATCAAGAGGGGCCGCGACAGTATATTGGCGTCGAATGAATCTGATCTTGAGGCGGCTCGGCGTCTTGATTTAGATGATGCGTTTGTCGATCGATTGGCACTGAATGCGCCGCGTCTCGACTCATTGGAGGAGGGACTGCAACAGGTGGCAATGCTGCCTGATCCTATCGGTGCCACAGAAAACCTTCGCAAAATGCCCTCGGGTATCGAAGTCGGCACTATGCGAGTTCCCTTGGGTGTCATCGGCATCATTTTTGAATCGCGCCCCAATGTGACCGTGGAGGCGGCCGCGCTCTGCCTGAAAGCGGGGAATGCGGTCATTCTGCGCGGTGGCTCGGAGGCGATTCACTCCAATAAGGCGCTGGGAGAATTGATCGCACGTGGGCTTGCCAATGTCGGATTGCCAGCGGCATCGGCACAGGTTGTTCCTGTTGTTGACCGAGAGGCAGTGGGTGCCATGCTCACCTTACCCCAATACATTGATATGGTGGTGCCACGTGGCGGCAAAGCCCTGATTGAAAGGGTTTCAGAGGAGAGTCGTGTCCCGGTGTTGAAACATCTCGATGGGATTTGCCATGTGTTTATTGATCGAGATGCCGATCCCGAGAAAGCCATGGCGATTGCGATTAATGCTAAGACCCAACGCTTTGGCACCTGCAATACGATGGAGACATTGTTGGTCGCGCGAGAACAGGTCGCTATGTTGCCTCGATTGGTAGCGGCCTTTCATGAGCACGGAGTTGAGGTGCGAGGGTGTCCCGAATCCCGTCATTGTGCCCCTGAAATCGTCATCAGTGCGGAGGAGTCAGACTGGTCAACAGAATATTTAGCACCGGTGTTATCGGTGCGAGTGGTAGCGGATGTGGGAGATGCAATGGCGCACATCGCGCGTTACGGCTCAGATCACACTGAGAGCATTGTCACGGAAAACATCCAGACTGCGGAGCGGTTCTTACGAGAAGTTGATTCCAGTTCCGTGATGCACAATGCGTCGACCCGTTTCGCAGACGGTTTTGAGTACGGGCTGGGTGCAGAGATAGGTATCTCGACTGACAAGTTGCATGCGCGGGGCCCCGTTGGTCTAGAGGGGCTGACCTCACGAAAATATATCGTTAAAGGTGACGGACATATTCGTCAATGAGGTCGCAAGCGGTGACTGAAGGTCACCAAGCGCGTGGATTGCTGGGTGGCGCCTTCGATCCTGTTCATATCGGGCACTTATGCGGCGCGATGGCAGTACGCGACGCGCTAGGTTTAGATCGTGTTGACCTCATACCCGCGGCACAGTCTCCTCTTAAAGACCATAGTGCGGTCAGTGCTGCGCATCGCCACGAGATGTTGCGCTTGGCAATAACGGATGTACCCGGGCTGGGCATCGACGCTCGAGAGCTCGATCGCTCAGGACCCTCTTTTTCAGTCGACACGCTGGTCGCCATCCGGCGTGAGGCCGGCGCCAACTGTCCGCTGCTGTGGATTATGGGCACCGACATACTGCCGACCTTACCCCGATGGTCCCGGTGGGATCAGATTCTTGATTTGGCGCACGTCGTTTTATTGGATCGGCCGGGTGCCGAGGCTCCAGCCGAGCCCGTCAGTGCGTGGCTTGAGCGGCACCTAGTGTCGCCAGAATGGGCGCTGAGGCACCCCGCCGGGGGGATAGTCAGGTTGCACCAGCCACTATTGGATATTTCCTCGTCCCGCATTCGCGACCTTTTTGAAACAGGTCGTGACCCTCGTTTTCTGATCCCCACTCCCGTTATGGAGTATATTGCCACTCATGGTCTGTTTACCCCTGCCTTATGAATACTGAAAGTAAAGTCGATGACACCGTCACCCAACTACTGGCTACAACCCAGGAAGCGCTGGATGACTTAAAAGCGCTTGAGCCGGTTTTTCTGGATGTTAGAGCCCTCACGTCAGTGATGGACTGGCTGGTGGTGGCCAGCGGAACATCCAGCCGTCACGTGAAGTCCCTCGCGGATAACGTGCTGATGAAAGCCAAGGAGCAAGGTATTAGACCCTTGGGTGTAGAGGGAGAACGCGTTGGAGAGTGGGTGCTTGTCGATTTTGGTGATGTGGTTGTTCACGTCATGCAGCCCGCTACGAGGAGCTTTTATGATCTTGAGCGCCTGTGGTCAGTGCAGGTCTCTCAACCGCAGGAGCTCTAGTGCGACTCCGCGTGCTGGCGGTGGGCAGCAAAATGCCGGAATGGGTAGAGCAGGGAGTGGCCGATTACACCCGGCGCATGCCGAGAGAATTCAGCGTGGAGTGGTTGGACGTGTCTTTGGCAAAGCGAGGCACGGGTTCGGCCGACAGCTATCGGCGGCAGGAGGCTGAATCCATACAGTCCAAATTGAATCATGATGAAGACCTGATTGTTTTGGACGTACAGGGCATGGAAATCAGCACCGAGAAAATTGCTGATCGATTTGCTGAATGGCAGATGGAGGGGCGTCGGGTTTGCGTTGTGATCGGCGGACCTGATGGGCTGCACCAGAGCGTGCTCAGCAGGGCCGCGGAGCAATGGTCTTTTGGACGTATTACGCTACCGCACACTCTGGTTCGCGTGATTTTAGCTGAGCAACTCTATCGGGCCTGGTCTCTTCAAAGAGGCCATCCCTATCACCGAGCTAACTGATGGCGGGACCATTGGACGCCATGCGCGATACGCGCCGGGAGTGGTCAATCAATCGCGCCCGATTGATTGCATGCTTGATCGGCATTTTGATGTTGATGGCAGTCTTGGTTTATCGATATTACTCCTTGCAAATCATCCAGCATGACGCATTTCTCACTCAGTCTGATCGTAATCGAATCCGCGTGGAGGTCATTCCTCCAACGAGAGGGCAAATCGTTGATCGAAAAGGGCGATTATTGGCTACCAACCAGCCGACTTATGTGGTGGGTGTTATCGCCGAGCGTGCGACCGACCTGCCATCATTACTGGAGGATCTACAGCAGCGATTGGCGCTGACCGAGGACGAGCTAGAGGCCTTCAGGGAGGGGATAGCACAGCGGAGACCCTTCGAGACGGTCCCTATTAAAGTCGGGCTAAATGAGCAGGCGGTGGCGGCGGTGGCGGTTGATTTGCATCAGCTGCCCGGTGTGGTGGTCGAGGCTCAACTGACTCGACATTATCCTTTTGCTGATGTGTTAAGCCACGTTCTTGGTTATGTTGGTCGGATCAGCCTCGAAGATCTTCAGGCGTTGGAGGCTGACCATTATCGAGGGACGCTGCACACGGGAAAAGTAGGTCTGGAGAAGCGATACGAATCCGTGTTGCACGGCCGGCCCGGCTACCAACACGTCGAGACTAACGCGCACGGGCGACTGCTCAGGGTACTTGAAAAGCAGCCGCCGCAGCCGGGGCAAGATTTGCGGCTCCATCTCGACCTGGATTTGCAGCAAATCGCGGCTGAGGCGCTGGGGACACAACGCGGGGCTGTCGTGGCGTTGGATCCGCTCAATGGAGGGGTGCTGGCGATGGTGTCGAACCCCAGCTATGACGCCAACTTGTTTGTCAAGGGTATCAGCTACCGTGCCTACGCTACGCTGAGAAATTCCATGGACACGCCGCTGTTAAACCGTGCAGTGCAGGGGCAGTATCCGCCAGGATCCACTGTAAAACCGCTGTTGGCGTTGGGCGGTCTTTCGCGAGATTTCATTACCACTGAGACGACAGTCAGGGACCCCGGCTGGTATCGCATTCCAGGAGATGATCGTCGCTACCGAGACTGGACCTTGAGAGTCAGGGGTGGGGGACATGCCGAGAGAGTCGACATGCGGATGGCCATTGCCGAGTCTTGTGATACCTATTACTACGATCTCGCGTACCGAATGGGCATCGACACCATGGCGGACGTTTTGGAACCTTTTGGCTTGGGTCGGCCCACGGGCGTTGATACAACAGCTGAACAAGGTGGGATATTGCCGAGTACTCGATGGAAGCGAGAAGCGATGGGCGAAGCATGGTTTCCGGGAGAGACCCTCAGTGCCGGTATCGGCCAGGGTTATATGTTGGCGACGCCGATGCAGCTTGCACAGGCAACAATGGTGTTGGCAAACCGTGGAACTAGCTTCGTGCCGTCGATCGTTCATCGTGTTGGCGACATGACGGTGGGAGGGGTACCGCGCGAACCTCTCAAAATGCATGAAGAGGATTGGCGGGCGGTCATCGAGGGTATGGTCGATGTGGTGCACGGGCAACGGGGCACGGCGGCAAGCATCTCCAAGGGCATTACTTACCAAATGGCCGGCAAGACGGGAACGTCTCAGGTGATAGGTATAGCACAAGATGCCATTTACGAAGAGGAGAAGGTGAGTGAGCGCAACCGTAATCATGGCCTCTTCATTGCTTTTGCACCCGAGACTAAGCCTCGTATTGTGGTAGTGGTCTTAGCGGAGAATGGGGGAGGTAGCAGCGCTGCAACACCGGTTGCGCGCCGCGTGATCGATGCCTGGTTAAACGAGCTCAGCGATGTCTGAATACGCCCGCTACCTCGATGATTCGCAGCGCTCTTTCGCGCGACCCAGGACACTGGCTCAGTGGTTACACCTTGATCTGGTGCTGTTACTGCCACTGTGTCTCATTATGGTGCTGGGCCTGTTCGTATTGTTCAGCGCCTCTGATGGCGACTGGAGCACCGTAAGTCGGCAACTTCGCAACTTTGTGGTGGGTTGGGGCGTGTTGCTGGTCGTCGCTCAGGTTCGGATCGATACGATTCAGCGCTGGAGTCCTGCCCTGTATTTTTTTGCCTTAGGGCTATTGCTTATGGTGCTCATGTTCGGAGTTGGTGCCAAAGGCGCTCAGCGCTGGCTGAGCCTCGGGATCATCCGATTCCAGCCCTCCGAGGTGATGAAGGTTGCAATGCCACTGGCTGTCGCTTACTGGGTAGTGCGCTACGGGTTGCCACCGCGGTTAGGTGTCACTGTGGTGAGTTTGCTCATTATTGGTCTACCCGCTGTCGTTATTGGCCTGCAACCCGATCTAGGTACTGCGCTGCTGGTGGCGGCCAGTGGGGTCTCTGTTATTTTCATGGCGGGCATCAGCTGGTGGCAGATCATGGCGGGTATGCTCACGGCGTTGGCGGCACTTTGGCCCGCTTGGCTGTTCATCTTGAGGGACTACCAGAAGCAACGAATCTTGACCTTGTTTGATCCTGAAGCCGACAAGCTGGGTGCGGGCTGGAATATCATTCAGTCAAAAACCGCCATTGGGTCGGGGGGGTGGTCAGGAAAGGGTTGGTTACAAGGCACTCAGTCTCACCTCGATTTTTTACCCGAGAGTCAAACGGATTTCATCATCGCCGTATTGGCTGAGGAGTGGGGTTTCCGCGGGGTGCTCTGCCTGCTCGCGCTTTATGGTTTGGTCGTTGCGCGAGGATTCTGGATAAGTCTGACGGCACAGAGTACTTATGGCCGACTGCTTGCCAGCGCGATTACCTTGACCTTTTGTGTGTATGTCGTGGTCAATATGGGTATGGTCGCAGGCTTGTTACCTGTTGTGGGCGTCCCGCTGCCATTTGTCAGCTTTGGCGGCACGGCCATCGTTACACTGATGTTGGGTTTCGGTATCCTGACAGCGATCAGTACAGAGAAAAGGATTATTTCTCAATGAGGTTACTTTTCAGCACCCGGTGCGCGCGACGCCGGGGCGTCCGGGCGGCGCCTATCTTTCTTTGGGCGGCGTTGAGTAGCCTGATTGCTGTTGAGGTGGCTGCCGGAGAGTATGCCGAGCGCGCAGCTGCTCTCGAGGTGATTAAGTCAGCAGAGCTTGCTGGCGTTGATGCCAAGTGGTCGACCGACTTGGTCAGTGCTGCGGAGCGTCAACAATCGATACTTGATGCGATTGCCAGACCTGCTGAAAAAACCAAGCCATGGTATGAGTATCGACAAATTTTTCTGACCCCTCGTCGCACCCGCGAAGGCGTCGTTTTTTGGGACCAACACGCGCTCGTCCTGGACGCCGTGTCGGCCGTTACCGGTGTACCGCCGGAAGTGATCGTCGCCATTATCGGCGTGGAGACTTTTTACGGCAGGATTACTGGCAACTATCGGGTGATTGATGCTTTGACCACGCTGGCATTTGATTATCCCCGAAGATCGGTGTTTTTCACCAAGGAACTCGAGGCCTTCCTGCTGCTGGCTTGGGAGTCCGGTAAGGATCCGCTCATGCTGAAAGGCTCTTATGCGGGGGCAATGGGTTATGGTCAGTTCATGCCTTCAAGTTATCGAGCATACGCTACCCGTTTTGAGGGCGAAGGCGCACCCGACATTTGGGATAACCCAGCGGATGCAATCAGCAGTGTTGGCAACTACTTGCTGGAGCACGGTTGGCACGCTGATGAGGATGTGGTGGTTTCGGCGACAGTGAATGATCCCGAACCAGGGCTTTTCGAGGGGGGGCTGAAACCGACCCACAGCGTGGCCCAACTGGTCGCCCGGGGGGTGATGCCATCACAACCCATCAACTCGGACGCAATGGCAACGCCTATCGGTCTGGAGGCACAGGACGGTATGGCATATTGGCTGGGGTTGGAAAATTTCTATGTCATTACGCGCTACAACCATAGCGCTATGTACGCCATGGCAGTTTGGGACCTGAGTCAGTCAATAGCGAAGGCTCGGAAGGAGAAAGACCTTTAATGGGTTTGTGGTTGATACTTTTCGCGTTGATTGCAAGCACGGTTCAGGAAGCAACTGCCGCTAGCGCCGACTACCCACCGCCGGCGCCTGCTTCGTTACCATGGGTGGATGCGGTGCCGCGGGCAGAACCGATACTGCGCTACGGAAATAAAAGTCCTTATGAGGTTCATGGTGCCCGCTATACAGTACTGGGTACAAATGAGGGATACCGAGAAGAGGGCCTCGCCTCCTGGTATGGCATGAAGTTTCAAGGGCGTTCGACATCCAACGGTGAAATCTACGATGTTTACGGCGCCACTGCAGCCCATCGCTCCTTGCCTATCCCCAGTTATGTCCGAGTGAAAAATCTTAAGAATCAACGCACTGTTGTATTGCGCGTTAATGACCGAGGCCCCTTTGCTCCCGATCGCATTATTGATGTTTCGTATCAGGCGGCTGTTGCCCTGGGGTTTTCGGAGCAGGGGACTGCGGAAGTGGAGGTTGAGGCGCTCCCGCAAGAGGGCATTGAAGATCGCCGTAACCAGCCTTCAGCCGTTCACCGTTATTTGCAGATCGGGGCGTTCTCCTCATGGCAGTCGGCGCTTGATTTAGCTCGAACTTTACAGCGGCAATGGGGTCAGAACTGGTACGTATCGCCAGTTGACGTCGACGGAAAAAGATTGCATCGCGTGAGGCTGGGCCCATTCGAAGGTCAAAGCGCTTTGGAGTGGATGCGTGATCAGCTGCTGGATCAGGGCTTCCCAGAGCCTTTACGTCTGCCCTAAAAATTTACGTCCTCTGGATTCGTCGCTGCTTGTTACACTGCCGGGCGACCGCGAAATTGATGTTATTAGCTTGAAGAGGTTAGTTGTGCAGAATGTGAGATGCTGGTTATTCGGTTTTGCTGTGGCGAACCTGCTACTTACTACTACCGTAAGTGCTGGCGCCGGCCTGGTACCGGCGCCCCCCTCCATCAATGCGGATTCTTACATTTTGGTGGATTTTGATACGGGTGAAGTGTTGGTGGAGCACAACCCCGATTTAAAACTGCCGCCGGCCAGCCTTACCAAACTGATGACCGCCTATATCCTTGCGCAGGAAGTTGAGCTGGGGCGATTGGGTCTGAATGATGTCGTCTCCGTGAGCAGAAATGCCTGGTCTCAGAACCCGGTTTTTAACGGATCTTCGCTAATGTGGATTGAACCCGGGAAGGTCGTGACGGTGGCCGAACTGGAGCGAGGCATTGTGATTTCGTCGGGCAATGATGCCACGGTAGCGATTGCCGAGCACATTGCGGGGAGCGAGAAGGCATTTGTCGATTTGATGAATCAATATGCGAGTGAGATGAATCTCGTTAGCACCCACTTTGAAAATAGCCACGGGCTGCCGCATCCAGACCACTCGTCTACAGCCAGAGATCTTGCAGCGTTGGCGATTGCAGCGATTCGCGACCACCCGGATCGCTACGCAGTCTATAAAGAGCGAAGTTATACCTATAACGACATTACACAATACAACCGCAACCACCTTTTACGTGAGGACGATACGGTGGACGGTCTGAAGACAGGGTATACACGCGAGGCGGGATATGGCCTTGTGGCGTCAGCAAAGCGCAAAGGAATGCGATTGATTTCGGTCGTAATGGGAAGCAGCTCTACCGGCAGCCGCAAGGCTGAAACACGCAGTTTGCTGAACTACGGTTTTAGATTTTATGAGACGGTCCGCCCTCTCACGCCGGAGCAAGTGCTGGTTGAAAATCGCGTTTGGAAGGGGCTCAGTGAGCAAGTTTCTCTCGGTGTCAGTAGGGATGTTGTATTGACCTTGCCGCGTGCCAGTGTCGAGATCACGCAGTCTGTCGAGGTGGACACGCCGCTGATCGCGCCGCTGCTAGTGGGCGACGTCGTTGGAAGAGTATTGCTGAGCCGAAATGGCGAGGCAGTGGCTGAGATCCCCCTCGAAGTACTCAACGATGTTGAGGCCGCAGGTTTTTTTGCGCGGTTATGGGATAGTATCGTGCTGTGGTTTCAGGGCTTGGCGGGCTAAATACCTGTGAGTGTCGATCCTCCAAAGATCGTATTTCCATGCGCTTACCCGATCAAAGTGCTCGGCCGAGCCGGTGATACTTTTAGCGCTCGGGTTCTGAGTATTTTTGATCGCCATGCTCCGGGTTTCAGTCGGGATGACGTGGTGATAAAGGACTCGAAAAAAGGCACTTTTCAGTCTATTACCGTCACCATCGAAGCTCAGAGCGAGACACAGTTGCGCCTAATACATCAAGATTTGATGGACACCGGCTTGGTGTCTATGGTGATTTAAGGTTATGCAATTCCGGCGACTGGGATTGGTGGATTTTCCCCCCACCTTTGAGGCGATGAAGGTTTTCACCGCGGCCCGAACGGGGGCTACCGACGATGAAATATGGTTACTACAGCACCCGCCGGTTTACACCCAGGGACTGTCTGGTCAGGCCGAGCATGTTCTGGACGCGGGCGCTATTCCAGTTGTTCATATCGATCGGGGTGGTCAGGTAACGTATCACGGCCCCGGCCAATTGATCGCCTATGTTCTCTATGATCTCCGGCGCGCGGGTATGAATGTGCGTGAGTTGGTGGAATGCCTCGAGAGGGCAGTCATAAACGTATTGGCCGATCACGGTATCACTGCTCAGGGCGACCCGGCGGCAAGGGGCGTTTATGTGCGGGGGAGAAAGATAGCAGCTCTCGGCTTAAAAGTTAGCCGAGGGCGCAGTTATCACGGGTTATCGCTTAATGTTGATATGGATCTGTCTCCGTTCGCAGGTATCAATCCTTGTGGGCATAAGGGACTGGAGGTGACCTCGGTTCAGCAAGAGCTGGAGTCAGATCAACCGATAAACTTTTCGGATATCGGTGAGCGGCTACTGCATCACCTTGGGCAGGTATTACCCTCTCAGACCTGACGCTACCCTAATTGGCTGGCATAATCCTTCGTCCTCGTAGGAGCCACCATGTCTGATTTACAGCGCGACATCGATTCTCGGCGCACTTTTGCCATTATTTCCCATCCAGATGCGGGAAAAACCACGATGACAGAGAAACTGCTGTTATTGGGTCAGGCTATTCAGGTAGCCGGATCGGTAAAAGGTAAGAGAGGGCCTCACGCGACTTCCGATTGGATGACGCTGGAGCAGGAACGCGGTATCTCGGTCACATCATCTGTTATGCAGTTTCCGTATCGTGACCGCTGGGTCAACTTGCTGGATACACCCGGACACGAGGATTTCTCGGAGGACACATATCGCACGCTGACTGCAGTGGATTCAGCGCTGATGGTGATAGACGGTGCCAAAGGTGTCGAGGATCGCACCATCAAGCTAATGAACGTATGTCGCTTGCGGGACACGCCAATCCTGACTTTCATCAATAAACTCGACCGCGATATTCGTGATCCCGTCGAACTGGTGGACGAGGTTGAGGAGGTATTAGGTATTGCTGGTGCCCCAATCAACTGGCCCATCGGCATGGGGCGAGATTTCAAGGGTGTGTATAACCTCTACACGGATACGATTCATTGTTTCAGCCCCGGAGACGGCGGGGTACTGGCCGAGGAAAAAGTGATTGCCGGCCTCGATTCAGGTCCCGCTCGCGACCTATTGGCTGATGACTATGAGGCGTTTTTCGAGGAGATCGAATTGGTTCGTGGTGCGTCACATGAATTTGATTTGGACGCCTTTTTAGCGGGACAGCTAACCCCGGTATTTTTTGGTACCGCACTGGGTAACTTCGGTGTGCGCGAGATGCTGAACGATTTTGTCAACTGGGCACCCGCGCCCCAACCCCGAGTATCGACCGAGCGAGTGGTCGAGGCATCCCAACCCGACTTCACTGGTTTTGTATTCAAGATTCAGGCGAACATGGACCCCAAGCACCGAGATCGTATAGCCTTCATGCGCATTTGTTCAGGAAGATACGAAAAAGGCATGAAGATGCGGCACGTCCGGATTGAAAAAAACGTGCGCATTGCCGATGCAGTGACCTTTCGTGCAGGCGATCGCACCCTCGTAGAGTCGGCAGTGGCGGGGGATATTATCGGTCTCCATAATCATGGGACGATCCAGATTGGCGACACCTTCACGACCGGCGAAGCTATCCGCTTTGCCGGTATTCCTCATTTCGCACCGGAGCTATTTCGTCGTATTCGGCTGAAGGACCCCATGAAAGCCAAGGCGCTGCAGAAGGGGTTGCAGCAATTGTCCGAGGAGGGTTCAACGCAGGTGTTTTCGCCGCTAAACAACAGTGATCTTATTGTGGGCGCTGTGGGGCAACTGCAGTTCGACGTTGTCGCCTACCGGCTGGCTGATGAATACAAGGTCGAAGCGCTTTATGAGCCAATCAATGTATACACCGCCCGTTGGGTAGAAGCAGCGGACGATCGCAAGCTTGAGGAGTTTCGTAAAAAAGCCGCGGAGCACCTGTCTGAAGACGGCGGTGGCTACCTCACCTATTTAGCGCCGACCAGAGTGAATCTCTCATTGATGGAAGAACGCTGGCCGGATATTCGTTTCCGCGAGACGCGTGAGCACTGACCGCTGTCAGAGAAGTGCTTCGATGTCCGCAGCAATAGCCTTGGGGTCGGTAGACGGTGCGTAGCGCTTGACGACCTCACCTTGTTGGTTGACCAGAAACTTGGTGAAATTCCATTTGATCTGCTTGCTTCCCAAGATGCCGGGCGCTTGATCCTTGAGGTGGGTGAACAGGGGGTGACTTGCTGCTCCATTGACCTCGATTTTACTGAACAGCGGAAAAGTCGTCTGGTAATTCATCTCACAGAAAGACTGAATTTCTGTCGCTGTTCCCGGTTCTTGCGCGCCAAATTGGTTGCATGGGAAAGCGAGTACCGAAAACCCTCGTGTCTCATAACGCTGCTGCAGTGACTCAAGGCCCTTGTATTGGGGGGTAAATCCGCACTTTGAGGCGGTATTCACAATCAATAAAACCTGCCCTTGGAACCGAGACAATGACGTTTCCTCGCCGTTGGCAAGTTCTGCTGAGAAATCGTGGGCGGTACTCATGTATTACTCCATTGATGGATGACAGAAAAAAGTTTTGGACCGCTGGATTCTGCTGATGCCTAGGCTGAAAGGTAGGTTTCCAATTCGAAATGGGTCACCCGTCGCTCGAACTCCATCAGCTCTTGTTGTTTCAGTTCTGTGAAGGCTCTTTGAAACGGCTCGCTCAAATATGCTTCAACAGTTGGAGAGCGCGAGAAGCGATGAATCGCGTCAGCCATGTGACTGGGCAAGAAATCGTTGTCCATGTCGTCCGTCCAGGCATTACCAGAAATGGGATCAGGCGCTGTCAGGCCTTTTTCCAGCCCCATCAGAATGCCCGCCAACAGCGCTGCAATGGCCAGGTAAGGGTTGCTGTCGGCGCCGGCTACTCGGTGTTCTATTCGCGTTGCGGCGCTAGGGCTGGCCGGAATCCGCAGAGCAGTTGTGCGGTTATCGTAACCCCAATTGGGTTGCGTGGGGGCGTGATTGCCCGGCTGGAATCGCCGATAGGCGTTGTAGCTCGGTGCGAAAATGAGTTGCGTGTCGGGCATCAGTGCTATGCAGCCAGCGACCGCTTGATGTAGCAGTGTCGTGCCTTCGCTAGTTCCGCTGTCAAAGACATTTCGACCTGAGCTGTCCAGCAGGCTGCAATGCAAGTGCATGCCATTTCCCGCTTGATTTTCCATAGGCTTGGGCATGAAGCTCGCGAGGACACCGAAGCGCGCCGCGACGGCACTGATTCCGCGCTGCATCCTTACGATTTGATCGCAATAGGTGAGCGCGTCGTCGGAATAAGCGACATTGATTTCATATTGCGTAGGTGCGGCTTCTTTCAATACGCCCTCGTAGGGTAAGTGCTGAACCGCGAAGGTCTCTCTCAAGACTTCGAGTAACCCAGCATGCTCATCCAGAGCGCTCAGTCCGTACAGATTACCGCCGGTGCGTGATTCGTCTGGTAGCGCTTCTCTCAATGACTGCCCGTCGGTTGGACGATCGAACAGGTTGAACTCCAGCTCGATCGCCACGCGCGGGTGAAGGCCACGGTCTGCCAAGGCGGTCACCACTTTGCTCAATACCTGACGCGGGTCCCAGAAGGAGGGGGCGCCATCCTCCCGAAACATAGTCAGCACGACCTGTGCTTGATCGATTCCGCTGGCGGTGAGCGACGGGGCAAGTGAGCCGTTAATCACGCGGCACCATCCATCGATGTCGCCGTTTTCAAGACAAATGCTGGACACATCTCTTCCCCATATATCTTGTGCGACCGCGGACTCGGGCAACTTAATACCTTCAGTGAGCAGCGAAGACAGTTTGTCTACTGGCAGCCATTTTCCCCGCGCTGCGCCGTTACAGTCTGTGATCAGCGCCTCTACCATTTCGATATTGGGGTACTCGGCCAGTAGCTTTTTTGCTTCCGGGTGCATGATGTATCTCTTATTTAAGGTGCCCAATCTTACCGGCGGAATGGGCGACTCACCAGTCGGGAGGTGCGATATGAACCCGATTTTGCCGCACTGTGTGGACTTTTCCCGGCGCATGCCGACCGTCGTATGGCCCGCTATCGGGCGCTCAGCCGCAAATTGTGCGTATGATTAAACCGATCAACGGCCCTTGTGATAGCGCTAAATGGCGATGCGACTGATCAGTAAATGGCAGTGCATTGGTAAGATTTCATCTGTCGTTCAGAAACTGGCGAATCTGATCCACGGCGGCTTCGGCAGTGACCATCTCCGTTTGGCCGTCTGAGCGTCGCGTGATCTCAAGATGGCCCTCGGCGAGAGATCGTTCGCCAATGGTAACGCGCACAGGCATGCCGAGTAATTCCATTTCCGCGAACTTGACTCCTGGCCGCTCGGATCGATCATCCATAAATACTGACAAGCCCGCGGCGTTGCAGGCCGCATAGAGTGCCTCTGTCGCATCTCGGACGGCATCAGACTTATCTTTACCCAGGGGTACTATGGCGATATCAAAAGGCGCCATAGCGGCTGGCCAAATAATGCCCTTGTCGTCATGGTTTTGCTCAATAGCGGCGGCGACGATGCGCGTGACACCAATGCCATAACAGCCCATTACCATCGGCTGTTGGCGACCCTGATTATCAAGCACGGTTGCATTCATCGCCTCCGAGTATTTGGTTCCCAGTTGAAAAATATGCCCAACTTCGATGCCCCGGCGAATTTCCAAAGTGCCACTGCCACAGGGGCTGGGATCGCCGCTGGCGATTTCTCGGATGTCCGCCACCTCGAAGTCAGGAACATCGCGATGCCATATGGCACCTTTAAAGTGATGGCCATCCGCATTGGCACCGCAGACAAAGTCGGGCATGGAGGCGGCGGTCTGATCAACAATTATGCGCACTGGAAGATCTACCGGACCCAATGATCCAAAGCCAGCACCGAGTCGCGCCTTGACTTCATTTCCATCTGCTAGCGTCAGGGGCGACTGCAAACCCGTCAGTTTCGACGCTTTTGTCGCGTTCAGCCGATGATCACCTCTTATCACCAGAGCAATCAGCTCATCTTGGTCTCCTTTGGCGAGCAGTGTTTTGACCGACCGGTCGGCGGGAATATCAAAATGGACCGCGAGGTCATCAATAGTGGTCACCCCGGGCGTGGCAAACTTTTCCCGCTCCGGCGTGGCCGCATCTTCCACCGCGATCCTCCCATCGGGTAGCGCAGGCGCTAATTCAACATTTGCGGCGTAGTCGCTACCTGTGGAAAAGGCGATTGCGTCCTCACCCGATTCAGCCAGGACATGAAATTCGTGGGAGTGATTGCCTCCGATGGCACCGGTGTCAGCTTCGACCGCACGAAAATCAAGTCCCAGCCGCGAAAAGATCGCTGAGTAGGCTTCATGCATACGCCAGTAGGTTTGTTCCTGAGAAGCTTGATCGATATGAAAAGAGTAGGCGTCCTTCATGATGAATTCGCGTGATCGCATGATGCCAAATCGGGGCCTTATTTCGTCTCGGAATTTGGTCTGAATCTGAAACAGATTAACGGGGAGTTGCTTGTAACTCTTGATTTCCGATCGAGCAATGTGCGTAACAATCTCCTCGTGAGTCGGTCCCAGGCAAAAAGGCCGCTCATGCCTGTCTTTAAGGCGACATAGCTCTGGGCCATACAGTTCCCATCGACCCGATTCCTCCCACAGTTCTCCGGGTTGGACAACTGGCATGGATAGTTCGAGTGCGCCGGCACGCTCCATCTCCTCGCGAATGATTCGTTCTACATTCCGCAAGACCCTGAGGCCCAGCGGCATCCAGTTGTAAATGCCGGCGGCGACGCGTCTGATCAGCCCCGCGCGCAGCATGAGTTGATGACTGATTACCTCTGCGTCTGAGGGTGTTTCCTTGAGTGTGGAAAGTAAGAACTCGCTGGCGCGCATGACAGACTCCAATTACAGGGATGCCATTCTAATGTTCGAAGATAGGCCAGTACAGACAATAGCCGTTATCAGTGCTTGAGAGTGGGCTATTGGGTGCGTATCGGGGTCGTGCTAGAGAGATATCGATAAAAACAGTGCGGGAGAGGGTTGTGTCAGGGGTCGGAGTGGTGTTGAATCTCGGCGACTGCGGGTACCCGCTTGTCTCTTACGAAACCTAACCATTCAAAGAGGTGTTAACTTAATGGCTAAGAAAGCTACCCCGAAAGCGCCATCAAAAATGAAGGCGGTAAAGGAAAAAATGACAAAGTCGCAAATGATCGAAGCGCTGTCAGGTGACAGTGGTCTCTCCAAGAAGGAGGTGTCGTCTGTGCTGGGTTCTCTGGAGCGACTCATTGAGGCGAGTATTGGAAAGCGTGCGGCAGGCGAGTTCACCTTGCCAGGCTTGATGAAAATCACCACGGTCCGCAAGCCCGCGGTAAAGGCACGCAAGGGTATCAACCCCTTCACCGGGGAAGAGACTATGTTTAAGGCCAAGCCCGCGAGTACTGCGGTCAAGGTGCGTCCGCTAAAGAAGATGAAAGAGTTCGCTAACTGAGCGAAGGTTTTTCGGGCTCTTCCCCGGAGGAGCCTTTTTCTTGTCACCGGCCATCGTCGCCGGACCGCTAAATCCTCACACCCCTCCCATCTTTTACTGCAACAGCGTTTACGGTACGCTCCGCGCCCTTGTAAAACTTTCCTAATGACCTCATGTGTTGCACTGAGTCGATATCGACCATCACTATGAGGAGGGTTTGCCATGCCAATATATGAATACTGTTGTCAGGATTGTGGTCATCGTTTGGAAGCGATTCAGCGGCTTGCGGACGCCCCCCTATCCGATTGCCCGGATTGCGGACAATCAAGCCTGAAAAAACAAGTCAGCGCTCCCTCTTTTCGGCTATCTGGGGGAGGCTGGTATGAGACGGATTTTAAAACCGGCGATAAGAAGAACATTGCTGGTGAGCGCAGTGGTGGGGAGAGTAATGATTCCTCGACCAAAGATGCTGGTAAGAGCGGGTCGACTGAGACCGCCAAGAAACCTTCTGAAAAGTCAGCCGCACCTGCCAAGAATGATGTGAGCAAGGCGACCTGAGCGCGGATACTGAAGAGAAATGGAGAGGCACATGCGCAGTCATTATTGCGGCTTGGTCGATGAGAAACTGATAGATGAAACCGTGACTTTGTGTGGTTGGGTAGACCGACGCCGCGATCACGGTGGCGTGATCTTCCTTGACATGCGAGATCGTGAGGGAGTGGTGCAGGTTGTTTTCGATCCCGATACCGAAGAGCATTTTCAGAAAGCGGATAGTGTCCGCAGTGAGTTCGTGTTGTGCATTACCGGTCGGGTGCGGGCGCGGACTGAAGCAACTGTTAACCCCGGTATGGCCTCAGGCCGCATAGAGGTGCTTGGGAAAACATTGCAAATCCTTAACAGCGCACAAACCCCACCTTTCCCCCTTGATGCCCACCATGCTGTGGGAGAAGACGTTCGCCTGAAATATCGTTACATGGATTTGCGGCGGCCGGACATGCAGCGAAATCTCATCGCGCGCGCCCGTATCACCTCAGCGATCAGACGCTATCTTGATGAACATGGATTTCTCGATATCGAGACACCCATCCTTACTCGCGCCACTCCCGAGGGAGCGCGGGACTATCTTGTCCCCAGTCGCACTCAACAAGGCGCTTTTTTTGCGCTTCCCCAGTCACCTCAGCTGTTTAAACAGCTTTTGATGGTGTCGGGTTTCGATCGTTATTACCAAATTGCGCGTTGCTTCCGCGATGAGGATTTGCGCGCAGACCGGCAGCCAGAATTCACGCAAATCGATATCGAGACTTCTTTTCTCGACGCTGAAGCAGTTATGTCTATTACCGAGGGACTGGTTTGTCATCTATTTCAGGAGCAACTCAGTGTCGACCTGGGAGAATTCCCGCGTATGAGTTGGGCCGATGCTATGGAGCGTTACGGCTCTGATAAGCCTGATCTGCGGGTTGAGTGGGAGTTGGTCTCGATTGACGATTTAATGACCGAGGTGGACTTTAAGGTTTTTAGCGGCCCAGCGCAGGATCCCGACAGTCGGGTTGCCGCGTTGAGAGTGCCTGGGGGAGCGACGCTCTCCAGAAAGGAAATTGATGACTACACCCACTTTGTGGGTGTATACGGAGCGCGGGGGCTGGCCTGGATTAAAGTGAATGATCTGACCTCTGGAATAGAAGGCCTGCAGTCACCGATTATCAAGTTTATGCCCGAGGCGACGGTTTTGCTGCTTCTGGAGCGTCTTGGCGCGCAAGAGGGTGACATTCTATTTTTCGGGGCTGATAAACGCTCCATCGTAAATGAATCCTTGGGCGCCTTGCGATTAAGAGTCGCAGCTGACCTCGATCAGGTACGAGAAGGATGGGCGCCGCTATGGGTGGTTGACTTTCCGATGTTCGAACGAGACGACCGAGGTGGGTTAACTGCCTTGCATCACCCCTTCACCGCCCCCTCTTGTTCGATTGAAGCGCTGAAAACCGATCCGGAATCGGCGCTCTCTCAGGCTTACGATATGGTGTTGAATGGCAGCGAAATTGGTGGCGGCTCTGTGCGGATTCATGATCAGTCAATGCAAACAGTCGTTTTCGATTTATTGGGCATTGACGAAGAGGAGGCCGAGTCCAAATTTGGTTTTCTGCTCGGAGCCCTGCGACACGGTGCGCCGCCCCACGCGGGACTCGCATTCGGCCTGGATCGTCTGGTGATGTTGATGGTTGGCGGTCACACCATCAGGGACGTCATTGCATTCCCAAAGACGCAGAGTGCGCAGTGTGTGCTGACCGAAGCGCCGGGTATGGTGTCTGATCAACAGTTGAAGGATCTATCACTCAAGCCGCGGCGACCAGAGCCACAGTCGGGAGCGTAAGGGAGCGATGGCTGGCCATAGCAAATGGGCAAATATCAAGCACCGTAAAGCGGCGCAAGATGCCAAGCGTGGAAAGCTTTTTACCAAATTGATTCGTGAGCTCGTTGTGTCGGCCAGAGCCGGTGGCCCGGTTGCAGAGGATAATCCTCGCCTTCGCGCTGCGGTGGATAAAGCCCTAGGTGCCAACATGAAGCGCGATACGATCGATAACGCGATCGCACGCGGAGCAGGGACCAATGACGCCGACAACATGGAAGAGCTCACATATGAGGGTTATGCGCCGGGTGGGGTGGCCGTTCTGGTTGAAGTAATGACGGATAATCGGAATCGGACGGTCGCAGAGGTTCGTCACGCTTTCACTAAGCGCGGCGGAAATTTGGGCACCGACGGATCGGTTGCTTACTTGTTCTCAAGGACAGGACTCATTCAGTTTGCCCCCGGAGCTGATGAAGACGCGATCATGGAGATTGCCCTCGAATCGGGGGCAGAAGACGTTGTCACGGACTCCGATGGAGCGGTCGATGTGCTGACTCAGTGGGAGAGCGTTACGGATATCCGCGACGCGCTCCTTGGCGCCGGACTTACGCCATTGCAGGCCGAGGTGACGATGCTGCCCAGTACGGCGGTTACGTTGGATGAGGAAAACGCGCCGGCGGTGATGGAGTTGATCGATATGTTGGAAGATCTGGATGATGTGCAAAATGTCTATTCCAACGCTGATATTCCGGAATCTGTGTTGACCAGCCTATAAATGACGTTTGTCACGTAATCGTTCACACTAATCGCTCTTTTTGGCCGGTTGCCAGCATGACAACTATTCTCGGGGTTGACCCCGGATCCCGCAAAACGGGCTTCGGCATTGTTCGTGTCGAGGAAGGACGTTCTATTTATGTCGCCAGTGGCACGATTCGGCTTCCGGTAAAGGAGACGCTGGCCGTACGTTTGAGTGTGTTGTTCGACTCATTGATAGAGATCATTGATACCTACAACCCAACAGAAGGGGTGATAGAGCAGGTATTTATGGCAAAAAGTGCCGGCTCTGCGCTCAAATTAGGTCACGCGAGAGGCGCGGCAATGGTGGCCTGTGTGACCAAGGGGTTACTTGTGCACGAATATGCCGCGCGTCAGATCAAACAATCCGTTGTCGGTACGGGTGCCGCCACAAAGCAGCAGGTGCAGCACATGGTGACAGCTCTGTTGGGATTATCTGAGGCGCCTGCAGAGGATGCCGCTGATGGTCTGGCTGCAGCACTGTGTCACTGTCATACGGCGGGCCTGTCAGCCGCGCTCTCCGCGAGCGGCTTCAGGGCGGGCCGGTTGAGGTAGAGTGGTGTCATGATTGGACAAATTCGCGGCAAGCTTATCGGAAAGCACGCGCCAGATATTTTGGTCGAGGTGGGCGGTATCGGCTATGAGATCCAGGTGCCCATGACAACCTTGTACCTACTTCCTGAGCTTGGTCAGGAAGTAGTGCTGCTAACCCATTTTGTAGTGCGAGAGGATGCACAGCTGCTCTATGGTTTTATAGAGCCGGTTGACCGTCGACTTTTTCGTGAGTTGATCAAAGTGAGCGGTGTGGGTCCCCGGCTTGCGCTGACATTACTTTCGGGCATGGATGCAGCCGATTTCGCGCGCTGTTTGCAGCGCGATGATGTTGCTGCGCTGGTAGCATTGCCCGGTGTTGGACGGAAAACCGCAGAGCGTTTACTGGTAGAGATGCGAGATAAGGCAGGTGACTGGCTTGATGAATTGTCACCGGGAGTCAAGGTTGCTGCAGCGCCAGTTCATCAGGATGTCGCGGGAGTTGATCAGCGTTTAGAGGCAGAACACGCATTGGTTTCTCTGGGGTTTAAGCTTACTGAGGCAGCAAAGTTGATTGCCAGCGTTGACGCGCCAGACGAGGCTTCTACCGAGGAGTTGATCCGCCTGGCTCTGCGTCTGGCGGGCGGCAACAAGGGGTGAAGTGTCGGGTTGAGGACGTGGCATGGTGATTGAAACGGATCGGTTGGTAGCGACCAGTGCACCCGAGAGGGGTGATGAGGTGATGGATCGCGCAATACGACCGCGTCGGTTGGCTGACTATATCGGTCAGCGTGTAGTTCGGGAGCAGATGGAGATTTTTCTTTCCGCCGCTCGCGGGCGCGGGGAGCCACTTGACCACACTTTAATTTTTGGGCCGCCCGGGTTGGGCAAAACGACATTGGCGAGCATTGTTGCAGAAGAGATGGGTGTGCAACTGAGGGCCACGAGTGGTCCAGTGTTAGAAAAAGCGGGCGACGTTGCCGCGTTGATGACGAATCTTGAACCCGGTGATGTCTTATTTATTGATGAGATCCACCGTTTGAGTCCGTATGTCGAGGAAATTCTCTACCCCGCTATGGAGGACTTTCAGCTCGACATCATGATTGGTGAAGGCCCGGCAGCAAGATCTATCAAACTTGATTTACCTCCTTTTACACTGGTGGGAGCCACCACGCGTGCGGGGTTGCTCACATCCCCTCTACGAGACCGCTTCGGGATTGTTCAGCGATTGGAGTTTTACGACGCGTCTGAGCTCGGTGAAATTGTAAAACGCGCGGCAGGCATTCTGAAAATCCCGATCGAGAATTCGGGGTCAGCAGCCATAGCTCGTCGCTCTAGAGGTACGCCTCGCATTGCTAACAGGTTACTGCGGCGCGTACGAGATTATGCTGAGGTAAAAGCGGACGGTGCAGTCACAGGCCCGGTGGCTGAGGCTGCATTAGATATGTTGAGTGTCGACGCGCAAGGTTTTGACCACTTGGATCGCCGCTTGCTGCTAATGATGATTGAAAAGTTTGATGGCGGGCCAGTGGGTGTAGATAGTTTGGCGGCAGCACTATCGGAGGAGCGAGGTACGATCGAGGATGTGCTGGAGCCCTTTCTAATTCAGCAAGGATTCATCCTCCGGACACCAAGGGGCCGCATAGCGACTCGCCATGCTTACGCGCATTTTGGCATACCCTTTCAGGGTTCGGCCGCAGAAACCCTCACCCTCGATCTGGAAGAGCCGACATGACTGGGGAATTTTCCCTGCCAATTCGGGTCTATATTGAGGATACCGACGCAGGGGGCATTGTTTATTACGTCAACTATTTAAAATTTCTCGAGCGCGCCCGGACGGAGTTTATGCGTTCTCTGGGTGTTCATCGTGCCGCGTTAACTGATGATGGCCGGATATTTGTTGTGTCCCAGTTGTCTGTCAGTTATCTGCTGCCAGCGAAATTAGATGACGAAATTGTGGTAACTGCACTCGCCCATAAAGTAGGGGGCGCGACCATCGATTTTACCCAGACGGTTCGCCGCACCGACCAATTACTACTGAAGGCCGAAGTCAAAGTCGCGTGTGTTGATCAGGCTTCGGGCCGGCCGCGTCGACTTGGGAGTAGCATCAGAGAGCGGTTGCTGGCCGCAACAAAAATCGAAAAGGATGAGGTATGACGCAGGAGCTCGGTTTGTTGGAACTGGTTCTGGGAGCCAGTGTATTGGTACAGATTGTCATGCTGATCTTAGTGGTGGCTTCGACTGCCTCTTGGTTTCTGATCATTCAGCAGACCATGTTGATGCGCCGGACGGACGATGAGCTTCTCTCGTTTGAGGAACGATTCTGGTCGGGGATCGACCTCGCGCAGCTGTATCGAGAGGGGAATCAGGCTGTTGCAGATGGTCAATTACCGACGGGAGTGGAAAGTCTTTTTCGCGCCGGGTTCAAGGAGTTTTCGCGGCTATCGCAACAGTCCGATATTGATGCCGACGCTATGTTGGAAGGATCGCGACGTGCAATGAAAGTTGCGTTGATGCGAGAGACAGACCGCATTGAGCAGCACTTGCCGTTCTTGGCGTCAGTGGGTTCTACCAGCCCCTATATCGGTCTTTTTGGAACTGTCTGGGGCATTATGCACTCATTCAGAGGGTTGGCGAACACGACACAGGCCACGCTGGCAACGGTTGCCCCAGGAATCTCGGAGGCGCTGATCGCTACTGCCATGGGCCTTTTTGCTGCGATTCCCGCGGTACTGGCGTACAACAAACTTGCTGCGCGCAGCGACGTGCTATTGAATCGTTATGAGACCTTTGTGGACGAATTTTCGGGCATTCTTCAGCGGCAAGCCTACGCCCTGAGAGCACAACAGGGGCAGAGGCGGTGAGCGTGCGAAGGCGGCGCATGTTGGCAGAGATCAATGTTGTGCCATACATCGACGTGATGTTGGTGCTGCTGGTGATTTTTATGGTGACTGCCCCCATGTTGATGCAGGGGGTAGAAGTGAATTTACCCGAGGCGCAAGCAGCACCTGTCGCCAATCAGGACGCCGAACCCCTCATCGTTTCAATCAATGACCGCGGACAACTCTTTTTAAACCTTGGGGTCGACGACAAGCAGTCGCTGGAGCTTGCGACTATTCGTCGCCGCGTCGCCGCGGTATTGAGGCGGACGCCGGATAAACCCGTACTGGTCTGGGGAGATAAGCAGGTGGCTTATGGCGATGTGGTCTTGTTGATGACGGCGCTGCAGGAGGCAGGGGCGCCCTCAGTGGGTCTGGTGACTGAAAACCCCGCAGATAACGGATGACAGCAGACCGGCTACTTTTCGTTGGGTTTCCAACACTATTGTCGTTGTTACTCCACATCGTAGTGGCGTCGCTTTTGTTTTTGCGGTGGTCTGGGCCGACGGAGGTCGTGGCATCGGTGCCCGTCGCGCTTCCGATTCAGGCGACGATTGTGAGAACAGAAACTGCAAAGGCAACCAGTAAACCTAAGCCAAAAGCCAAACCAAAACCGAAACCAAAACCGAAACCCGCGGAGATTCCGACGACCAAGCCAGAACCACCGCCGATAGCCGACACTCCGCAACCGAAGCCCGCCGAACCGACTCCCGCAGAGGAAATTGCGTTGCAAATGGATGCGGAACAGCTGGCTGCGGTAACCCGTGAGGAATTGACGTCCCTCATTGATGCGGAACAAGCCGCGTCTGGAGCGCGAGAACCCTCTCTCCGCGACGTGGTGGCAGCGACTATTCAGGCGGCAGTGATCAGTCGATGGACCCGGCCCCCTAGTGCCCGTAACGGCATGGTTTCAATATTGTCGATACAATTGGTGCCTACGGGAGAAGTAGTCGGTGTTGGGGTCATTCAATCCAGTGGTAACACGGCGTTTGATCGCAGTGCAATGACAGCGGTCGAACGTGCCGGGCGTTTCCCCGAAATCGCAAAGGTGGACAATCGGACCTTCGAGGCGAACTTTCGTCGTTTTCAACTGATATTCAAGCCCGAGGATTTGAGGTACTAAAAATGCTCATGAGAAATTTCTTGGCCCTCCTGCTGGGGGTATACGTATCTTCCGTTTCAGCAGAGCTGCAGATCGAAATTAATCAGGGTGTGGAGAATCCGACTCCCGTAGCAATTGTCCCGTTTGCCTGGCAAGGCGTAGGTGCGGCGCCGGAGGATGTTGCTCAGATTGTCGACTCGGACCTGGCGCGCAGTGGTCAGTTTTCGCCGGTCAGTCGGCGAGATATGCTTGGCTTCCCAAGCCGTGAATCAGAACTGTATTACCGGGATTGGCGCGCGATTTCTGCAGAGTATGTGCTTATTGGCAGAGTTAGTGTTGGGGCCCAGGCCAGAATCGACTTTCAGCTGTTCGATGTTACCCGGCAGGCAGCGGTGGAGTCGGGCACGGTGACAGGCCCGGTGAGTGAGTTACGCATGTTGGCGCATCGCGTGTCCGATCAGGTCTATGAAACGCTTTCGGGTATACCCGGAGCGTTTGCCACTCGTCTGCTTTATGTGTCCGTAACCCGCAATCCTGAAGGCAAAGACTTTTATCGTCTCACGCTCGCCGATGCCGATGGCAGGCGTCCGATCGTCTTACTGGAGGGGCGTGATCCCATTCTCTCCCCGACGTGGTCTCCAGACGGTCGCGAGATCGCTTATGTCTCTTTTGAGACCTCTCGGCCGGCCATTTACAGACAAAATCTCCTGACTGGCCGGCGAGAGCAGCTCACCAATTTCAAGGGCTTAAACAATTCACCGGCATGGTCACCGGATGGCAACAGTATGGCTTTGGTGCTCTCAAAGGATGGAAACCCAGACATCTATATTCTCAATCTGTCCAGCCGTTCGCTGACTCGATTAACACGTCATTTTGCGATTGATACCGAACCCACCTGGATGCCTGATGGGAAGTCTCTGTTGTTTACCTCTGATCGTGGAGGGCGACCACAGATTTATCGTTATGACTTAAGAACAAAAAAAATAGTTCGAGTGACGTTTGAGGGGCCTTACAACGCGAGAGCCAGAGTTGCTCAGGACGGCCGAAATGTTGCGATGGTGCATCAGCGGGACGGGCGATACCACATTGCGGTGTTCGACTTGGTGACCGACCGGTTGACAGTGCTGACTGAGACAAGCCTAGATGAAAGCCCGAGTATTGCCCCAAATGGGTCGATCGTCCTTTACGCTACCAAGCGCGGCGAAGAAAGCATTCTGGGTGCCGTTGCTGTGGATGGCGGCGTCAGATTCAGCTTGCCCTCGCGCGAGGGGAGTGTGCAGGAGCCTGCTTGGTCTCCATATGTGACACCTTGAGTTTTGGCGTATTTTTTTTACTCAGGGCAGAGGAAAATAAAGTAGTTATGCGCTACATTAGACGCATCTTAGTTTCCAAACACTGGGGAAAGGGTAAGGACCATGAAAAACGCAACGCTTTACACAAAGTGGTTAGGGCTGGTTTTCGCATCACTGATTCTGGCAGCTTGTTCCGGTAACGACACCAAGGAGCAGGAGGCGGCGGCTGCAGCTGCCGCAGCTTCCGCTGAGCAGGCAGCTCAGGAGGCTGCCGCACAGGAGGCGGCGCAACAGCAAGCAGAGGCTGAGGCAGCCGCAGGCCAGAGAGAAACCGAAGCTGCGGCGGCTGCGGCGGGGACCGTTTTTTACTTTAATTTTGACAGCTCGTCTTTGACTGACGAAGCGCGTGCTCAGGTTGATGCTCACGTAGCAGCAATGCAGGGAAATAACGACAGTATCCGTTTAGAGGGCCACACTGACGAGCGAGGCACGCGGGAATATAACTTGGCTCTGGGCGAACGTCGCGCCAATGCAGTCAGAGACTATATGGTAGCCAACGGCGTACCAAGCTACCGAATAGAGACGGTGAGTTACGGCGAGGAAAACCCAGTGGCTTATGGCTCGGGGGAGAGTAATTGGCAGCAGAACCGTCGCGTTGAGCTCAAATAACTGAGGAAAAGACTGTGACAGTGTTACCCATGAAGCCGGCACTTTGTGCCGGCTTTTTGTTGCTGGGCACAAATTTGCCCTTATTTGCTCAGGATTATATCGACGTGGAAGCGGAGCGCCGGGCCGACGCCGAAAATCTTAATGCGCCGGCAGTAAGCGCCACTGTCGACAATGATGCCGCCAGCTATTCTGGGATACGACCTTATTCCGGTTCAACGACGATGGCTTCTCCGCCTTCTGATAGTGATGATGAAGGTATGACAGGTAGCGACTCCGGTAGCCTGATGTTGCGAGTGCAGCAGCTTGAAGCCGATGTTAGGCGTTTAAACGGACTCCTAGAAGAGGCTAGTCAAGCCTTGGTGCGATTGGAGGCTCAAAGTCTGGAGCGATATGTTGATCTGGATCGTCGCGTCGCTGCCGGTGTGGTGGCCGACACAGCAGCAGGCACAGACGAGGTGATGACTTCACCGGTGACTACCTCGATTGGAGATACCGATGGCGGCGTGCGTGTGGGTGCTGCTGATCCACAAGTGGGTGAAGAGGCCGCCTATCGGGCAGCCTATGAACTGGTTCGGGAAAAGTTATTTGATGACGCAGTGGCCGCTTTCCTTGCTTTTCTCACCGATTTTCCGTTTGGTCGTTACGCCCCGAATGCACACTACTGGCTGGGTGAGTTATACCTCGTTCTCGATCCCCCTGACCCAGAATTGGCGCGTCAGAGCTTTAAAATTCTGTTGGATCAATATCCAGCTGACCCAAAAATCCCAGACGCGCTATACAAGCTGGGTCGGGTACAGTTTATCAAGGGCAACCGACAGCGTTCACAGGAGTACCTTGACGAAGTCATTCGTGAATACCCCTCTCATCCAGCAGCACAGTTGGCGCGGCAGTTTCTACTGGAGAACTTTTAGCCATTTCGGGGCTTGAATTTTCACCTAGTAGGGTTAGCATACGCGCCTTCCCTTCATTGGGCCGTTAGCTCAGTCGGTAGAGCAGTTGGCTTTTAACCAATTGGTCGCTGGTTCGAACCCAGCACGGCCCACCATTATACCAACCACCCGTGGGTGGTGTTTTCATTTGAGTAGCGTGAGCCAACCGGTTTAACCGGCAGGGCTCTGGTATCCGGCAACCACTACCTTTAAGACGGAACTTTTTGTGTCATCACCCTTTTATCCCCCTTTGCGCACCCTAATGGGCCCCGGCCCTTCTGACGTTTCCCCGAGAGTGCTGGCTGCTGCGGCCAGGCCAACGATAGGGCACCTAGATCCTTTATTTGTTCATCTTATGGACGACGTTAAGCGATTACTGCAATTCGCGTTTCAAACGACGAACGAGCTGACTATCCCCCTCTCTGCGCCTGGTTCCGCCGGCATGGAAGCGGCCTTCGTCAATCTCCTAGAGCCAGGTGATAAGGCTATTGTCTGCCAGAACGGTGTCTTTGGCGGGAGAATGAAAGAAAATGTCGAGCGCTGCGGCGGTACTGCGGTAATGGTGCAGGATAGATGGGGTGATCCGGTCGACCCCGAGAAGGTAGCGGAGGCGATCGAGACGCATTCCGATGCCAAAGTTCTCGCCTTTGTTCATGCAGAAACCTCGACTGGCGTGCGCAGCGACGCTGAAAGGCTATGTGGCATGGCGAAATCCGCGGGTATGCTCAGTATTGTTGACGCAGTGACGTCACTGGCGGGAATCGATCTGCAGGTGGATGCCTGGGGTGCTGATGTTGTGTACTCGGGCACGCAAAAATGCCTTTCCAGTTTGCCAGGTATCGCACCCATTACCTTTAGTTCCGATGCAGTGGAGATGATCGCCACGAGAAAGCGTAAGGTGCAGAGTTGGTTCCTGGATATGAATCTGATCATGGGCTATTGGGGTGAAGGCGCCAAGCGTGCCTATCATCACACGGCGCCGGTAAATGCCATTTATGCGCTTCATGAAGCACTGCTGATGCTAGAGGAAGAGGGCCTTCAGGCCAGCTTTGCTCGCCACAAAGCAAATCATCTGGTTTTGACTAAGGGCCTTTCGGAGCTCGGCCTCAAACTCGCAGTCTCGGAACCGTGGCGACTGCCGCAACTCAACGCCGTCCTGATTCCTGATGGTCAGGATGACGCCGCAATTCGTAACGCCTTATTAAGGGAGTTCGATCTGGAGGTGGGCGCTGGTCTCGGGGAGTTGGCGGGTAAGCAATGGCGCATTGGGCTGATGGGTAGCAGTTGCAACACAACCAATATCAATCGATGTCTCACGGCTTTGGAGGCAGTATTGCGTCAGTGATAGACGCGAGGGTTACGCTTGGTGGGTCGCTGTCAAAACACTGCCGCTACTTCAGCTGGCGTAGTCTGGCTCCTCATCATCTAGTATGGCTTTGAGTTCCGCAAAGTGTCGCTCGGCCTGTCCCGGGTAATTCTCCAACTCCACCGCTGCTTTTTCGGCAACGGTATCTGGCAATACCTTGAGCGGCAAACCGGTCCACAGCGCTTTAACATAGGTTTCAGCTGCGCGCTCGAAATAGAATAGTCGATTGAACGCATCCGCCACATTGTCACCAATGACCATCACACCGTGGTTGCACATGATGAGCACTTTTTTCGATGCGTCCGCGAGGTGTTGGCAGCAGCGCTCGGCCTCCTCTTCGAAGGCCAGCCCACCGTAATCGCGGTCAACCGCATAGCGATTGAAAAACATCGCACAATTCTGGTCGATTGGTGGGAGACCGGGATCTTCCAGCGTTGCGAGTATGGTGGCGTGAATAGAATGTACGTGCAGCGCCACTCTGGCGTGAGGGCACTTGCGGTGCAGTGCGCCATGTAACCCCCAAGCCGTAGGGTCTGGCGCACCCGGCCTCTCCATGGTGTTGGGGTCATTAGCATCTACCAAAAGTAGATCGGATGCGCGGATGCGCGAAAAGTGCGATTGGTTAGGGTTCATTAAAAATTGCGTGCCATTGGCGCTCACCGAGACTGAAAAATGATTGGCTACGCCCTCATGGAAATTAAGGCGAGCTGCCCACCGAAACGCCGCTGCGAGATCCACTCGCTCCGCCCAGTGGGCATCGCATACAGTCGCTGGTCGTGGTGAATTAGCCCCTGCGTCTTGAGTCATCTCGATTTTTTCCAACATCACAGTCACTTACCATAACATCGCTCTCTCGCTCGGGGGAGAGTACGGGGTTGGTGCAAGCCGTTCAGGGTGTATCCGAGACGGGAAGGGGCGGGTTACTTGGGCCGATATCGGGATTTCGCAGGCTATACTCAGTACCCTAGGCTCAGACATTTATACAGGAGTAGAGCGGCATGACACTTCCTCGCTATGGGGTGCACGACGATATTGAGGATGTTGTGACAGCCCTTACGACGACCGGGGCCGTAGTGATAGAGAACCTATTACCTGAGAAGATTGTGTCTGGGCTCATCACTGACCTTCGGCCGCAGTTTGACCGGGAGGGCCACCTTTACCAAAACGGTTTTAACGGTCATCAAACCTTGCGTGTGGGAGGTGTAACAAAATATTCGGCCTACTTTGCCGATTTCCTGCTGAATCCCACTGTGCTTGCTGTGGCAGATGCAGTGTTGAAACCTTACTGCGACGTGTATCAGGTGGGGAGTACGACCGCTATTGAAATATTGCCGGGGGAGGGTGCGCAGGTGCTTCACGCTGATGACACCTGCTACCCGAGTCACTTATTGCCGTTTGAAGTTCAAATTTCGGCTCTGTGGGCCCTGGACGATTTTACGGAGGAGAATGGCGCGACGCGGATAGTGCGAAAGGAGGCCGGTATAAAGGATTCTGCGCAGGTTTGTGAAAAGGACGTAATTCAGGCAGTGATGCCCAAGGGTTCTGTAGTGTTGTATTTAGGTTCTACGTTACATGGCGGTGGCGAGAACCAAAGCGATGCGGCCAGAAAAGCAGTCGTCAATACCTACTGTTTGGGTTGGTTACGGCAGGAGGAGAACCAATATCTTACGTTAACACGCGACGAAGTGGCCTCGCAGTCTGAAGCGATGAGAAGGATGCTTGGGTTCCAAGCGCACGGCCCCTACCTCGGTGTTTGGCCAGATGATCCCGATGGGCTCTGGTATGAGACGTGAGCTTTTACGGGCAATGTTTTATATGAATTAATCAGAAGCCTGCGACGCCAGTGGGATAGGCGGCGCTGTCTCCCTCGATATCCGCGCCACTTGAAACTGACTGAATTGCCTCCTCCATAATGTGGAGGCCTGCTCGCAGGGTGTCTTCATTCATATTCAGCGCTGGATACAGGCGAATCGTATCCTCATGGTCCGAGATAGCCCACACTCCTCGCTCAAGCATCTCGCCTCTCACAGCGCGTGCTATCCACCAGTTCTCTCCTTCGCTGCCAGTCTGGCTAGCTCTCTCAAAACTAACCCCGATCAGTAGTCCATTCCCTCTAACCTGCCTAACAATGTCGTAGCTTTCCCAGTCTCGGGTGACGTCCTCAACAATCTGACCAAGCTTTGCCGCTTGAGCGACGATGCCATCTCTTTCGAATATCTGGAGGGTTTTTATCGCTGCGGCACACCCTGCGGGAGAACCTGCAAAGGTTGATCCAGAATTGAAGTGACCGTTATCACCGAGGATGTCATCGCGGGCGGAAATGCCCGATAGCGGTGCGATACCGCCTGACAGGTTTTTGCCATAAACCAAGATATCTGGGGTCACGTCGTAGTGCTCTATCGCCCACATTTTTCCGGTTCTTCCCAATCCGGTGAGCACTTCGTCACTGATCAGTAGCCAGTCGTTTCGGTCGCAAATGTCCCGAACTCCTCGCACAAATGCTTGAGTTGGAATCCAGTTGCCCCCTTCTGCCAGGCCAGGTTCTAGCATTACACCGGCAATATTGTCGCGACTCACTATTGTCTCGTGGATGTGGTGTTCCAGGTACCACAAGCAGAAATCTGCATATTGATCCTGTGAGAGATTAGCCGGGATATTGTCGCTAAAGGGATAGGGAGCACGGACCACGCCGCCTGACCAGGCTTCTAGAT
>Ga0209374_1000622_pt1 | contig 38498 bp, 38 predicted proteins | sample SaaInlLV_DNA_10m_FD_184683 | JGI IMG/M metagenome (GOLD analysis project Ga0209374, IMG submission 184683) | Marine microbial communities from expanding oxygen minimum zones in the Saanich Inlet - SI075_LV_DNA_10m (SPAdes) (version 2) | ecosystem: Environmental > Aquatic > Marine > Unclassified ... | reverse complement strand
CATCTCCAAATTTATAATTTATAATTTCTCCATTCTTTAGTTTCATTTTTGTGTAGGAGAGTTCATATTGGTCTATAGTTACACCTTCATTATCAGTTTGAAACAGCATTAATTCTATAATTTCTCCATTATTTAGTTCATAAAAAGAAAAATAAAATTTGTGTTCATCATCTTCTGATTCCATTTGACATCCGTAGTTTTTATATCTGATTACTTTTAATTTCATAAAAAAAACATTTGTGTATAAATCTAATTGTGAGGCTTAAAAATAACTAAATTTAAATAAAAAGATAAAATACCAGTTAACTAGAGAAAGTTATTTATTACCTTTAAATCTCAAAGATATCATTCTCTATTTCTGAAAAATCAATATACATTCTCTCGTCAAATTTTACTTTTAAGTCACTTACTAAACAGAAGTTGTTGTTAAACTTTTTTAAATGTCTTGAAGGGTCGTTTGTTAAAGTATAATTTTTAACTTCATTAGAATTATTTAACTCGTAAAAGAAAAATTCTTTACTTGTATTAAAAATTCTCTTTACTAGCAGTATTGGAAAAATAATTTGCATAATAGGTGTTTTATTTTGTAAAAATATAAAACCTAAAATGTAAGATCTAACAAAAAACACTCGTTTTATGCTCTTTTTTAATAAAATATTGTTGTATGTATCTTGCATTAAATCATTAAACAAAGACTATTTTAAGACCCTTTGAAGGCGTTTTAAGAGACAATCTAACTTGCTTAAACAAGGACAAGCATTGTAATCTTTTAGGCATTCTGGTGCTATAGAAATATTTAAGAGAACTGGTTCTACAACCAAGCTAAAGAAAGCTATGGGACATGCATCAATAAATGTAAGTCTAACCTATTTACGTGGTTTAGAAATAGCTGAATTAAAAGAAGAAGATATGTCTATGGTTATACTTCTATAGTTTCAGTCTTAATATTTTTTTTTGGCTCTATATACTTTAAGTAAAAATCCTTGACGCATTTTTCTTCCTCATCATAAAGTGTAAACCAATCTATTACATCTACTGCTGGGGGAGAAGAATCAAACCATTTATAAAACTCTTTAGACATTCCTTCCGCATCATTAGCTTTTGCATTTCCGAATTTATAATTTCTAATTCCTCCGCTTTTTAACTTCATTTTTGTGTAGGAGAATTCATATTGGTCTATAATCACACCTTCATTATCAGCTTGAAACAGCATTAATTCTATAATTTCTCCATTGCTTAGTTCATAAAAAGAAAAGTAAAATTTGTCCTTATCATCCTCTGATGTCATTTGACACCCATAGTTTTTATACCTTATTACTTTTAGGGTCATATTGTAAAATTAATTTAACCTATTTGGATAAGAATTGAAGAGGATTAAAATGTATCAAGGACAAAGTTGACTTTTAAATTAGATTCAAATAAATCATTCTGAAATCCAATAAGATTTACTTCTTTAGATATCAATACTTCAGTGAACTGAACCTTATTCCCCCATCGAATTTCCTCAATATTTTTAGCCATTGAAATTAAATTAGCATATTTATCATTAATCTTCTTGTGTTTCAAACATTTTTCTAAGAAGTTAAAGGATCTATGTTCAGGGAAGTCAAGATCAGCATCTTCATCAAAAATAGTTATACTCTCACAGTTATCATCTAAATAGTCTGTATAAGAACGATCATTATCATTTAAAAACCAATAATCCTCATGATGATCAATGTATGAAAATATAAAGTCAGGATCTTCAAAACTTTTAAACTGATCTTTATTGTATGATGATATCTTATTCTTTTTAAAAAATTGAATATCAACTTTTTTTGTTCCAGGAGTTAAACTGGTCTAACACCCTTATTTTTTTTATTCGATTGTAAAAACTCATAAGCAGCTTTATAATATTCTTCTTTTTTCATTTAATTGTTAAGTTATTAAATTGAAATAATATTTTTTAAATATACAGTATTTTAAATATTTATAGTTTTTTTAATCTTTGCTAATTACTTTAACTAAAGTTGTTATCGTTTAAGTTTATTTTAGGATATTTAATTTGAAGTAAATTCATTCCTTTATAATTATACATAATATTTTTAAATCAACTTGCTTAATCCAAAAATTGTGATTAATTTTGCATACTATAATTAGCGCTACATTGATGAGAAGTGAAGAAATAATAAAGGAGTTTTTGTCTAAAAATAATGTTAAAATAAATATTTTAACTTATTTGGAAGTAGTTGAAGATAGTAATTATGAAATTAGACCAATTGATAGGGAAATAATCAATCATATTATTGTAGATGCATATAATGGCTTTTCAGAATCTGTAAAAACCATATCTAATGAAATTACCAAAAAATACAATGTCTTTTTGGGAAGAAAAGAAAAAAAAATTATTAAAAAGGCACTTGACTATAAATTATATGATGAACTTAATAAAATTTCAAACATTAAAGATAAAATAACAAATGAACAACTAACTAATATTGTAAAAAAAGATCGAATCAAGAATGAGTTAATAGTTAATGAGTGCAAAAATGAGTTTATAAACAAATTAATTGAAGCTATAAAAACAAGGAATAAAAAAAGAATCACAGATTATTTAAATTTTCTTTATTCCAGATTGTTAAAACATAATGAGTTTTATGAAAGAAGTATAAACGATATTTTCTGTGAAAATAAACTTTTTTTTGATGAAGGTGATTATAAAAAAATTTTTGAAAATTGCTCCTCTGCAACTGAAAAAACTAACTATGAAATTGCTGTACAAAATTTCAATATTATATATCAAGAAAAAATTATTGATAATTCAGAGGATCTAAATGAAATTGTCGTAATAAAAATTGATCAATTTTTATTTAATGAGTTTAATTCAAAAGAAAAATTCTATTCATATGTTTTTCAAATAATTGTTGAATCTTATAAAAAAATCAAAAATCATAGATCATTAATTATTAAAGTAGATAATATAATTTTTGATGACGTTAATTTAAAATGGGAGATATACTCATACATAACTATATTTTCTGAAAATTTTATAAGTTATAAAGAAAAAAGAAGTTATTATAAACCTGAAGAAATTTGCATAGACTATTTAGAGCACAAATACTCAGTTGGCAAGAGTGATTTATTACTTGATAATCTAAAAAAATATTACAAAAACGATAAAGAGATATTAAAAAAACTAAGTAATGAATTAAAAATTAAAAATTTAAAAAGTGAATTAGATTTTTTTAAGAACGTAAGGACTGGATTTCAATTTGTAGATTGTATAATATTGGAAAGGGACATTCTATTTGATAATAGTGAAGACGTAAAATTCTTAAACAATAATAATGAGCTATTATTAGTTTTTTCAAAACATCAAATAGATGATAGAAAGTTACCTTGCCCTGTTTGTTCCTCCCTAAAAATATCTGGCAACTCATACCCAGAAATAGGTATAAAAAGTTGGGAATGTAAAAATAACTTTTGTTCAGAAAGAAGTAAAACAAACAGAGGAAAAAGATATTCTTCCAAAAGTAATGATATGCAATCTGCAGTTTCCAACGATTTGTCAGCTAATATTATTAGTAAAGATTTAATAAAAAAATGGCGGAAAGATATTGTATCCTCAAATAATTTTGAGAGTTTGTACGAGATGATTATTCGATATTTTTCTTACAGTAAAGGAAAAGTTCTATTTATTAACTTCAATAAAGAAGGTTTAATTATACCAAAAGATTTACAAGAAAGTAGAAAAATTAACTTCTCGAATATTTTTAATTTTTTGTCAAAAAATAAATTTGATAACTCTAACTATAATAATTTCATTAATAGTGATTTTATGGATAAATTTATTTATGATTATCACAATCACAACACTAAGACCTTCAAGCATAATGAAAATGAAAAATTTGAAATTTTCAACGAAAACTGTTTAACTTTTTTAAGAAATACTTCTCCAAACACCATAGACCATATGGTTACTTCACCTCCTTATTATAATGCTAGAGAATATTCTCAATGGAAAAATCTATATAACTATCTGAATGATATGTATAAGATTTGCAAAGCCTCATATGATACCTTAAAGCCTGGTAGTGTATTTTTTTATAATATAGGAGACATCTTTGATAACCCAAACACTATTGTTAAATCTAAAATGGGAGAAAAAAGAGTAGCTCTAGGAGCATACTTAATATTATTATTTAGAAAAGCTGGATTCGAACTCCTGGAAAATATCATTTGGAATAAAGGAGAAACTCAAAGTAACAGGCATAAAAATGATGGGAATTTCACACCATATTATCAAAAACCAGCTAACTGCTATGAACATATGTTTATCTTCAAAAAGCCTGGAAAACTGAAAATTAATAAAGTACTTAAGCTCGACAAAAATATTCAAAAATTTTCGCCAGTAATAAAAATAAATAGTAAGGGAGAAAATAATTTTGGACATACTGCGCCGTATCCCATAGATTTACCTTTATTGTCTATTTTAACTTTTACAAATCAAGGAGATATTGTATTTGATCCATTTTTAGGTAGTGGAACAACAGTTTATACAGCTGTAAATAATGAAAGAAAAGGAATTGGAACAGAGCTAGATACTGAATATTTTGAGTTAGCAAAAAAGTTTATAGAAAAAGAGGTTAATAAATTGACTCTATTTTAGTCATTAAGATTTGAGTAGCATTTTTCTTTTTTCTACTCTCTCATTCTCCTTTTCATAATATTCTTCAAGATTAAAATTTTGTTGCATCATGTTTGATAAATGTTTAGACCAAAATAAATTAGTAGGGCGAGAAGGTGAAATTATAAATTTGTTTTTATTATCAAAGTAAAATCTATCTTTATTAGCCGCTTCATTATGGCAAATAACACTACTTTCTTCTAATCCACTTGTTTTGAAATCTTCAATGCTTATGTTTTTTAATTGAATGGAGTCAATCAACACTCCTGCACCTAACTTTAAAGATGGATGATTTATACAATATTGATATAAATTGCCTTCATCATAATTTCGATCTTCTAAATAAACTTTGGCTTGTGTTTTCAATAGATCAACAACGTTTTTAAAATTAGAATCAATATCAAAACAATGCAAAGCAAAAAATGACATTGTAATATCCATATCAAGACAAACTTGCTCGTTAGCATAATCGGTAGCTGGATTAAATAATAATTGATCGTTGATTCCTTCATGGCTTTCAATACTTGTTTGTTCTCCACCTTTTATTGAATAATAAATATTACCCTCCCAAACAGTATTATCACCTTTTCCTTTATATGGTATTAAAGGATTTCTTTTAATAGGAGAAAATTTAATATCGAAACCATCTTTAGATTTTTTCTCTGTAAAAGCCTTATAACTACTTCTAGGTATGGTAGCTCCGCTATCACCGTCTTCTGTTCTGAATGTTACTATAGCTGATATTTTTTCGTCTGAACCTATTCTTTTTTTTAGAAATTTATGAATTTTATTTTCAGAGTATAGTGGGTTTAAAAAATCATCATTTACAAATTCAACACAAACACCTCCATAAAAAGTTTCTAAATGCTCCAAAGTCATGTTGTTAGAATACAATGTTTTCCATGATAGCAATACTCGATTGTTTCTATGCGTTCTCTTTTGGAATAGCATATCAGGGACACTGTATTGACTAGTTTTACCATTAAGATTATTAAACTTTTCTCTTATCTTAGGATCAATTTCTTTCCAAAATTTAAAAAGTTTTCTTTTAAGTTTATTAGCTTCATTAAGTTCCATAATATAAAATTTTAATTCAATTAAAAAATTGATATACATCAATTTCTAAGGCATCTGCAATCTTTTGAATATTTATAAGCGTAATATTCTTTTCAGATCTTTCTATCATTCCAATATAAGTTCTATGTAAACCTGCACGGTGGGCTAGTTCTTCTTGTGAGTATCCCTTTTCAATTCGTTTATCACGAACTTTTTTTCCAAATCTAATAAGGACACTTTGTCTAGATTTCATTATTTAATATTTTTAGTCAAAGCTAACTATAGTATTCAAAGTATTCAACATACTATAATTAGCATATTTTTATATTGTAACTAAAAAATATCTTGAAGATTTCTTAATATGAGTATTTAATATGAAATAATTTTTTTGGATTTCTAAAATGTGTGGATGTTTACCACCTACTATAAACCTCCCCCCAAAGAACCTATATGTAAACTCCCCCAACCAAGATTATGTATAATAAATTAACCCATTGATTATGAATGAAGTATTTGACCAATCCGTAAGAATATTACAACTAGTAAGTGAACAGTTAGTAATGACCTATCAAGAGATCAACGTATGGATCTTTTTGATTATCGAACCCATTGTATTTGTGATCCTACTAATTAAAATCTATCTGCTAACTAAAAAACTTAAGAACTATGAAAGAAGCTAATGAACGATTCATAAGACTACTAGGCTATGTAGTGATAGTAATTACCTCCATGCAGTTTCACGATCTTTTACAAACACCTTCTATGTTATTTTTTGGGTTTTTATGGTTCGCAAAAACTAAAGATTAGTAACTTAGAATTTAATATGATTTTTAGATAGAAAAGGCAACGATCTAGGCAACTAAAAAAAAGAAACCTTGTAAATCAGTGACTTACAAGGTTTGTTGCGGAGAAAGAGGGATTCGAACCCCCGGAGGTGTGACCCTCAACAGTTTTCAAGACTGCCGCATTCGACCACTCTGCCATTTCTCCAATGGGGTGCAAATATAAAAGGGTTTTTAGTTCTATCAAATACTTTTTGTAATTATTTTTAAAAAAATAACCCTAAAATTTTTAAGCATTTATTAAGACCATTTTTTGTCAAAGCGTTTTAAAATTATATACTTTTGAAAAAAATATAAATTATGGACATTATAAAAGCGTTAAATTGGCGTTACGCTACCAAAAAGTTTGATTCTGAGGCTGTTATTTCAGACGAAAAAATAGATCTACTAAAAACTGCATTTAATCTTACAGCAAGTTCTTATGGTCTTCAACCCGTGAAAATGCTTATCGTGAGTGATAAATCAACTTTAAATGCTTTAGTGCCGCTATCGAGTAATCAAAAACAGGTTGGTCAAGCTTCTCATCTGTGTGTGTTTTGTGTAAAAACTACAATCGATGAAGCCTACATAAGAGCTTTTTTTGATCGCATCATAGCAACAAATAACACGCCAGATGACGTTTTAAGTCCGTTTCGATCTAGTGTTATAAGCAGCTTTGCGTCGAAATCTGATGATGATATTTTTAAATGGGGTGCAAAACAAGCGTATTTAGCAATGGGAAATATGCTGACGGTTTGTGCGACTCAAGGCATTGATGCCTGTCCAATGGAAGGCTTTGATCCAGAACAATACGATCGTTTTTTTAAGCTTAATGAAAAAGGCTTACGGTCGGTATTAGTGATGCCAATAGGCTATCGTGCTGAAGATGATATGTTTGCAAGTATGAAAAAAGTTCGTAAACCCTTAACGGATTCAATTATAGAAATTAAATAAAAAATAGGATGCCTGGATTTGAGTTATTTGGTGATGCCGAACGTAACGAAGTAAATGATGTTTTAAATAGTGGCGTGTTAATGCGCTATGGATTTGATGGCATGCGTCAAGGCCATTGGAAAGCCAAGACATTGGAACAGGCTATCCAATCTCGATTTGAGGTGAATCATGCCCAACTTTTATCAAGTGGAACTGCAGCTGTCAGTCTCGCTCTAGCATCTGCTGGAGTAGGTGCTGGCGATGAAGTCATCATGCCTAGTTTTACATTTGTTGCAAGTTTTGAAGCCATTCTAATGCTGGGTGCCATTCCTGTAGTTGTAGATATTGATGATACGCTAACGTTAGATATTGACGCTGTTAATGCGGTAATCTCTCCAAAGACTAAAGCTATTATGGCCGTACACATGTGCGGTAGTATGGCGGATTTAGATGCTCTAAAGCACATAAGCGACACACACAATTTGTTTCTTATAGAAGATGCTTGTCAAGCTATTGGCGGAACTTACAAAGGAAGAGCATTGGGTACTATTGGTGATTTAGGGTGTTTTTCTTTTGATTTTGTAAAAACAGTAACTTGTGGTGAAGGTGGTGTCATGATCACAAATAATGAACAATTTTACACCCATTCGGATCAGTTTAGCGATCATGGTCATGATCATCAAGGATCGGATAGAGGCGCTGAAACACACCCAGTTTTAGGCTACAATTTTCGTATTTCCGAGTTGAACGCTGCCGTAGGCGTTGCACAGTTTAAGCGTTTAGATGAATTTTTAGCGATTCAAAAAAACCATTATACCATTATTAGAACTGAATTGTCTAAGTTGAAAGGAGTTACTTTTAGAACTGTTCCAGAAGGCGGTGAAGAAAGTTATGCATTTTTAAATTTCTTTTTGGACGATTTAGAAACCGCTCGAAAGGTGAGTACTGCCTTTAAAACTAATGGTATCGACGTGTGCTTTCATTATTTTGATAATAATTGGCATTATATTCGTAAGTGGGAGCATCTCAAAGAACAGAAATCACTTTTCCCTCTTAGTCAGGAAGTAAAAAATGGCTTATCATATTTAAAAGCTAAAACTTTTGAAAAATCGGATCATTATATCGGTCGAAATATATCCTGTCTGATAAAATTATCATGGACAGAATCAGAAGTAAAGCAAAGAGCTCAAACTATGGCTTCAATAATCCGAGAAGCTACACTCTAGTATTTAATGTAGTCAACTATTTCTAATCCATAACCAATAATACCAACACGTTTGGTTTGTTTGCTGTTAGAGATCAGTCCCAATTTATGAATATTAAGATCATGCAAGATTTGAGCACCAATCCCAAAATCTTTAGTATCCATAACGATACTCGGGGCTTTGGTCACTTTCCCTTTTTGTTGGCTATTTTTTACAAGCTCTAAGCGTTTTAATAAATTAGCAGGTTGAATACTTTGGTTTATGAAAATAATGGCACCTTTTTCGTGTTTATTTATAAGTTGAAACATGCCATCCAACTGTTTATCTGCATTATTTGTTAACGTCCCTAAAATATCATTATTAACTAGGGTAGAGTTGATACGAGTTGGTATTGTTTCATTAGTACTCCAAGTTCCTTTTGTTAGTGCAATGTGAACGGCGTCATTTGTTGTTTGTTGGTAAGCTCTAAGTCGAAAATCGCCAAAACGTGTTTCAACTTGAAAGTCTTGTTTTTTCTTGATTAAAGAGTCGTGTTCCATGCGATAGGCAACTAAATCTTCAATAGAAATTATTTTTAAATCAAACTTTTCAGCGACTTTCCTAAGTTCTGGCAAGCGTGCCATGGTACCGTCATCATTTAAGATTTCCACCAATATTCCAGCGGGTTCAAACCCTGCCAAACGTGCCAAATCTACAGCAGCTTCTGTGTGTCCTGTACGTCGTAAAACACCACCATTTTTTGCCTTTAACGGAAATATATGACCAGGACGTCCAAGATCATGAGCTTTTGTGGAGGAATCCACTAAGGCTTTGATAGTTTTTGACCGATCTGAAGTGGATATTCCTGTGGTACATCCATTTCCAATTAAATCAACAGAAACTGTAAATTGGGTATTGTGAAGTACTGTATTATTTTGGACCATCATGTTAAGGCCTAATTCGTCACATCGTGTTTCGGTAAGGGGCGCACAAATGAGTCCTCGACCATGTAAGGCCATGAAATTTATCATCTCAGGAGTTACCTTTTCAGCAGCGGCAATAAAATCACCTTCATTCTCTCTATTTTCATCATCAACGACCACAACGACTTTGCCTAATCGAATGTCATTAATAGCATCTTCGATACTATTTAATTCAGCTTTTTTTTGTGGATGTTGTTCTGTGATGGACATTATATGTTTTTTTGCAAAGATATTATAAGTAATTTAATCGCTAGGCTATTTTATTTAAATCTTCTTCCATTTTTGTAATAAAATACTTTCTGTAAAAATAAAAAATAGGCATCCCAATAAGAATTAGAATGAATGCTTTATTAAAAAATTTAACCTCTAAAAAGTCGTAAAAAGTAGACTGGTTTTTGATTGTTTTTTTCAAAACAATTAAAAAGAAAATTAAGACTAAAACAGCTATAACAGTAAAAGTTTTGCCCACAACAGGAAATCCATTATTATTTAAAATTAGCCCCCCTAATCCTAACACAAGACATATACTATTCAATGCTAATCCTAGCTTTGAATTTTCTTTAAAATCAATATAATACTGTACTGCATTTTCATAGTTAAGGTTCGTTAAATCCCCACTCATTTTGAGTTCAAGTTCACTAATCCCTCTTGAGTTTAGCACAGCTAATGCACTTTGTTTGTAATTTAATGCGTGTTTATATTGACGGAAATTTTTAACGATATTAATTAATTTTTCATTTTCAAATGTATGTAGTTCTCTAATTTCTTCTGAGCTCGTCTGTTTGTCATTACTTAGCTGCGTGTCAGCGTTTGACACTACCAGTTTCTTTAAAGGAATTAAAATACTGTCCGCATCTACCAAAGCGCGATCTTTTGTAGCTCTACTGGTTAAATAAATACTAAAAGGCAATAATATCAATGATGACATCCAAGCTGCTAAAACTGGATCTATACTACTATCTTCAGAACTGTTTTTGGCGAATAAACTGATAAAATGATACGTTAAAAATATGAGTATAGCAATGATTAACGGCAGCCCAATTCCGCCCTTTCGAATAAGTGCTCCAAGAGGTGCTCCTACAAAAAACAGAATGATACACGATAACCCTAATGCAAACTTATCATGAAATGCTACAATATGTTTGTTGATGTTAACTTGAGAATTCAACATGGTTTTTGACTTGTTTTTCAAGTCCTTTTTTGCGTTTTGAACCGTATTTATGGCTAAATCAATTAACTGAATTTTTTTTCGACTTTCATATAGCTTCAAAATATCAACTGCTTCTGTTAGAGAATCCAATTCGATTGCTTTATAATTAAGATTTAATGCATATTGATTGGTCTTTTTTAACATCGTGTTTGAAAAGTTGGTCAATATTGTGCCTCTTTTTATATACAGAGAATCTATAGCAGTGTTCAAATCAATTACATTCAACATGGTGTGTTTTGTAATGCTCTCTTTTTTAGTAAAATCAACATCATTAAATTGGGACGCATCTATGTTGATAATATATTTTTCAAAAGTACTTTTGACTTGCGGCCTATTTTTGGTGCGTTTGGTATAGTCAGCAGGTTGAATTTCATCGTAATAGTTTCCGTCAAAAAGTAGGAGCTGTAAAACATCAGAAGATTCATCACTAATAAATTCTCCAGTTTTAGATTTTATTACGGTGAAGTTTCCGTTATAAGATCCTTTTTTTTGATGGATGATCACATCCTTTAGAAATTCACCATTTTCGCCACTTTTTTCTGCAACTTTAATGTTTATAGCCCCCAATTGATTAAACTGTCCTTCAGCGATTATCATGGCGGGTTTCACTTTCGCGATATTTCTTCTAAGGCTATAAAAATTAAATTCTGCTAATGGAATCACACTATTGGCAAAGAAAAAACTAATCACAGCTAAAAACACAATAAACACACTCAAACTTTTCATGGCGCGTTGGAGAGAAATCCCCGTAGATTTCATAGCCGCAAATTCATAATTCTCTGCAAATCCTCCAAAAACCATTATGGATGCGAGCAAAATAGTGAGCGGTAAAACTAAGACTACAATTCGAGGAGAAACATATAATAAGAATTTAAAGACCACTTCTAGTTCTAGATCTTTACCTGCAAGTTCCGAAATATAAACCCAAACGGATTGTAATATAAAAATCATCATCAGAATAGTAAATACACTAATAAATGTTTTTAAATAAGTACTTAGTATGTAACGGTCTAAAATTTTCAAGGGAACCTTAATCTAAAGTATTGATAAAATAGTCACTGTATTTTGAAGCGTCAAAAACAAATAAGTTTTTAGGTAAGGGTTGATTTGTTTTGAAAGTAGTTATAGTTAACGTTGTTTTTGTAGCATTATTTCCAATTTCAATTAGATTATAAACATGTTTGGTATTGATGTCAATTCCCAACAACACATACTTAATTTCTGTAGTTGAATCTATAGGCGTTAATTTTATATATTGAATTTTTCGACCTCTTATATTTTGAACGATATCCATTTTATAAGTATACCCTTCTTCATAAAATGAAAGTAATTGGCTAGGGGTGATGGTATTTTCTTCTGCAGTATTTTGTGTAGAAATTGTAACTTCTTCGTCTTCGGGACTGATGGTTATAAGTTTTTCACCATCAAATATTCTAGTGATTCCAAGGATGTTTAATAGATAATTGTCACCTACTAAAGTAACATTTCCTCGTGTTTCTTGATGAATATTTTCTTCATTGTTATCTAAAACATACTTAAAATCAAGGACCATATTTTCGTAGCCATTCACTTTAGCACTGACCTGATCTAACAAGGCTTTTGCTTCAGGCTCACGATTTTGAGCATGAAAAGTCACACTATTCATCGCTAAAATAAATACAATAATCTTCTTCATAATTATTCAGTTTCTTGATCCAATAATTGGTTTAGTGCAAGGAAATCAGGAATGAGTACTTGACGTGCTTTACTGCCTTCAAATGGTCCAACAATACCCGCGGCTTCTAATTGGTCTATTAATCTTCCAGCTCTATTGTATCCCAGTTTTAATTTTCGTTGCAATAAAGAAGCTGAACCTTGTTGTGCTGTAACAATAACTTCAGCAGCTTCTCTAAAGAGTTGATCTCTTTCATCAATATTATTATCAAGACTTGTGCCAGAGTCTTCACTGACATACTCCGGTAATAAATAGGCGCTAGGATAGGCTTTTTGTGCACCAATGTAGTCTGTAAGTTTTTCGACTTCTGGTGTATCCACAAAAGCACATTGAATACGAATCATATCATTTCCTTGATTATATAATAAATCTCCTCGACCAATCAACTGATCTGCACCAGAACTATCCAAAATGGTACGCGAATCAATTTTAGAGGTCACACGAAATGCAATTCGTGCAGGGAAATTGGCTTTAATAATTCCCGTAATCACATTTACAGACGGTCTTTGGGTAGCGACAATCAAATGAATTCCTATAGCCCTTGCCAACTGTGCCAAGCGAGCAATAGGCGTCTCAACTTCTTTGCCCGCAGTCATGATCAAATCTGCAAACTCATCTACAACCAATACAATATAGGGCAAAAATTTATGTCCATCATTGGGGTTGAGTTTCCGCGCTTTGAACTTTTCGTTGTATTCTTTTATATTTCTACAAAATGCATTTTTGAGTAACTCATAACGGTTATCCATTTCAATACATAATGAATTTAAGGTATTGATAACTTTGGTATTGTCGGTAATAATGGCATCTTCGCTATCAGGAAGCTTTGCTAAATAATGCCGCTCAATTTTATTGAAAAGTGTTAGTTCAACTTTTTTAGGATCTACTAAAACAAACTTAACTTCTGCTGGATGTTTTTTATAGAGCAGAGAGGTAAGCACTGCATTCAGTCCAACTGACTTTCCTTGTCCAGTTGCCCCAGCCATTAAAAGGTGTGGCATTTTAGCCAAATCAACAACAAAGGTTTCGTTGCTAATTGTTTTTCCTAAGGCTATGGGGAGCTCCATTTCTGATTTCTGAAACTTTTGAGATGCGATTACCGAATGCATAGAAACAATCGTTGCATTTTTATTTGGAACTTCAATACCAATTGTTCCTCGACCTGGAATCGGTGCAATAATCCGAATACCTAGTGCAGACAGTGATAAAGCAATGTCATCTTCCAAATTTTTGATTTTTGAAATTCGAACTCCAGCTTCGGGAATAATCTCGTAGAGTGTTACTGTTGGACCAATAGTGGCTTTGATGTTTGCAATTCCAATTTTATAATTGTTAAGGGTCTCAACAATTTTGTTTTTATTTTCTTCTAATTCTTCTTGGTTGATGGTAATTCCTTCCGTGTTGTATTTTTTGAGTAAATCTAAGGGCGGAAATTGGAATTTAGACAATTCTAAGGTGGGATCTACTTCTATAAAGTCGTCCACTAATTTTGCCGCAAGGTTATCGGTTTCAGAAACTTCTTCAACATTCGCTTCGATTTTCATTTCTATAGTATCATCTTCACTATTTTCTTCTTCAATAGGAGGAGTGACCTCTAAATTGTTTTGAGCGTCAATACTCGAATGATTTGAGATGGTAGGCTCTAAATTTTCAAGCGGAATTTCAAATGAGGATTTCACAGTTTCAGCTTCATCAGATAAACTATTATCTACCGCAACAGGTGACTGTATATGATCTTCTGACAGTTCAGATTTAAGTTCGTTTTTTGTTCGGATAAACAGACGTGCAATGTGTTGTGGGCCAACTTTAAAACGTATTGCAACGTAAACAATAAAACAAAAGACTAACATAAGGGCGGTTCCAATTTTACCAACATAGTCCTGAAGTAATATGTTTAATTCAAACCCAATTGTGCCGCCTAGTTTTGGTGCTGTATGAAATACAAATCCAAAGACCATGGACCCCCATATAATAACTAGTGTTCCCCAAAACCAATTACGCCATAAACGTTTTTTTGAGGAGTTAGCTAAGACTGAAATTCCTGATAATAGCAAAAGTCCTGAACCTATAAATGAAGTCACGCCAAAGCCTTTATAAATCAGTAGATGGCTAATCCAAGCGCCCACTTTACTAAGCCAGTTGTTAGTGTCAATGGATCGGTTTGTGAAATCGCCAAGAACAGTTTGGTCACTTTCTCCAGTAAAAAAATAGGAGAGTAGAGCGATAAACAACAAGATCCCACTAATTACAAGAAAACTTCCCATCACCAACCGTTGCGAGCTCGAGAGGGTAAAATTAAATTTTGAGAAACGTTTTTGGGTAGTTTTGTGTGTTGATTTTCTAGCCATTGCTCTTTCAGAGGTTTTAACAAAAATACAAATTACAAACGTTTATCCTATTAGTTGATGCTGTTTTGTTTTCAACAATAGTATACATGAGATGTAATTAACGACTCCGTTTTTAGTTCTTTGGTTTTAAGCGATTAGATTGAACTATAAGTATGGTGATTTCAATACCTACTAAACTCATTAGAACATAAGATTGTGTTTTTTCATCAATATTAAAAAAAAACAAAATAGTTCCGATACTTATCACACTTAGACCTGTAAGCACCATATATTTTTGGGTAATACGCGTTAATTTATCCGTATCAATTTTAGCTTTCTTTTCCTGGGATAATGTGTTGTAACCTGCAATTAAATCTGGGTTATTCCTAGCAATAAGTCCTGTTAATATTAAAATTATTCCAGTAATTAGACTTCCGTATATCATAATATAACAATTAATTTGCATTCAAATTTAATAATTCAACATCATAAAAACTGTTTATATTTATGTAAATTTGATCTAGAATATAAAATTATGGAAAACGACTTAGGCGATTACCGCCAATCTTATGAAAAAGGAGCGCTTCTAGAGACTTCTATTTCAGATAATCCTATGGAGCTATTTCAGAAGTGGTTTCATGAAGTGGATACGCATTTTCAAAATGGTGAAACCAATGCTATGACCATTTCTACACTTGGCTTAGATGGTTATCCTAAAAATAGAGTAGTGTTGTTAAAAAAATACACACATGAAGGTTTTATTTTCTATACTAATTATGAAAGTGAAAAAGGAAAAGCTATCGCAGAAAACCCAAATGTATGCCTGTCATTTCATTGGGCGACTGCTGAACGCCAAGTCATTATAAAGGGTACGGCCGAAAAAATTGCTAAAAATTTGAGTGACGGCTATTTTGAATCTCGTCCAAAGGGCAGTCAGCTGGGTGCTTTAGGGTCAAAACAGAGTACTGTTATTGCTAATAGAGCTGTTTTGGAAGATAAATTAAAAGCATTAGAATTAGAATACGATACCAAAACAATTACTCGCCCTGAATTTTGGGGAGGGTTTATTGTTAAACCCATCGAAATTGAATTTTGGCAGGGTAGAGCTAATCGTCTTCATGACCGAATTCGCTACCAATTACAAGCTGATTTCTCTTGGAAAATGGAACGTTTATCGTCTTAATTTTATGAAATCTATAACCTTTATTCGTCATGCAAAATCGTCTTGGCAGTACAAGCTTCCAGATGAAAAACGCCCGCTTAATAAAAGAGGTTTATTTGATGCCGAATTTATGTCTTCTCTAGATATTATAAAATCAATTCAACCTGATGCTGTGTTTTGTAGCTCTGCAGAACGCACTCGAGAAACCTGTAATTTTTTTCTAAGAAACGCGGTCTCTTCTGAGATAGAAGTGGCCTATTCAGAAGATTTATATGATTTTAGTGGTACAAGTGTAGAGGCGTTTATCAAGAGGATAAATCCCAAGCTTTCAAATGTGTTTATTTTTGGGCATAATAATGCATTAACAGCACTGGTTAATCAAATGGGAAATCAACACATAGACAACATTCCTACTTGTGGAATTGTTAAAATAAATTTTAAATCTAAAACTTGGTGTGATTGTTCAAAAGGAACTATTGAATTTCAGTTATTTCCAAAAAATTTAACGACTTAAGTTTATAATTATCCGTGGATGGTTTTGTCTACACTCAATGTTTTCATAATTTCCGCTTCAAATTCTAAAAGGGCATTCCATTTTTGATCTACTTCTGTTCGGTCCCCATATTGTCTAGCAAATCCTAAAAATGAGCTGTAATGATTAGCTTCACTGATCATTAATTTTCTGTAAAATTTAGCCAGTTTTTTATCTTCCAAGTGTTCTGATAACAAACGAAACCGTTCACAGCTTCTAGCTTCAATTAAGGCCGCTAAAAGTAAACGGTGTACCAATTGGGTTGTACGACTTCCGCCTTTTGGAAAAAATTGAAGTAATCGAGAAACATAGGCGTCTTTTCGGTCTCGTCCTAATGTAAATCCACGTTCCAATAATAAATCGTGAACCATTTTGAAATGACTCATTTCTTCTTCTACCAAAGCAATCATTTCTTGAACTAAAGCTGTATATTCCGGGAAACTTACAATCAAAGAAATGGCAGTACTTGCGGCTTTTTGTTCACAAAAGGCATGATCAGATAGAATATCTTCTAAGTTCTTTTCAGCGATATTAACCCAACGGGGGTCTGAAGGTAATTTTAGTCCTAACATAACTTATAAATCTAAATCAAATGTTTTGCGTAATAGCTCTACGTGTCTATTTTTTTCAACGAGTTTTTGATATTTATCTTCAGGGGTATAGGCGTATTGTTTTTCAAGCGTTTCATTGACAACAATATCCAATGTAATGGAGAAATTATTGATAGATTTTCTTAGATATTGTAATAATTCAAATTGTTGCCGTTCAACTTCAATTTTATTGGTGGTGTTTGGAAACTCTAGCCGAATGGTATTTTCATTGACTAATTTTGGCGTATCAATTTGAAGAATTGCGGCAAGGTTGTATTTGCCATCAGCTTCAAGTTTTGCAACAAAAATAGTCCAATATTTGATTAGCGTTTCAATGGTGAATGGATCATTAGGCAAGTCTTCTTCCTCGACGGTAACTTCCATTAGCTTTATCTGATGCTCTTTTTTCTTTCGGATACTACTTAGAGATAAACCAGATGTGGATCTTTGTGTGCTTTTTATGACCGGAGTTGGAATTTTTTGTTTTTCGTAGGCTGGTTTAGGCTCTTCAGCTTTTTCAACCTCTTGAGTCGTGTTTTTTTCTTCTTTTTGATTTGGCTTTGACGGCGTGGTATCTGGGTGGCTAACTTTAATTTCTGAGACCTTTTTCCCTCTAAAATAGGAGGCAGGAATTATGAACCCACTAGGCTTTTTTTTTTCTCCATCAAAAGTGATAGAGGCCAGTTGCATTATACACAATTCGACAAGAAGTCGTTGGTTTTTACTGGTTTTGTATTTGAGATCACAATCATTAGCAAGTTCAATAGCATGAATTAGAAACGCTTGTGAAGTGGATTCTGACTGTGTTTTGTAAGTGTTTTTAGTATCATTGCCGACTTCAAGGAGTTCAATGGTTTGTGGAGTTTTACAAACCAATAAATCTCTAAAGTGGGATGCTAACCCAGTAATAAAATGGTGGCCGTCAAATCCCTTAGAAAGGATATGGTTAAAATGAAGTAATAGTTCCGGTATTTTATTCGCTAAAATTAAATCAGTAGCTTCAAAAAAGGTGTCATAATCTAAAACATTCAAGTTTTCGGTTACGGCTTGGCGGGTGAGGTTTTTTCCAGAAAAACTCACCACTCTATCAAATATAGAAAGGGCATCTCTCATCGCACCATCTGCTTTCTGTGCGATAATATGCAACGCATCATCTTCTGCCGTAATCCCTTGTTCTTCCGCAATTACTTTGAGGTAGTTTTTTGCATCTGTAACATTGATTCGTTTAAAATCAAAAATCTGACAACGCGATAGAATCGTTGGTATGATTTTATGTTTCTCGGTAGTTGCTAGAATAAAAATACAATGTTTTGGAGGTTCTTCTAAAGTTTTTAGAAAAGCATTAAATGCAGAGGCCGATAACATATGCACTTCATCAATGATATATACTTTATAATTACCAACTTGAGGAGGTATTCGAACTTGATCGGTGAGACTTCTAATGTCATCTACAGAATTGTTAGAAGCGGCATCGAGTTCGAAAATATTAAAGGCAAAATCCTCATTTTCATGTTCTTCGCCATTACTATTAATCATTTTAGCAAGAATTCGAGCACAAGTGGTTTTACCTACGCCTCTAGGCCCTGTAAATAATAAGGCTTGCGCAAGATGGTTTTGATCAATGGCGTTTTTTAATGTATTGGTAATCGCCGACTGACCCACAACATCCTTAAATGTTTGGGGTCTGTATTTTAATGCCGATACAATAAATGGTTCCATAAAAAATCTTGAGTTAACAAATTTAAAAATTCATCCAATAACGCCTAAATTAAACCCTCTTAAATTAAAAGGAGTTATTAACAATTTATGTATTTTTGCCGTAAAGCAGATCGCCTTATCGCTGTTCGTTTTAACGAGGAGAGGAAAGTCCGGACACCATAGTGAATTATAGTGGCTAACGGCCACCAGTCGTAAGGCTAGGAAAAGTGCAACAGAAAGAATGTACAGGTTAAGCTGTAGTGAAACCAGGTAAACTCTATAAGGTGCAATGTCATGTATATCAGCGTTTGAGCGCGTCACGTGCGATGCTGAAGGGTAGGCAGCTAAAGTTTGCTGGTAACAGTAAACGTAGATAAATGATAAGGGTCGCAGTTTTGTGATACAGGATCCGGCTTATAGATCTGCTTTTTTTTAATTTTCAAAAAAACTAAACCGATTACCACCATATCCTTTTACTTCTGTAAATTGGGGAGCAGAAGACAAGTCTGTTTGTTTTGAGTGTTCAATAATCAGTACACCATCGGTTTCTAAAAGTTCATTTTGAAAAACAAGTTCAACGATTTTTAGAAATTTATCAAGCTCAAGATCATAGGGTGGATCGGCAAATATAATTGTTTGGGATTGCTTTGTTTTTTCTAAAAACCCAAATACTTCTGCTTTGATCACTTGAATTGGCATGTCAAACCCCTCTGATGTTTGAGTTATAAATTTAGTACACTGAAAATTCTGATCCACAGCCACAATAGATTCTGTACCTCTCGAAGCAAATTCATAACTAATATTCCCCGTACCTGAAAATAAATCTAAAACCGAAATATCATGAAAATGATAGCGATGGTTAAGAATATTAAACAAGGCTTCTTTGGCCATGTCGGTTGTTGGTCTAACGGGTAACTTTTTTGGAGCCTGAATACGTCGGGCTTTGAATGTTCCTGATATGATGCGCATTATAAACTATTTAGAAGCGTGAAATGATTAGAATTACTACCGTTACTATATAACATAGCGTCTGAGGATAATATACTTACGTTTCTTATGTATTTATATACAATTTTATAGCGTTCATCAGATTCATCGATAACCCCCATTAAAATTAATGGAAATTCTTCCGGATTGAGTTCTAATTGCTCTGCAGTAAACAAGAGATAATATATGAAGTCTTCTTTGGTGTTATAGTCAAAACGGTTGTAAAACTTCAAGGCGTTGTTTGCAGCTGTAATTATTTCAAAATGAGAAGTTTCAATATTGATATACATTTTCAATGATTTTGAATTTTTCTCGATAGTCAACACCCGATTAATCAAAACTGTAGCACTATGCCTATATTCAAAACTACCAAAGCGTTCAAAAATAAAATTATTAATATTAACCAAAGGAACATAGACTACTGCTAGATCAGCAATTTGTACATTATCAAATGTAATAAAGTCTGTTTTTAAGATTTTAGTATTAAACTTTAGATAATCCACCAAATTCGTTTCATCGAATAATGCTTTAGGTACAAGAGTAGCTAATTCATTATCATGAATAACCGTGACCTTAGAAAATTGATTTTGAAGTTCTTCAAAAGTATTAAAACTATGGGTAAGCTTATCTAAAAGGTTTTTTGGCGTTTGTTTTTTGTCAAATTGAAGTGCCTTCAAAAAGGTGACTTTAGCCGTCTCCAAGTTTAAAACAAAAAAAGAAAGTCCACTCAAATTTACTTGAATGGACAATTCATATTTAGAAGTTGATATGTTATTGGTCTTTAGAATAATTTTTTGGCCAGTTTCCATTTGTATTTACTTCATCCATAGACCCGACTTTTAGAGTGGGTCCATTTACACCTTCAACTGATTTAACCTCTGATTCAAGATCAACTAAGTTTTCGTCTTGGTCAAATAAGAGTATCTTTTTAGAAACAGAAGCTTCAAATACTGGAATATTAACTCCATTCTGTTCTAATACCCCAGCTTTGAGGTCAAATTTTTGACCATCGTTTAGGGTTGGAATATACATCATGGTTTTGTAACGAGGATCAGCTCCAAATAAAGAGTCTTTTACAGGAACAAAACCAAGCGTATCAATAATAACGATGTCTTTAGTCGTATCTACGCCATAGATACGTGTTAACTCTTTGTCAATAACTGTTGAATCTCGACGCTGAGTAATTGTAAATTTTTCAGTTTCAATAAATTTAACTAAACTATCCCAATTGCCTTCAAACTGTCCAGTTACAGTTCTGTGCGCTAATTCAGAATCTCTAATGTCTTTTAGGTTTTCGATAACTACTTTGTAGCGCTTCTCCTTTAATTGATTAAATTGAATTTCGCCATAAATTGACATAAATGTAATATAGCCTAAATATATGATGAGAGTCCAAAGCCCAACAAGTATAAAAGGTTTATATTTTTTTGGAACATATTTATCAATTAGATAAACAATTCCAACGGTCATTAAAATTACGGCAAGGATTAATATAAAAATTGTCATAGGTGTATATATTGTTATTAGACAAATCTACACTTTTTTTTTATTCAATAAAGTGAATGTTACAAAAAATCATTTCTATATTTGAATAAATATTTTTTTGCTACAAAAACCAATGGATACAAATGCCTTTTACAGCCTTTTAAAAACGAGTTTTCCTTTTACTCCAACAGCTAAACAAAACATTGGTCTACAGCAGCTTTCGAACTTTATTTTTAGTAAGGTTGCCAATGAACTTTTTGTATTAAAAGGCTACGCAGGCACTGGCAAAACAACAATTATAGGTGTCCTTGTTAAAAATTTATGGAAAGTTGAAAAAAGTGCTGTATTATTGGCACCTACTGGGCGAGCCGCAAAAGTGATTAGCAATTATTCACAAAATGAAGCCTTTACAATTCACAAGAAAATCTATACACCTAGAGCTGAAAAAAACGGTAAAATGTCGTTTGTATTAGCGCCAAATAAACATAAAAAAACCCTTTTTATTGTTGATGAAGCCTCTATGATCTCTGATCTATCCAATCAAGCCAAACTGTTTGGAAGTGGTGCGCTCTTGGATGATTTGATTCAGTATGTATATTCGGGATTTCAATGTAAATTGCTACTGATAGGCGATACCGCTCAGTTGCCGCCTGTTAAACTTGATTTGAGTCCCGCGTTAAACGAATCTAATTTAGAACTCAATTATAACAAAGAAGTCATTCGTTTAGAGTTAGATGAAGTAGTGCGTCAGGGCGAAGATTCGGGAATTTTGTTTAATGCCACACATTTAAGAGAGGCCATTTCAAATTCGTTTTTTGAGTCTTTTGAGTTTAACCTTAAAGGGTTCAAAGATATTGTTCGTTTAAATGATGGTTATGAAATTTTAGATGCTATTAACGATGCTTACAGTAATTTAGGTAACGAAGAAACAGCTCTTATTGTGCGTTCTAATAAGCGTGCAAATCTTTACAACGAGCAAATTCGTTCCCGTATTTTATTTAATGAAAATGAGTTGACGGCTGGCGATTTTTTAATGATTGTTAAAAATAATTACTTCTGGTTAAAACCAACAAGCGAAGCTGGATTTATAGCCAACGGCGATATTATTGAAGTTCTTGAAATATTTAGTATCAAAGAATTGTATGGTTTTCGTTTTGCAGAAGTCAAAATTAGAATGGTTGATTACCCTAAAATGCGCCCATTTGAAACCGTTTTAATGTTAGATACACTCAAACTTGAAACGCCGTCGTTACCCTATGAAGACTCCAATAAATTATATCAAGAAATTTTAAAAGATTTTGAGGATGAGCCCTCTTCATATAAAAAGTTTTTGGGCGTTAAAAAGAGTAAATATCTCAATTCCCTTCAGGTAAAATTTTCATATGCCATTACCTGCCATAAATCTCAAGGAGGGCAATGGAATACCGTATTTGTAGAACAACCGTATTTGCCAAATGGGATCGATCGTGATTATTTGAGATGGCTCTATACAGCAATGACACGTGCGAAAGAAAAATTATTTCTAATAGGCTTTAAAGACGAATATTTTGAAGCCTAAGCAATATTGATTTCACTCTCTGATTTAATCAAAAAAATTGTATTTTTGAGATTCGATAAATTTAAAATCAAATGAAAATAATAGCAATGATTCCCGCGCGTTACAGTGCTTCTCGTTTTCCTGGAAAATTGATGCAAGACCTTGGAGGTAAAAGTGTCATTCTCAGAACTTACGAGGCTACGGTCGAAACGAATTTATTTAGTGCTGTTTATGTAGTGACAGATAGCGAGATTATTTCAGATGAAATTAAAAATCATGGTGGCAATGTTATAATGAGTCAAAAGGTGCATGAGTCCGGGAGTGATCGAATTGCGGAAGCCGTACACAACGTGGATTGCGATATTGTGGTTAATGTTCAAGGCGATGAGCCGTTTACAGAACGCTTAAGTTTACAAAAAGTTTTAAGTGTTTTTGAAGACGATCCTAATGAAGAAATTGACCTCGCTTCTCTAATGGTTCACATTACAGATGCAGATGAAATTCAAAACCCTAATTCGGTGAAGGTGATTGTTGATCAACGCAATTTTGCATTGTATTTTTCGAGAAGTCCGATACCTTTTCATAGAGACAAATCAATAGAAACTAAGTATTTTAAGCATAAAGGAATTTATGCATTCAGAAAAAAGGCTTTGCTTGATTTCACACAACTGCCAATGCAAATGTTAGAAGCTTCAGAAAAAATTGAATGTATACGTTATTTGGAGTTTGGAAAAAAAATAAAAATGGTCGAAACAGATGTTCAAGGCATAGAAATTGATACTCCTGAAGATTTAGAACGCGCCAAGCATTTATGGAAAAATAATTAATTGAATTCGTAGATTGAAGAAGATAGATTTAGACAGCTGGAATCGAAAACACCATTTCAACCATTTTAATGCGTTAGCAGATCCGTACTTTGCAGTAACTATTCCCTTTGACGTTAGTAAAGCTTATAAACGGGCGAAGGACGGTGCGCATAGTTTTTTTGCATGCTATCTCCACGACTGTATGAAAGCAATTAATGCGGTAGATAATTTTAAATATAGAATTATAGACAACGAAATCTTTGAATATGATGTTATCAATGCATCAGCTACGCTTTTAAGAGCCGATAATACTTTTGGGTTTAGTTTTATTCATTACACAGAAAATTTCGAAGACTTTAACACCAATTTCGAAAACGAAAAACATCGCATTTCAACATCAACAGAACTGTATCCCCCTGTGAACGGATTAGATTGTATCCATTGTTCAGCATTACCGTGGTTTAGTTTTACCTCCCAAAAAGAACCTTTTTCGGGAGCTAAAGATTCGGTGCCAAAATTTGCCTACAGCAAAACATATAAAGATGGTGAGCGTTTATTGATGAATGTAGGAATTAGCGCAAACCACACCTTGATTGATGGGTATCATATTGGACGTTTTGCAGAAATATTTCAAGAAAATTTAAACCGTCCATAATTTTATGGACTTATTGTAGTTAGTTATGAGTATGAGTTTTAAAAATTTTCCAATGGTCTCCAAAGTTGTTTTTGGACGTGGTAGTTTCACCCAACTCGGAGAAATTATTGCGCCAATGCGCCTTAACGAACGAGCGCCGTTCATATTTTTGGTAGATGATGTTTTTGAAAATAACGCTTCATTACTTGCCAAGATTCCTCTGCTATACAACGATCAAATTATTTTTATTTCTTCTGAAAAAGAACCAAAAACAACTCAAGTAGATAGTTTAGTTGAAAATATCATTTTAGGGTCAAGTATTTTACCATCAGGAATTATTGGAATTGGTGGAGGATCTCTGTTAGATCTAGCCAAAGCAGTAGCATTGATGTTAACAAACAATGGTCTTAGTCAAGACTATCAAGGCTGGGATTTAATCAAACAGAAAGGTATTTATCATGTAGGAATTCCTACAATTTCAGGAACAGGCGCCGAAGTTTCTCGAACAACTATTTTAACAGGACCCACTCTAAAATTAGGAATTAATAGTGATTTCACCCCATTTGATCAAGTTATTCTCGATCCAGAACTTACCGAAGGAGTCCCCAAAGAACAATGGTTTTATACAGCTATGGATTGTTATATTCACTGTGTTGAATCTCTTACAGGAAGCTATCTTAACGCTTTTAGTAAAACATACGGAGAAACAGCTTTAGAACTTTGTAAAGAAGTGTTCTTAGGCTCATTATCGCCTAGTGAGAGCCAAGACAAACTTATGATGGCCTCATGGCACGGCGGAATGAGCATTGCGTATTCTCAAGTCGGGGTAGCACATGCGATGAGTTATGGGCTGTCTTTTTTGTTGGGGACAAAACATGGCATTGGAAATTGTATTGTCTTTGACCATCTAGAAGCCTTTTATCCAGAAGGAGTGAAGTTGTTCAAACAAATGACAGCAAAACATAATATTTCAATACCAAAAGGAATTTGTGCACATCTCACAGACAACCAATTTGATGTGATGATTGATGTGGCCTTAAGTTTGGAACCTTTATGGGAGAATGCTATAGGAAAAGATTGGAAGCGTACAATTACAAGGTCCGTATTAAAAGACCTCTACTCTAAAATGTAAACATGCATAGAATTTCAAAATTTATATACCAACGCTTGTTAGGGTGGAAAGTAAAAGGTTTCAACGACTTTGGTTCTGCAAAAAAAGCAGTACTTGTAGCAGCGCCCCACACCAGTTGGCATGATTTTTATATTGGCGTATTCTTGAGGTCGATGTTAAAGTTACAAGCTAATTTTGTCGGCAAAAAAATACTATTTAACCCTTTGACGGGATGGTTTTTTAGAGCTTTAGGTGGCGCTCCGGTTCATCGTAATGCAAATGAAAAACAAGTTGATGCTATTGCACGTTTATTTGAAAACAGAACAGAGTTCCGAATGTTGTTGGCACCCGAAGGCACTCGTAAAAAAGTAACACAGTGGAAAACAGGCTTTTATTACATTGCAAAAACAGCAAATGTTCCCATAATCATGTTGTCTTTTGATTTTGAAAATAAAGTAAATCGATTTTCTGACCCCTTTTACCCAACGGACGATGTTGAAGCCGATTTTAAATTTATGCGTGCGTTTTTTGAAGGAGTTAAAGGGAAAATTCCAGCGTATTCTTAATTATTCTTGCATGGTGTGATAAACGTTCTGAACGTCATCATCCTCTTCTAATTTTTCAAGTAATTTCTCAACATCGGCGACTTGCTCATCGGTTAATGGTTTCGTAACCTGAGGAATGCGTTCAAATCCTGAAGATAGAATTTCAATATTTCGGTCTTCCAAAGCGGCTTGAATCGCACCAAAACTTTCAAACGGTGCATATATCAATATTCCATCCTCATCTGCAAAAACTTCTTCAGCTCCAAAATCAATAAATTCTAGTTCAATATCTTCAACATCTAAACCTTCTGCATTAATTCTAAAATTACAACTGTGGTCAAACATAAACACAACAGATCCCGATGTGCCCAAACTGCCATTACATTTATTAAAAAAACTTCTCACATTTGCAACCGTTCGAGTATTATTGTCTGTCGCCGTTTCAACTAGAACCGCAATCCCATGAGGGGCATAACCTTCAAACAGAACTTGTTTATAATCTCCCTGACTTTTGTCACTCGCACGTTTAATAGCACGTTCTATATTGTCTTTAGGCATGTTTACGGCCTTACCATTTTGAATCACTGCTCGTAATTGAGAATTAGTATCAGGATCAGGTCCTCCTTCTTTGACCGCCATGACGATGTCTTTTCCAATTCGCGTGAAAGCCTTGCTCATTGCTGACCAACGTTTCATTTTTCTTGCCTTACGAAATTCAAATGCTCTTCCCATAAATTCTAATATTCTAACTAATGTTTAACAAAAATAAAAATGCTAAAACAAAAAACAAGTATAATTCAATATAAAACATTAAAACATATTGTCTAACAACTCTAAACTGTACATTTGAAGGTGTTTTGGAAGTTTATTCTCTTTTGGTAATACCGCTAAATACCGTTCATCATTTGTAGTATAAACTAGTTTAAATTTGGGGTTTTTAGCGCCAATTTTTGATATCAAATCTTTAATAAAGTCATCATGATGTACCAGGTCTTTACTTCCAACGTGAAAAATACCATATTTGTTTCTGTTGATAATATAGTGTAATTGTTGGGTTACCTTTTGGTCGGAAATAACATTCATGATAAGATTAGGAAAAAGCTCAATAGGGGCATCGAGTTCAAGATGTAATTTAAGTTCATTTACTCGAGGTGATTGTGCTCCAAACACCATTGGTAATCGTAATATAGCAATTTTTTTACTTGGCAATTTTAAAAACAACTGCTCAAGTCTAATTTTAAAATGTCCATATATACTATTACTTAGAGTGGTATCATTTTCATAACTGGGGTATTTACTGTAAGCATCAAATACATTGGCAGAAGATAGAAACACCATTTTACATTTTTTCTTCAACGAGATATACTCAAAAAGATGTTTGTGAGCTGTTAATTGTGCTGAAAAATCTCCTCTTAACGCTGAAATAATGAGTGTTGGTTTTACAGCATCTAGAATTTCAAAAATATCATCTTCTTCAAAATCATACTGATAAAACTGTTTGTTATTTTCAAATGCTAAAAGAGGTGTCCGATATGTTCCAAAAGTACTATAATAGGGGCAGAGTTCTTTATAGATAGCATTACCCAAAAAACCACTTACCCCTAAAATGAGAATGCGATGTTTTTGTAATAATGCCATAATAGATCGGTTGTTATATTTTGTAAAAGGGAGGTTTCACGACTTTGGCAGCAACTTTTTGTTTTCGAATGGCAATACGAATTTCACTTCCAACAGCTGAATGGCTAACTAATACATAGCCCATTCCAATACCTTTCCCTAATGAAGGCGCCATCGTTCCAGAAGTAACAGTCCCTATTTTGTTTCCGTTGATGTCTTCAATGGTGTAGTCTTTGCGGGGGATGCCACGTTCCAGTAATTCAAAACCAACTAGACGGCGCTTAGAACCTTCTTGTTTTTCAATTTGAAGGGCTTCAGAATTTGTAAAGGGCTTAGAAAACTTCGTGATCCATCCTAACCCAGCTTCTATAGGAGAGGTGTGGTCATCAATATCATTTCCATATAAACAATATCCCATTTCTAATCTTAAGGTATCTCTTGCAGCTAACCCTATGGGTTTGATGTCAAATCGCGCACCTGCATCGAATATGGCCTCCCAAACCTGTTTTACTTCTGAATTTTTACAGTAAATTTCAAATCCACCACTTCCCGTATATCCAGTAGCGGAAATAATAACATGTTCAAACCCAGCAAAATCAGCAACCACAAAATTATAAAAAGGAATAGATGCTAAATCAATACTCGATAAGGACTGCATAGCTTCTATGGCTTTAGGGCCTTGAACAGCTAATAATGAATAGGCATCGCTAATGTTTTTCATTTCTGCACCCATTGTGTTTTTTGAATCGATCCAGTCCCAATCTTTTTCAATATTACTAGCGTTAACTACAAGTAAATAGGTATGCTCTTTTATTCTATAAATAATTAAATCGTCGACAATTCCACCTTGATCATTTGGGAAACAGCTGTATTGTGCTTTTCCAATGGTGAGTTTAGAAGCATCATTTGAAGATATACTTTGAATAAGTGCCAAAGCATTTGGACCTTCAATAAGAAATTCACCCATATGTGACACATCAAATACACCAACTCCTTTTCTGACCATTTCATGTTCGGCATTTACACCTTCGTATTGAACCGGCATTAGGTAGTTAGCAAAAGGCACCATTTTTGCGCCGAGAGCTTCGTGAGTCGATTGGAGTGCAGTAGTTTTCATAAGCAATTAAATTTATAGCATTACAAATCTAATCAAAAATAGGAATGAAAACGGTTTAAAGCTGCGTTAAAAATGCTTTAAATGCTGTATAATCTTTAATTTCAGTGGCCACTTTTTGTTTATCAATTACCGCTTGTATTTGTGGTGGTAAAGGAATTTCTGCCGGAATCACTTCCTCAACAACATCTAAAAATTTAGTTGGGTGAGCAGTTTCTAGAAACACACAATGGGCCTCTGGATTGGTTTTCAAATACGACTTACACCCTAAATATCCTACTGCGCCGTGTGGATCGGCAATGTAATTAGTTGTGCTGTAAATCTCCTTCAATGCTTCTTTAGTCTCTTCATCTGTGAAACTATACGAAGACAGGTTTTCTTTTAAGGTTTCAAACTCATTTTTATAGATGGCTTGGATTCGAATGAAATTACTAGGATTTCCAACATCCATAGCATTACTTACTGTCTGAACCGATGGTTTGGGGTCGTAAGATTTTGACTTTAAATAGCGAGTCACCACGTTATTGTCATTATTTGAAGCGATAAAATGATGGATTGGTAAGCCTAGTTTCTGAGCAATCATTCCCGCACATACATTTCCGAAGTTCCCACTAGGTACAGAAAATACAATAGTTTTGTGCTGTTGTTTTAATTGTTTGTAAGCAAACATAAAATAGAACAATTGAGGTAACCAACGCGCAACGTTTATAGAATTTGCAGAAGTTAATTGCATTTTAGAGGTCAGTTGTTCATCAAGAAATGCTTTTTTTACCATGTCTTGACAATCATCAAAAGTTCCATCCACTTCCAAAGCTGTGATATTTTGACCTAAGGTTGTTAGTTGTTTTTCTTGGATAGTACTGACTTTTCCACTTGGATATAAAATCACAACTCGCACACCTTTAACCCCTAAAAATCCATTGGCTACGGCACCGCCAGTATCTCCAGAAGTAGCCACTAAAACAGTCACTTCATTTGAATTATCTTTGTTGAAATATCCTAAACAGCGTGCCATAAATCGCGCGCCAACATCCTTAAAAGCCATTGTTGGGCCATGAAATAATTCAAGTGTTGAAATGGATTCTGTAAGGTTTACAACAGGAAAGTCAAAATTCAGTGTTTCTGAAATAATTGTTTTTAGGATGGCTTCAGGAATTTCAGGACTTATAAATTGTTTAATAGCTTCAAACGCAATAACATCATTGGAAAGCGTTTCAATAGTTTCAAAAAATGACGGTTCTAGCGGAGTGATTGACTCAGGAAAATATAAACCTCTGTCTGGAGCAAGTCCTTTGATTACTGCATTTTCAAATGTAGTTGTCGGCGCTATATTATTTAAACTATAATAGTTCATAGTTAGTTTTAATTTAAGTGTTTAATTCCTTCAAGATTTATTTTAGACACATAGATCTCAAACGGAATATTTTGGTTTTGATAGATTTTTCTTATTTCCTTTTCAACGTTTTTTGCCGTAGCATCACTTTTACATAAACTAAATACTGAAGGACCAGAGCCAGAAATTCCAGATCCTAAAGCTCCATTTTTTAAAGCTGCTGTTTTAATACTTTCAAAACCGGGTATGAGTTGATTTCTTAACGGTTCTACAACAACATCTTCTAATGACCTACTAATTAAATCATAATCATTGGTGTGTAAACCATGGATAAGACCACCCACATTTGACCACTGTGTAATGGCATTTTTTAATGAAATATTTTCGGGAAGAATTTTTCGAGCGTCTGCTGTTTTGATTTCTATTTGTGGATGAATTACTACAGCAAATAAATCTGAAGGCGTTGGGATTTCAAGAATTTCTAAAGGCTTTAAGCTTTTTACTAATGTGAATCCTCCAAATAGGGCAGGCGCAATATTATCGGCATGCTCACTTTGACTGGCAACCGCTTCACCTTTCATAGCAAAGGCAGTCAGTTCTGTTTTAGAATACGGATTTCCAAGAAGAACATTCATTCCATATACACTACCTACAGCGCTTGCAGAGCTACTTCCTACTCCGCTTCCAGGTTTTATGTATTTATAGATTTCAATCTCAAATCCACAATTGGGTTTCGCGGCCTCATACATGGCTAATGCGGAAACTCCAGCGACATTTTTCTCAACTTCAAAAGGCAAATCATAGCCTTCGATTTTGGTAATTCGAATTCCTTTTTCAGCGGTTTTACGAATAACCATTTCATCTCCAATAGAATCTAGACAAAACCCAAGGACATCAAACCCACAGGAAACATTTGCCACAGTTGCTGGTGAAAAAAGTTTGATTTCGTTCATTAGTTTGTGTTTGAGATTCTAATAATATCCGCAAATAGACCAGAAGCGGTAACTTCAGCACCAGCTCCAGCTCCCTTAATAATCATTGGCTGATCGCTATAGCGGTTTGTATAAAACATGACAATATTATCTTTACCTTCCAAATTATGAAACGGATGCCCAACAGGAATTTCTTTTAAACCAACCTTTGATTTTCCATCTTTATATTCTGCGACGTATTTTAGTTGACAGCCTTTGGCTTCTGCAGCTGCAAACAGCTTTTGAAATAATGCCTCATTCTTTTTTAACGTTTCAAAGAACAAATCAACTGAAGCTGCTTTCATACATTCTTGTGGTAAAAAAGCATCATTTTCAATATCTTCCATTTCTAGCATCTCTCCACTTTCTCTAGCTAAAATTAATAATTTCCTAGCCACATCTACACCGCTCAAATCAATTCTAGGATCTGGTTCTGTAAACCCTTCCGCTTGCGCTTGTTTTACCACATCATGAAAGCTTGTATTTTGATTAAAATTATTGAATATAAAATTCAAACTCCCCGAAAGCACAGCGTTTATCGTATTGACTTTATCTCCAGACACGATTAAGTTTTTTAACGTATCTATTACAGGCAATCCTGCACCAACATTAGTTTCAAATAAAAATGGCACATTATATTTGTGAGAAAGCTGTTTTAATTCTTTATAATTTTCTATGGCACTCGAACAGGCGATTTTATTACAGGCTACTACTGCTATACTTTGTTTCAAATAATGTGCATAGGTATTGGCTATGGCTTCGTTAGCGGTAATGTCTATAAAAATTGAATTTCTAAGATTTAATTGTTTAGCTGATTCAAAAAATGCCATGGGTTCTGTAGGTTGACCATTTTTTAGTGCGGCTTCCCAGTTCGATACATCTAATCCATTTTCGTCAAACACCATGGTTTTAGAGTTTGATAGTGCAATGACTTTAATCTTAATTTTTAGAGTAGATTTTATGTATTTTTTCTGTTGATTGATTTGATCAATTAAGGATTTACCTACATTTCCAACTCCTGCAATAAACAAATTCACTTGTTTAACTTGTTCTTCAAAGAATTGCTCATGTAAACAATTGAGCGCTTTTTTCACATCAGATTCAGCAATCACGGCCGAAATATTACGTTCCGATGCTCCTTGCGCAATGACTCTTATATTAACATTGTTTTTACCCAATGTACTGAACATTTTACCACTAATTCCTTGGTGACTTTTCATTTTATCACCAACAACAGCAACAATGGAAAGGTTTGGTTCAATGACTAGTGGATCAATTTTAAATAAAGAAATTTCATTTTCAAATTCTTTGTCAATTACTGCTTTTGCAGCTAATGCGTCAGCATCTGAAACGCCAATACAAATAGAATGCTCAGATGAGGCTTGTGTAATTATAATGACATTTATTTTGGAGTGTGCTAAGGTTTCAAACAAGCGTTTAGAAAACCCAGGAATTCCCACCATTCCATTACCTTGGAGTGTAAGTAAAGAAACATTATTGATGTTACTGATACCCTTTATAGGAAATTCAGCTCCGTTTTCGACAACTTTAGTTATCAATGTTCCAGGATCTTTAGGCGCTAATGTATTCTTAATGAGTAGGGGAATATTTTTTCTAAGTACAGGTTGAACCGTTGGAGGATACAGTACTTTGGCACCAAAGTGCGATAATTCAATAGCTTCTAAATACGATAACTTAGCGATCGGTTTTGCATGTTTAACCATTTTTGGATTAGAGGTAAACATACCACTTACATCTGTCCAAATTTGAAGTATACTTGCATTGAGCGCCGCCGCAACAATTGCCGCAGTATAGTCGGATCCTCCGCGACCAAGGGTTGTAATTTCATCTTGTTCTGATTTTGATATAAACCCTGGTAAAATAGTGACCATTTTTTGGTTACTCTCAAAATACGTCGTGATGTTTGAATTGGTTTCTTCAAAATTTACGGTTGCATTAGTGAAATTTGAATCCGTAACAATTAAGTTTTGAGAGTTTTTCAATTGGACATTAAGCCCTTTAGATTTCATGGCCTCATAAATGATTAAGGAAGAAATCAGTTCTCCAAAACTAAGAAGTTTGTCGGTGGTTTTTGGTGATAATTCATTTATCAAATAGACACCATCTAAGAGTTTCTCCAGTCGAGACAAATGCTCCAAAACAACATCAGTAGTTGTTTCATGAACTTCACCACTGAGCAAGCCATCAATAACATCGATGTGTTTTAGACGAAGTGCATCAAAATCTTGTTTATAGCTATGATCTTTATTAATTGCTTTGTCAGCAGCTGCGAGCAGTTTATCTGTAATCCCTCCAACTGCAGAAACCACGACCACTATATTTTCAGTAGCCGATTCCTCTTTTACAATTTTTATGACTTTAGATATATTTTTTGAAGAACCTACAGATGTTCCTCCAAATTTTAAAACTTTCATTCTGTTTTTTTTATGTTTTAATGAAAACTATTGTTTAGTATAAACAATACTGTGAGGGGACGAGTTTTTATATTATAGAAAAACCCAAAAGGGTGCAAATAATCATTGTAATTATTACAAAAATTGAATTCATTTGGAAGGACTCCATAAGAGATGATTTCGTAGTAGTAATTGAATGTAGCATTTGATTGTGTTATTAACATTCAAAAGTATCAAATCTAAAGGTAAAAAAAAAACATAGCGACAATTTTACAGATTATTGATTTTAGACTAGATTTACTCTTTATTTTTAGTCAAAACCAATGTATTACTGCGCTTTTAATAATAGGGCTTCTATTTGCCACAATTCATTAGAAAATGAAGTCTTTACAAATGTTAATGACTGTTTAATAAATAGTATTTCAAATTATTATTTTTTTATGAAATTAAACCAATCTAATCCTTAATTTTGCGGTCATAACTAATTGAAAAAATTATACATGCAACGCGACAAACAAATTTTTGAATTAATCGAAGCTGAAAAAGAACGTCAAATCAATGGAATTGAATTGATCGCTTCTGAAAATTTCACTAGCGAACAAGTAATGGAAGCTACGGGCTCTGTACTTACAAATAAGTATGCTGAAGGCTATCCTGGTAAGCGGTATTATGGTGGCTGTGAAGTTGTAGATGAAGTTGAGCAAATTGCTATTGATCGTGCTAAAGCATTGTTTGGAGCAGCTTGGGCAAATGTTCAGCCACACTCTGGTAGCCAGGCCAATACAGCCGTATTTCATGCGTGCTTAAATGTAGGAGACAAAATTTTAGGTTTTGATTTATCTCATGGAGGACATTTAACACACGGGTCTCCTGTAAATTTCTCTGGACGTTTATACGACCCCGTTTTTTATGGAGTTGAAAAAGAAACAGGAGTTTTGAATTATGATAAAATTCAAGAGATTGCGACTAAAGAACAACCAAAATTAATTATTGCTGGTGCTTCGGCATATTCTAGAGATATCGATTTTAAACGTTTTAGAGTGATCGCGGATAGTGTAGGAGCCATTTTGTTAGCCGATATTTCGCATCCTTCGGGACTAATTGCTAAAGGTATTTTAAATGATCCTTTACCACATTGTCATATAGTAACTACTACAACGCACAAAACTTTAAGAGGCCCACGAGGGGGACTCATTATGATGGGGAAAGATTTTGAAAATCCTTTTGGAATCAAATTAAAATCTGGAAAAGTACGTATGATGTCGTCGTTATTGGATTCTGCTATTTTTCCAGGAAATCAAGGTGGACCTTTGGAGCATGTAATTGCAGGAAAAGCCATTGCTTTTGGGGAAGCATTAACTGATACGTTTCTTCATTATATATTACAAGTTAAAAAGAATGCGGATGCGATGGCACAAGCTTTTGTAAAACGGGGTTATGATTTAATTTCAGGTGGTACTGACAACCACATGATGTTAATTGATCTAAGAAATAAAAATATCACTGGAAAAGACGCTGAACAAGCTCTTGTAAAAGCAGATATAACAGTAAATAAAAACATGGTACCATTTGATACGCAAAGCCCTTTTGTGACCTCTGGAATTCGTGTTGGTACACCCGCAATTACAACGCGTGGTTTAGTAGAATCAGATATGGAAACCGTTGTAGAACTTATTGATCAAGTTCTTAACAACCACGAAGATGAAGCTAAACTTGAAGCGATTTCAAAAGAGGTCAATACGTTGATGAGTCACCGTCCTTTGTTTGTATAATCCTTTACTAATTTAATATTAAAAAAAAAATCTCGCATTAGTGAGATTTTTTTTTGCCTATTCTTCAAATTCAATAGCATTATACGCCCCTAAATCGGGTGGAGAAGTCCGTGTAGTATTTGTAATATCTACATTTAAGTTTCCAGAAACAACTCCAACCCCTTTAGCAGGTGAATCCAATGGAATATTCAATTGATTCAAATCGGGCTCTAAGAATAAAGGGTCGGCATTAAAACGTACATTTTCGTAGTAATCTGTATTTGTAAAATCATATTGAGAGTCGGAATAAAAATCTGTTGGATCATCAAAATAAATTAAACTATTGGTGAACTTAAAATTAAAAACCTCTGAAGGTTCTTTTTCCAATAAGAGTTCTGGGTTGTCATTACCATAAATAATACAATTGGTAAAGTTAGCGGATTCTAAAGGATTTGTAAATACCGTATTTTCTGCATCCAAAATAAAATTATTGAGTAATAGGGCAGGGAATTGTCTAAAACTATTGTTCCAGTAGTTGGCAATAGTTGAATGGGTAAAATTATAGTTGCCGCCGTAGGTTCCTGCAAATGAAGATACTCCGCTGTTATTGAGCACAATATTTTCTGCACTAATGGAAGTGCCTCTTCCTAAAATTCCAAAATTACTGGAATTATAAATTTGAGAATTTGTAAGCACTAATTTTGTAGGATCGTCTTGATTGCCATCGCTAACTATACCAACTGTTGCATTTTTAATGGTAGTATGGTTAATGCTATTGTTTGTGCTTCCTTCTAATAACCATATAGTTTGCCATTGACCTGGGACATCTTCGTATTGGGGCTCCAGTCGATCTCCTGCAATAACAACTTCATTTTCCAAAACTTCGGGGTCTAAACTTGGTAATCCGTTAATTTTTAAGGAAGCATTATTGGTAATAAAAAGCCCAGAATTGGCATGAAAATGGACGCGTGCTCCCGGGTTTATAGTGAGTGTTTTTCCCGATTCTACAGCTATGTAACCATAAATTACATAAGGTTTTTCATTGGTAAATGTTAATTCTGAATCGTCTAAAAAACGCCCTTGTACATTGGTTTCATCTTCTGCGCCATCGCCGTCAACATCAAACCTAAGTGTTTCAATAACCCCTTGTGCATCTTTAGTTGGGTAGAGAAAAACGGCGTCTTTTACCAAGGTTACCAATTCTACCTTTTGCATATTTGAGCCGCTTCCAAATTCAATTGCATCAGTATATAAAAACTGTGTTTCATTGGCTACTAAAGGCTGTATGTCAATAGTAGTTTCAATGAATACAAACATACTATCCTTTGCCAAAAGTTCTACATTTTCAAAAGTTTTTCCCACTAAGGTTCCATTGCCTATCATACCATCTACATTCATACGGTAGTTGGACGTTTGGCCTTTACTTAATTTCAAAGAGGGGATTAATATATCTTCATCGCTGTTATTGTAAACTTTAAGCGTATATGTGCTAGAGCCTATATTTGAAAAAATAGTGTCCAAATAGACCGTATCTTTTGAAAAGCTAAGCCCGCCAGTAGATGGTGTAAATTCAAAATCTTGGCGGCAAGAACTCCAAAAAATAAGCGTAAAAAAACCAACTATAAAATAAAGGGAACGAATCATACGGTGAACTGTTTTGGTAAAAATATAACTTTTAGAGCAAACAAATATTGTTGTAAATTATTAATTATTAAATACCGCTGCAATTGCATTGGAAATTCGTTTAGGTTTTTTGGTTTGGGCATCTAATAAACACCAAATAGTTTCAGATTTTATAATCAATTTAGCAGACTCTTTATGATACATTTCAACGTGGCGCGTCGAAGTCACACCTTCAGAACGAGTCACATAAGTTTTAATGTGAATTTCATCATTGAGTTTGGCTGCAGATTTATAATCGATTTGATGTCGTACTAATACCCAGATATTATCGTGGCGTTGACGTGGAGTCGTGACAGCTTCCCAATGTGCTTTTGCAGTTTCTTGAACCCATTGCACATAGCGCACATTATTCACATGCATCAAGTCGTCTAAATCATCAGCAATAACGGTACGAGTAGTCTCAAATACGGTCATTAATTCTTAATAATTTTAACTTCAAATAGTTTGTCCCAGCGTTTTCCAGTGAGAAATAAAGTTTGCGTTTCAGGGTTATAAGCCATTCCATTTAAAACATCTAGTCCCTGGTGTTTGGTTACTTTATTTTTCAGAGCTTTAAAATCAATAACTGCTTCTATTGCTCCATTTTTTGGATTGATAATAGCTACCCCATTTTTTTGATATCGATTTGCATAAATTTTCCCATCGACCCATTCCAGTTCATTCAAATTAGTCAATTTTCCTTTATTGGTATAGGCTTGAATATAACGTTCTTCCGCCAGTGTAGTTGGATTTAAAATCCATAGATTTTCTGTACCATCAGATTTATAAAATTTTTCTCCATCATTACACAACCCCCATCCTTCTTTACTTTGTCCATAATTGAAGGTTTCGATTTGTTCAAAATTTTTGAGATCATAGACCAAACCTCGACCTTCTTTCCAAGTCAATTGATAAATTTTATCATTTAAAACGGACAAGCCTTCCCCAAAATACGCTGAATTTAAATTAACAGATTTAAGAACGGTTCCTTTTTTGTAATCAAGTTTTCGAAGTTTAGATTCACCATATTGTCCTGTACTTTCATAAAGACCTCCTTTGTAAAATTCAAGACCTTGTGTATATGATGTTATATCGTGTGGGTAGGTGTTTACAATTTTATAGGTATATAATTTTGGGGGCACTGCATTGACTACAATGACTTTTTTCAGGGCAACTTCAAATTTAGAATCATAAAAAATCTTTGCTTTTATGCGTTTTTCTCCTAACGGAATTGTCGAAAGATCAATAGAAGATGAAATTAGTTTGTTGTCCAATGACAATTGAACAGAATCATAAGCAATATTTTTTGGATTCAGAAGCTCGACTGTAAGAGTTTCTGCATTAGTAATAATAGAAGTGTCACTGTTGATTTGGATAGAAAAGTTTGATTTTTTGGAGGTTGCGTTTTTTCCGCAAGAAAAGAACAAAAGGCTAAATCCAATGAAAGTCAAGAGTTTGTAGGAATTCATAGTTCAATTTAATTTTTAGCAATTTATTTATTTATATTCAGTTAAAAAAATCATTGTGTGAATATATAAACTTTGTATCTTTGCGGTGGCAAGTCCTACACAACTAGCTCCTGTTGAATCCTCCAGGGCGGGAACGCAGCAAAGGTAAATGGTTGTAGCAGTGTGATGTAGGTAGCTTGCCTTTTT
>Ga0209374_1000619_pt1 | contig 38521 bp, 35 predicted proteins | sample SaaInlLV_DNA_10m_FD_184683 | JGI IMG/M metagenome (GOLD analysis project Ga0209374, IMG submission 184683) | Marine microbial communities from expanding oxygen minimum zones in the Saanich Inlet - SI075_LV_DNA_10m (SPAdes) (version 2) | ecosystem: Environmental > Aquatic > Marine > Unclassified ... | reverse complement strand
AAAGGTTATTGAATTGGATGTGCGAAGTATAAATTCATCGAGGGCGGCCCAAGACTTCCCTGTCCTGGCATCGTTCTTTTGGTGCGGAAGGCGGGACTTGAACCCGCACAGCCAAAGGCCACTACCCCCTCAAGATAGCGTGTCTACCAATTCCACCACTTCCGCATATTCACTCACCGTCTAACACAGGTGCGTCGTCGGACGCTCCTCCCGTTAGCGGTTCGAACTCTGCTGTAGGCATGTCGCCGTTTTGCACCTGCTCTACAACAATTTCTGAGTCCGGAACATCGAACCCGAGGTCGTCTTCATCTGCAGTGCGGTTATCGGCGATCACTGCAAGACCGAAACTGCTAGCGAAGAAAATAGCCGACAGCCAAGCTGTCATTCGCGTCAAGGCATTGCCGCTTCCTGCACTGCCAAACAGCGTCTGGGACGCACCCGCTCCAAATGACGCCCCGATGTCCGACCCTTTACCACGCTGCAACAAAATCAGCCCGATCAAAGCGAGTGCCACCAGCAGGTGAACCATGAGTGTGATCTGTTCCATAGGAACTCCTTTCGTGCTCCCGACAATGACGCAACGAACAGCTTCGGGCGCGAGATGATACCGATCAGTCTGGCGAGCCGCAAGCGACTTGCTCCCAGTTTTGAGGGACCGAAGCGGGGGTTGCGGCTACGGCAGGCGTCTGCAGGATAAGCTAGTGCGCATCACGAATTGTCTGAGCGATTCGTTCAGCGAGCATTAGGTTTTCGCTGCCGTCAGTCCCTTCAATCATGACACGGATCAGTGGCTCGGTTCCCGATGGACGCAATACCAGACGTCCGCGACCGGACAAAACCTCTTCTACGCGCCGACTCTCATCGAGCGCGGCAGCACATTCAGCCAGGAGGAAATCAGGTGAGACGGTCACATTCAGGAGTGTTTGCGGATATTTGTGCAAGCCGCTTTTCAGCGCAAGGAGGGTTTCACCCGACCGCACTACCGCCGCCATCACCTGAAGCGCGGCAATAATGCCATCACCTGTCGTAGTTTGCTCCCCACAAATAATATGGCCCGAGGCCTCTCCACCCAACTGCCACCCCCGCTGCGCCATCTCCTCCAACACAAACCGGTCACCCACTTTAGCTCTGACTAAATCGACGCCTTTCTCCCGCAGTGCTTGCTCGAGACCCAAATTGGACATCAGCGTACCCACTACCCCCTCAGGAGCCCGATTCTGTCTGACGAGGTCATTAGCAATGATAAAAAGCAATTCGTCCCCGTCTATCACCGTGCCATCGGCCGCCACGCACTGCACTCGATCTCCATCACCATCAAATGCAATCCCAGCATCGGCTTGTTCACTCAACACCCTCGCCTGCAACGCGGCAGGGGAGGTGGAACCGACGCCCTCATTAATATTGTAGCCATCGGGCTCCGCACCAATCGCAATCACCTCCGCACCCAGTTCAGCAAACACCTGCGGCGCTATTTGATACGTCGCACCATGAGCGCAATCAAGCACCAACTTTAGACCGCGGAGGCTTAGCGAATGCGGGAAACTACTTTTGCAAAATTCGATATAACGACCGGATGCGTCAACCATTCTGTTCGCCTTACCTAACTCGGGTGAAGGCACCGTCTCCATTGGCTGGGAGAGGATTTCCTCAATCTCCTCTTCCACCTCATCAGACAGTTTTTTTCCATCGGCATTGAAAAACTTTATTCCATTATCGGTATACGGGTTATGGGAAGCGCTGATCACAATACCTGCGGAAGCCTTCTGACTGCGGGTCAGCATGGCAACGGCAGGTGTCGGCATAGGGCCCAGCAGCAGCACATTCGCGCCCGCGGCCACCAATCCAGCCTCCAGAGCTGACTCAAACATATAGCCGGAAACTCGAGTATCTTTGCCAATCAACACTTTGGTCGCCCGCTCTTCGCTGGCGAAAACTCGACCTGCTGACCAGCCGAGCTTCAGCATGAAATCTGCCGTCACGGGATACTCGCCTACAGCGCCGCGAATACCATCGGTGCCAAAAAATCGCCTACTCATCTGTCAAAACTCCTGGGTAAGGCTCGCCACATAGCGAGCGCATCAACCGTTGCCGCTACGTCGTGCACTCGCAATATGTGCGCACCCCGCTCTACCGCGATCATCGCAAGGCCCACGCTGGCATAAAGCCGTTCTGACGGATTACGATCCAGCACAGTGGCAATCATCGACTTACGTGACAACCCGACCAAAAGCGGTCGTTGGCCAAAAGAAACTTCCCCTAGCCGTGCCAGCATCTCAAAATTCTGATCAGAGGTCTTACCAAAACCAAATCCCGGATCGAGCACAATACGCTCTTCTTTGATACCCGCCTGAATACATGCTGCCACGCGCTCCTCGAGAAAGTGCCGAACATCAGCGATCACATCAAGATATTCAGGAGACAGTTGCATGCTACAGGGCTCGCCCTGCATGTGCATGACGCAAAGGGGCAAACCCGTTTCCGCAGCCGCCTCGAGGGCGCCTGGCCGCCTGAAGGCGCGAATATCATTGAGGAATCCCGCTCCAAGACGCGCGCACTCCGTCATAAGCTTTGGTGTGCTGGTATCTACGGAGACAATGACTTCGAAACGTTCGACGAGGAGCTCGACCGCCGTCAGTACACGATCCATTTCTTCTGCCTCGGTAACCGCCGCTGCGCCGGGCCGCGTCGACTCACCACCGACATCCAACATAAGAGCGCCCGCATCCACCATAGCCTGCGCACGCCCCAAGAGGGCATCTAGATCAATCTTATTGTCATAGTAAAGATCCCCCCCGTCCGAGAAGGAGTCAGGGGTAATATTGAGGATGCCCATGACGCTGGGCAAAGTGAGGTCGAGTGAGCGCGACCCGCATTGAAGGCGCCTGGTCATCACTCTGGGCTCTTTGGTTTGCGAGCGTGCTCAGTGCTCGGTTGCAGCACCACCTATGGGATTTCCCGTTGGCTCAGGCTCACCGGCATCGGGTGGCGCGCCACGGTCATCACCAGACCAACTACTGGGTGGTTTAGGTGGCTGTCCCGCCATAATATCTTCAATCTGCTCGGCATCGATGGTCTCGTATTGCATGAGCGCGTCCGCCATCATATCCAGCTTGTCACGATTATCTTCAAGCAGTTGGTGCGCTTTGGCGTAACAATCGTCAATGATGCTGCGCACTTCTCTGTCGATCGCCAACGCCGTCTCATCTGACATGGCTTTGGCAGGCTGCCCGGCACTCCGGCCCAAAAACACCTCTTCGCCACCCTCGTCGTACATTAGCGGCCCCATTGCCTCGGACAACCCCCACTTTGTCACCATATTGCGCGCGACTTCGGTAGCCCGCTGAATATCATTGGACGCACCCGTAGTGATACCGTCCTTGCCAAGCGTCATTTCCTCCGCAACCCGTCCACCAAATAAACTGGTGACCTGAGAGATAATATGACGGCGACTATGGCTATAACGGTCTTCCTCAGGAAGAAACATCGTAACCCCAAGAGCGCGCCCTCTGGGAATGATCGACACTTTGTATACGGGATCGTGCTCGGGCATCAGCCTGCCCACAATGGCGTGGCCCGCCTCGTGATAAGCGGTATTCCGTTTTTCTGACTCGGACATCACCATGGATCGCCGCTCGGCCCCCATCATGATCTTGTCCTTGGCCAACTCAAACTGATCCATATCGACAACGCGCAATCCACCGCGCGCAGCAAAAAGTGCAGCTTCATTTACCAGGTTCGCCAAATCTGCGCCTGAGAAACCGGGGGTGCCCCGCGCGATCTTCGAGGAATCGACATCCTCGGATAATGGCACTTTTCTCATATGGACTTTCAGGATTTGGTCTCGCCCACGAATATCGGGCAAGCCCACGACGACCTGTCGATCAAAACGGCCAGGGCGTAACAAAGCGGGATCCAACACATCTGGGCGGTTTGTCGCCGCGATCACGATGACCCCGTCATTCACTTCAAAACCGTCCATTTCGACCAGCAGTTGGTTCAGCGTCTGCTCTCGCTCATCATGACCACCACCCAAGCCCGCGCCGCGGTGGCGACCGACCGCATCAATCTCATCAATAAAAATGATGCACGGTGACTGCTTTTTGGCCTGCTCGAACATGTCACGCACTCGAGAAGCCCCTACACCTACAAACATCTCGACAAAATCCGATCCGGAAATCGAGAAAAACGGCACCTTGGCTTCACCTGCAATGGCCTTGGCCAGCAAGGTTTTACCGGTGCCCGGTTGGCCGACCATGAGAACCCCTCTGGGAATACGGCCACCCAACTTTTGAAATCGACCTGGATCACGAAGAAACTCGACCAACTCCTGTACGTCTTCCTTCGCCTCTTCCACTCCCGCCACATCAGCAAAAGTAGTAGTGATCTGATCTTCCCCAAGAAGCTTGGCCTTACTCTTTCCAAAGCTCATCGGGCCGCCTCGTCCACCCGCACCACCTTGCATCTGTCGCATAAAAAACATAAACACAGCGATGATCAGCAATATGGGGAAACTTGCGATCAACAATTGGCTCCACACAGACTGTTGCTCGGGCTTTTTCCCCTCAACCGTCACATTGTGGGACAGAAGGTCATCCATCAGTTTGGGGTCTTCCACCATCGGCCTAACGGTCTCGAAACTGGTTCCGTCCTTCCGCTGTGCACTGATGGTGAGGCCATCCACCACAACCTTGGAGAGGCGATCCGTCTGCACCTCCCGAATAAATTCGGAGTATCCGATCTGTTCTGTAGCGGATCGCAGATTAAAATTATTGAAAACCGAGAGTAATACCGCGGCTATCAGCAGCCACAGCAACAGGTTCTTGGCCATATTGTTCACAATAGTTCCTCTCGGTTTCGACACGTGCGCTAAGCTCGGTCACGTAGTATAGCGGGTAGAGTAAAGACTCTGAACCAGCCTTTCGGTGCCCTTTCACCTCGCGTATCCAGTGAATGGGGGATTTTTGCAACATTTCAAGGCTATTTTGGCTGAAATTCCCGAATTGCGCCGCCATTACCCCAGTTAAACTGCCCTCAGGCTGCCGTTTTGGCTACTTTCAGGCCCGTAGCTACCACATACACTTCCCGCGAGCGCGGCCGCGACGCAGAAGGCTTACGTGTAATTACGCGCTCAAAACGTTCGCGGATCTGGCGAAACCATTCCTCGAACCCCTCTCCCTGAAAAACCTTCGTCAACATGGCACCGCCGGGTGATAACGCACGAAGCGCTAAGTCAGTCGCCAATTCCACCAAATACATAGCTCGCGGCTGGTCGACTGCCGCCAGGCCGCTCATATTGGGTGACATATCCGATATCACCACATCCAGACGACGTCCCGACAGCGCCTGCATCAGCTGGTCGTACGTTTCCTGCTCCGTAAAATCACCCTGAATAAACGTCACGTTGGGTAAATGATCCATAGGCAAAATATCACTTGCCAATACGCGTCCCCTGTCGCCCACCAACACTCCTGCCACTTGAGACCACCCCCCAGGCGCACTGCCAAGATCGAGCACCGACATGCCGGGCTGAATCAACCTGTCCTTCTCGTTGATCTCAATGAGCTTGTAGACGGCACGCGAGCGATACCCCTCGCGCTGGGCACGTTGCACAAAAGGATCATCATGATGCTCCTTCAACCAGGCGCGACTGGATGATTTTTTTTTGCCCATTATTGCCCCACCTTCACCACAACCCTGCCAGACCCCTTTACACTGGTACCTTCACGAAGTGTACCGCGAGACACCATATGACCGCTTATGAACCCTTCCAGCAGTAAAGAATTACGTCAACTACGTGCTCTGGCACACGCCTTGCGCCCGGTGGTCACCGTTGCCGGTAATGGACTGTCAGCTTCAGTACTTCAAGAGCTTGACCGCGCACTTTCAGACCATGAATTGATCAAAGTGAAGGTCTCAGTCGGCGATCGAGTCCAGCGGGAGACGGTTGTCGCAGCACTGTGCGAGGCCAGCGGTGCCCAACTGGTGCAGCGTATTGGCAACATCGCGACTCTGCTTCGCCGTAACCCGACAGCAGATCCCAAAAAGTCGAATCTGCTTCGAGCGAAACCCTAACCTCAGGCCCTATGGTGATGGCCGAAATTATTCAGTTCCCAACGCGACAACGAGAAGCCTTTGATTTTCTTGATCGCGAACTGGCCGCATTACTCAGAGCAAAAGGGGCTGACGAGGCGCTGATCGACTTCGCTACCGCGACACTCACTGAGGTTTATGATGAACTCCGGCGCAGTGCCGACCGTCATTTCGAGGTTCGCCTCCCGCTCGATGTAAGCGAGTTAGCGGCAGACCAGTTGCGGGAAGATATTACCTCAGGAATCGAGAAGTTGAGCCGAGAACAACATGATCTGACGTTAAAGCTGGCAGCGCGTCTAGTGCTGACGGAACTTCGACTGTTTCAACATGAACGCAAAGACTGAGCGTCATAGCATGGCGGTGATTTGAAAGGTGGCCCAGGCCGCCAGCCACGCTATGCAAAGGTAAGCCACCACCATCCGGCCAGCCAATCGCCATGAATTTGCCTCTCGCGCCAGAATGGCGACCGTGGAAACGCACTGCAGCGCAATTGCGAAAAAAACCAGCAGCGCCAAGCCCGAGCCCAGAGGCAGTGCACTCGCCTGAATCTGTTCAACGAGCGGCAGTATGTTGTCTTCGGCGCCTTCGATGCCCATGATCGTGCCAAGGGTGCCAACAAAGACTTCTCGGGCAAGAAACGCACTAACAATCGCCACACCATATCGCCAGTCGAGACCCAAAGGCTGAAAAACGGGCTCTATCCACTTGCCAATCGTACCCAACCATGAGGCGCCAAGGTCCGCACCCTGATTGGGGAAATAACCCAATACCCAAACCACAATCGTCACGCTCAAAATCACCAATCCCGCCTTGGTAACAAAATGTTTGGCTCTTTGCAGCGATTTTCGGGCAATGGGCACGAGAGCGGGCATCCGGTAGGCAGGTAACTCCATCATAAAAGGCATTTGCGCCTCTCCTGTACTGATGCGATTCACGACCCCGGCCACCAGCAATCCACAAACCATGCCCAAGCCATAGACACAAAAGAGTGTCAGGCCCTGCCAGCCGACCAAGCCGCCCAAAGCGGTCTCTCTGGGAATAAAAATCGCGATCAATAACGTGTAAACCGGCAAGCGGGCTGAGCAGGGCATCAGGGGAATAACCAGGTAGGTCAGAAATCGGGCGCGGGGTGACTCGATAGAGCGTGCGGCGTAAATGGCGGGAATAGCGCAGGCTACGCCCGACAACATGGGAATAAAGCTCTTTCCACTGAGGCCGAAAAATCTCAGCGGCTTGTGACAGATCAGCGCTGCGCGCGCGAGATAGCCGGAGTCCTCAAGTAAACCGATGACAAAGGTCAGCACAAATATTTGTGGCACAAACACCAGAAAAGCACCGATTCCACTGAAAATGGCGTCCGCTGTAAAATCACGAAGCATGCCCTCATCAAGGAAAGGCAGTATCCAACGGCCCAGCCCGGTTACGACCCTCTCCACGGCATCCATCGCCGGTGCCGACCAGGTGAAAATTGACTGAAACAAGACCAGCATAATGAGGCTGAAGGCCAAGCCCCCCGACAGTGACCCCAGGAAGAATCGGTCGAGGCGTGATTGTATAAGCAACAATTGGTCAGCGGGCGCGCCGAACCGCTCAGCCAGCCGATGCGCCTCCTCATAAAGCGCGCTGTCAGCCGACTCATCGTCCTGGGCCAGTAACATCGGTTCTTCATCGGCCGCCACTGCCATCTCGTCTAGTGTCGATGAGGCCAGCTGATCCAACACCTCAGCCAGCCCCATGCCTGTTCGCGCCGACACAACCAGCACGGGGGCGCCAATATTTTCTGCAAGACCCGGTGCGTCTACCTTGAGAGAATGCCGCGCCAATATATCGCCCATATTGGCCAACACGGTGATCCGCTTGCCGCTTCTCCGGCACTCGCGCACAACCTGCAAACAGAAAAATAAGCTTTTCTCCAAACGCGTGGCGTCTACCACACAGAGAACGTGCTCCACCTCTGGGTCGCCTAAGGCGTCTGCAAAATGTGCGACCGCAATTCGCTCCTCCTCGGAAATGGGTCTCAGCGAGTAAGTGCCGGGAAAATCAACCAGCTCGCGATCGGGCAGTTTCGCTAGCTGTCCAATGGACAGGTCGACCGTAATGCCAGGATAATTGGCGACACGGTGATTAAGTCCCGTGAGCCGATTGAACAGGGCTGTTTTTCCCGAATTCGGGGTCCCGACAAGGAGCACTTTTGACATGAGGTTACCCTCCCGACAGGCTGACAAGTACTTGAATTGCCAGCTCGCGGTCGAGGGAATAAGTGGCGTTGCTCACGCGGTAAACACGCGGCGCACCGAATCCAGGTTGATGCTGGCAAGTGATCGTCTCACCCGCATGAAAGCCAAATTCCTGCAGTCGGCCGCGATACCGACCTGAAAGTTCAGGGCAAAAGCCGACCAACACCCCGGCAGTATGCATCGGCAGTTCCCACAAATTTATCGTTTGGCTTTCAGCGACCACAGGACGTTCCCGCGATAAAACGCGGATCATACGTTCAATGAGAATGATTTTCAGTAAGTCTAGAGGTGCTCGACGGCGTCTATCTCGTAAACAACATCGCCACCGGGAGCCTTGACGACGACCTCGTCACCTTCGGCCTTTGCCACCAAGGCACGCGCAATAGGCGAGTTCACGGAAATAAGATTGGCTTTAGCGTCCGCCTCGTCCTCGCCGACAATGCGATACTGCACTGTCCGATCATTATCAATATCGATCAAGGTTACCGTAGTCCCAAAAATGACTTTGCCGGAAGGGGGGATGGTTGCAACATCAATCACCTGAGCGTGAGACAGCTTATGCTCGAGCTCCTTGATTCGGCCCTCGGCAAAACTCTGCTGCTCGCGAGCCGCATGATACTCGGCATTTTCTTTGAGATCGCCGTGCTCTCGCGCCTCTGCAATGGCCTGTGTGATTCGCGGGCGCTCTACCCTTTTAAGCCGCTCTAATTCCTCTCGCAGCGCTCGCTCGCCCTTGACTGTCATGGGGACTCGGTTCATACCGCAATGCTCTCATGTAAATCCTGAAGACGACGCACCGTCATGTCTGTCTCCTGCTCCAATGCCATACAAACAGCCTCGGCCGCGGCCAATGTGGTGGTGTAGAAAACGCGATGTTGTTCAGCGCTCGCCCTAATTGACGCCGAGTCCATAATGGCACGACGTCCTTCTGTTGTGTTAATGATCATCGCCGCTTCGTCATTCTTGATCAAATCGACAATGTGGGGCCGCCCCTCAGCTACTTTATTCACCCTTCGGACCGACAGACCCGCATCCTCCAGCGCATTGGCTGTGCCGCCGGTTGCCGCGAGAGTAAAACCACGCTTTACCAGCCGTTGCGCCACATCTATCGCAGCTGCTTTATCGGCATCGCGCACGCTTATAAGACACAAACCTGAAGTCGGAGGGTCGTCTCCTGCCCCCAACTGCGCGCGAGCAAAAGCCGCTGCAAACGTGTCCCCAGTGCCCATGACCTCACCCGTAGACTTCATCTCTGGACCCAAAATAGGATCAGTGCCCGGAAATTTGTTAAACGGTAATACCGCCTCTTTAACACTGTAATAGGGCGGGACAATCTCTCGCGTGACACCCTGACTGGCGAGACTCTGTCCAGCCATGCAACGAGCTGCCACCTTTGCGAGAGAAACACCCACAGCCTTGGAAACAAATGGCACGGTTCTCGAAGCACGTGGATTCACCTCGATGACAAAAATCTCTCCGTCTTGCCACGCAAGTTGTACATTCATGAGCCCACATACACCTAACTCTATAGCCATTTTTCTGACAACTTCTCGCATGGCTTCCTGAACATCAGAAGGCAAACTGTAGGGCGGCAAGGAGCAGGCAGAGTCACCCGAGTGGACGCCAGCCTGTTCAATATGTTGCATGATTGCACCGATGACCACTTGCTCACCGTCGCTCACAGCATCGATGTCTACCTCGATAGCTGCACTAAGAAAACGATCCAGCAGCACAGGAGAGTCCTCCGATACTTTAACGGCATCGTTCATATAACGCAGGAGATCCTCTTTACGGTAAACGATCTCCATAGCGCGGCCACCCAGCACATAAGATGGTCTGACTACTAACGGATAGCCGATCTCGTCCGCTGCCGTCACAGCCTGCTCAACACTCCGCACAGTGGTATTTGCCGGCTGACGAAGAGCAAGGCTTTGAATCATTTTCTGGAACCGCTCACGATCCTCGGCACGATCAATCTGATCAGGTGTGGTACCAACGATCGGCACGCCCGCGGCCTCTAGTGCACGCGCCAACTTAAGTGGCGTCTGCCCACCAAATTGCACAATTACGCCAGTGGGTTGCTCCAATGCAACAATCTCCAAAACGTCCTCGAGCGTCACCGGTTCAAAGTAGAGTCGGTCGGACGTGTCATAGTCAGTGGATACCGTCTCCGGATTGCAGTTGACCATGATGGTCTCATAGCCATCCTCGCGCATGGCGAGCACCGCATGCACACAGCAATAGTCAAACTCGATGCCTTGACCGATCCGATTAGGCCCGCCGCCCAGAACCAGAATTTTTTTGCGGTCGCTGGGTGACGCCTCACACTCCTCCTCGTAGGTGGAGTACATGTAGGCCGTGGATGAAGCGAATTCAGCTGCACAGGTATCCACGCGTTTGTATACGGGCCGAATACCCAGGGACCACCGCCGTTCGCGAATGTCACCTTCGGACACCGCTAGCAACTCCGAGATGCGTCGATCAGAAAACCCGCGGCGTTTGAGGCCCCACATCAATGCGTGATCGAGGTGTTCCAGCTTCATGCCGTGCAGTCGCGACTCCCACTGGATGATGTCGGCAATCTGCACCAAAAACCATGGGTCAATTCCCGAGTATCCATAGATCTCTTCGAGTTCAAAGCCTGCTCTGACGGCATCAGCGACGTACCAAATACGATCAGCACCCGGGTTAGTCAATCGATCCACCAATTCCGATCGACTGTCCTCATCTGTCACCAGCATCTGGGGCTCGAACCCGGCTGAACCAACTTCGAGTCCACGCAACGCTTTTTGCAACGACTCCTGAAAGGTCCGGCCAATCGCCATGACCTCCCCCACAGACTTCATCTGCGTAGTGAGGCGCGGATCCGCTGTCGCAAATTTCTCGAAGGCAAAGCGCGGGATTTTTGTCACCACGTAGTCAAGCGTGGGTTCAAAAGACGCTGGCGTCACGCCACCAGTAATGTCGTTCTCCAATTCATCGAGTGTGTACCCTACCGCCAATTTGGCCGCCACTTTCGCAATAGGAAAGCCGGTTGCCTTGGACGCCAATGCGGAGGATCGAGAAACACGGGGGTTCATCTCGATGACGACCAAACGACCGGTATCCGGGCACTGCCCAAACTGGACGTTGGAACCGCCGGTCTCAACACCTATCTCGCGCAACACCGCGAGAGAGGCATCGCGCATGATTTGGTATTCCTTGTCTGTGAGGGTTTGTGCAGGCGCAACCGTAATGGAGTCACCCGTGTGAACACCCATTGCGTCGAAATTCTCAATCGAGCATACGATGATGCAGTTGTCATTTTTATCACGAACAACCTCCATCTCGTACTCTTTCCAGCCAATCAATGACTCGTCAATCAGCAGCTCGCTGGTCGGCGATAATTCAAGCCCTCGCAAGCAAATTTCTTCGAATTCGTCGCGGTTGTAGGCAATCCCTCCGCCTGATCCCCCCATCGTAAAAGAGGGACGGATAATGCAAGGGAAGCCAATCTCCTCGTGCACCCCCCAAGCCTCTTCCATACTGTGCGCCAATCCCGCACGAGGCGTCTCGAGACCAATACGCCGCATAGCGATATCGAATTTCTCACGATCTTCCGCTTTATCAATCGCCTCTTTGGTTGCACCGATCATTTCTACGTTGAAGCGCTCCAGCACGCCCTCCGCAGCAAGTTTTAGTGCGCAATTGAGGGCTGTTTGCCCCCCCATAGTTGGCAAAATCGCATCCGGACGCTCGCGCTCTATGATGCGCGAAACCGTCTGCCATTCGACGGGTTCTATATAAGTTGCATCAGCCATGGCAGGATCGGTCATGATGGTGGCGGGGTTGGAATTAACCAAAACAACCCGGTACCCCTCTTCCCTGAGCGCTTTGCAAGCTTGCGCCCCGGAATAGTCGAACTCGCAGGCTTGTCCGATCACAATCGGCCCGGCGCCGATGATCAAGATACTCTCAATGTCTGAGCGTCGTGGCATGGTTTAGCTCACCTTTTCCATTACGAAGCACGCTCCATGGCCTTGATGAAGGGGTCAAACAGCGAAGCCGCGTCATGCGGACCCGGGCTGGCTTCTGGGTGCCCCTGAAAACTGTAGGCCGGGACATCTGTGCGAGCAATGCCTTGTAGCGTGCCATCGAACAGCGAGCGATGTGTCACCTCCAAGGTGTCGGGTAGCCCTTCCTCAGAGACGGTGAACCCGTGATTCTGGCTCGTCACCATCACGGTGCCGTCCATCAGATTCTGCACCGGGTGATTCGCACCATGGTGCCCAAACTTCATCTTCTCAGTCTTGGCTCCGCTGGCTAAAGCAAGAATCTGGTGGCCAAGGCAAATACCAAACAAAGGGATCCCCTCGGCCATGGCTGCACAGGCCAGATCAATAGCGTAATCGCAGGGCTCTGGGTCACCAGGCCCATTTGAGAGGAAAATACCATCGGGCTCATGCGCGAGCACCTCGGTGAGAGTGGACTGGGCAGGCACGACGGTAACGCGACACCCAAGATCCACCAATATGCGCAAAATATTGCGCTTAACACCGAAATCCAGTGCCACAACGTGGAACCGCGACGCAGATCGAGATTCCTGATCGCCTGCCGCCGACCCCAAACGCCACGTTCCCTCTCCCCACTCGTAGGATGTCTGTGTCGTCACCTCTCTTGCGAGATCCAGACCCTTGAGCCCACTGAACGCGCGTGCCTGTCCGAGGGCACCCGCCTCATCCAGATCAGGTCCAGCCATGATGCAACCATTCTGCGCACCTTTATCGCGTAATATGCGCGTCAACCTCCTGGTATCGATATCAGAAATAGCCACAACGCTCTCTGCGGTAAGGTAATCACTTAGGCTCCGCTCTGATCTAAAACTGGACGCAATCAGTGGCAGATCCCTGATGATAAGGCCAGCTGCCTGAATGGCATCCGACTCTTCATCCGCAGCATTGACGCCTGTGTTACCAATATGGGGGTAGGTCAACGTCACGATTTGTCGGCAATAGGAGGGGTCCGTCAGGATTTCCTGATACCCCGTCATAGCCGTATTAAAGACCACCTCGCCCACTGTGCTTCCCACAGCGCCAATAGATCGGCCGCGAAACGTCGCGCCATCTTCCAAAACGAGGACAGCGGAATGAGACAAAGAGACCTCCCAGTCGTTATCGCCAGAGGGTTGGAACAGGTGCACGGCAAGGCCGGGCTAGGTTCACCCTGTGGTCGCAAATCGCAAACGTAGACGCGTGATGGGGCTGACAATAACCCCGCGCGGGCTGGTTCTGCAGTCTACTGCAAAGCGTTTTCCCTGTCTAATATTTAGGTTGCGCCACCCGCTACAGGATGTCGGTTACACTGCGCGCCCCGCTCAAAAGGAGAAACATCATGTCCAGGGCCGACCATTACTTTTTTGGGAAAAAAGCCGCGATATCGGGAGCGGGAGACGGCATCGGAAGAGCGCTGGCAGAGCGGCTGAATCGAGCGGGATGCCATGTCTGGTTATGTGATGTGAACGAAGCCAAATTGGCAGAGACCGTAAATTTATTGGATCGCGAGCGTGCGGGCGTGATCACGCGGGTTGTGGACTGCGGTCATCGCGATGAACTGTTTGCCTGGGCACAATCCGTGGCAGAGGACACCCCAGAAGTTGACGCACTTTTCAACAATGCCGGTGTCGGTTATGGCGCGCGGTTTGAAGACTCCACCGAAGACAATTTCAAATGGCTAATCGATATTAATTTTTGGGGAGTCGTGCACGCCACGCGGGCATTCCTGCCACTGCTACGAGCATCACAGCACGCGCATCTGGTCAATATCTCCTCGATTTTCGGCATGGTCGGCATTCCTACCCAAAGCGCTTACAACGCCGCTAAGTTTGCTGTGCGCGGTTTTAGCGAAGCGTTACAAGCGGAATATCTCGACGGTAGCCTGCACGTCAGTTGCGTTCATCCAGGCGGCATTCAAACTAACATCGCGCGCGCGGCCAGAGTAAATGGCAACTCGCAACCTGACAGCCCTGAAGAGCGCGACGCACAGTTTCGGCGATTAGCCCGCACAACGCCTGAGCGCGCAGCTGAAATCATCCTCACCGGTACAGCTCGCGCCAAGCGGCGGATTATGGTTGGGTGGGATGCCTGGCTGATCTTGCAACTTACCAAGATTCTGCCGACGCAATACCACTGGATCACCGCGCGCGCAGCGAATGACTGAACACCCCAAAAATATGACTCCTTCGCTTGTCGGAACCGATCGGCTGACCCGCGAACCTTTCTTACTATTGTTTATCGGATTATTTGCAACAGCAGTGGGTCAAGCTTTTGTGTTTGCCATTCTGCCGCCTCTAGGGCGCTCGGTGGGACTAGATGAACTCCGCATCACCGCCATTATCTCTACATCTGCGCTGGTCTTTACGCTCGTCGCGCCCTTCTGGGGCCGGTTTTCTGATCATATAGGACGAAAGCCGATCATTATAATCGGGCTGTTGGGTTACTCCTTTGGGTCCTTGGTTTTTGCCATTTTGTTCAATGCAGCAGCCGAAGGCTGGATTAGCGGCCTGACGCTCTTTATTACTGCGCTGGTCATTCGCTCACTACAATCGGCAACAATGTCCGCAACCCATCCCGGCTGCACAGCCTATGCCGCGGACCACACATCCCCACAATTTCGTGTAAAGACGCTTGCTCGACTCTCAAGTGCCAACAGTATTGGCTTGATCATGGGACCGGTGCTCGCGGGAGCTGTCGCCGGCTGGGGTTTATTAGCGCCCTTGGTGGTGGCATCTTTTCTCTCAGGACTGGCGGCCTTGATCATTGCCCTGAAACTGTCGCCAGGAGCAGCGCCCCGCGCGGTGAAGACCCCACGACGCCGCATGGGTTACTTTGACGTAAGAGTCAGAATGTATCTCATTTCAGCGATCGGCGCTTTTAGTGGCTTCGCTATGATCCAGCAAACACTTGCCTTCCGCCTGCAAGATACCCTCAATTTGTCGGGCATTGAAACCGCTCAGCATACTGGCTGGGCCATGATGGCGTCGGCCGCCAGTACGCTGCTCATGCAGTTCACCGTGGCGCAACGTTACACAGGCTCCCCCATCCATCTCGTTAGGAGCGGGGCGGCTTTGCTGTTTTGCGGCGCCGTTCTGATCAGCGCTCTGGAAAGCTGGCAAGCTGTCATGGGCAGCATGGCGCTGATAGGGGCGGGGCTGGGCTTGCTAATGCCTGCAGTGGCAGCGGGCGCCTCGGTCGCGGTTGGCCCAGAGGAACAGGGAGCTGTGGCTGGACTAGTGAGTGCATGTCCGGCGGCAGGATTTGTCGTGGGCCCCATTAGTGGCGGCTTTCTCTATCAGCACAGCCCTACCGCGGCCGCATGGACCGCAGCCACGCTGTTACTCGTGGTATTTATTGCGACGTTGATACGAGACACCAATACGACTACTTGAATCCAAAATATCGGTCAATTTTCACCCTGGCGTAAAATGTTTCGCTATCGCCTCTCTGATAGAGCAGGGAATCGCTGCAGAGCGACCTGTGGCGCGGTCAACAAATGCATGCGTGAAAGTTCCGGTCACACAGCTGTGCGCTGCTTGTGAGGCAAAGACGCCAACCTCCCACGTGACAGACCTGTCGCCCAACCTGAGAATCTTGAGCCCGAGTGACAGGGTCGCTGGGTAACTCACAGGACTAAAATAATTTGCGCTGGAGGACACGACGTATCCGACCACAGCGTCCGTGGTGGGCGCCAGACCACCCTCCTCAATCAAAAACCGATTCACCGCGGAGTCGAAGTAGGCGTAATAAGCGACATTGTTGATGTGGCCGTATATGTCATTATCCGCCCAGCGGGACTCGAGGTTATAAAAAACTGCGTAAGCACCTCGATCCGAAGGGCTAGGTCGAGCGCTCACGAGGTTCCAGCCCAAGCTGCCCGGTAAAGCGCCAGCGCAGCGGCCTCATCCACTTCGACCGGATTATTGATAAGCAATCGTTGCTGCTGCATGGCATCGGCCGCAAGCATCGGCAGGTCTTTGGCCGGTACGTTAGCTGCCTCAAGAGTCCCGGGCAGACCGGCATCGTCAATCAACTGCTCAAACCATTCCACGAAGCCAGGCAAACCCTCAGTGAGAGGTTTTGGCAACAATGTGGCCAACTCCAGATACTGCGCCTCTGATGCAACTGCATTGAAACGCAATACCGAGGGAAGCATAAGCGCATTACTTAACCCGTGGGGCATATGGTAGTGCCCGCCGAGCGGGTAAGCCAAAGCATGCACAGCTGCAACCGGAGCGTTCGCAAAGGCTTGCCCTGCCAAAGTGGCCCCAAGCAGCATCGCCTCTCGAGCTTGCAGATCGGTCGGATGTGATAATACCCGTCGCTGATTGCCAGCCAACAGCTTAAGTGCTTGGCGAGACAGCATGTCAGAGATCGGATTTTTTTTGATTTTGGATGTATAAGCTTCGATAGCGTGAACCATCGCATCGATTCCCGTCATCGCTGTGACGTGGGGGGGTAATCCGACCGTTAGCTCGGCATCGAGAATGGCCACATCGGGTAGCAAGGCTGTGGCGCTGATTCCTGCTTTGGTAGTCTCTCCGGTCGTAATCACCGCAACAGGTGTCACCTCTGAGCCGGTGCCGGCGGTAGTGGGAATGAGCACCAGCGGTAGGCGCCCACCCATCACTTTATCCACCCCATACAGCTCAGGGAGCACCTGAGTACCATTCGCCAATACCGCTATGGCCTTAGCAACATCCATAGAGCTGCCACCGCCCAAACCAATGACGCCATCGCACTGCTCAGCCTGAAGCTGCTCCAGCGCCGCCAGTACGACCGATTCCGACGGATCAGCCGTGACCTCGGTATACACACTCACCGATTCGCAGATCGCCCGAGTGCTTTCCTGCAAAGGGCCCACCAAGCCCGTGGCCATCAAACCCGGGTCGGTGACGATCAGTGGCCTTTTTATAGCCAGCTCTGCGCACACAGCACCGATCCTTCGAGAAATACCGGGGCCAACCCGCAAAGAGGTGACGGTATTGAAGCGGTACTCAGACATATTAAAAAGTCAGGATGACCTTGCCCTTGGCACGACGCTCCATCATAGCGGCATAGGCTGCTTCGTATTCCTCGATTGGGAACAAGTCAGTAATAACCGGCTTTAACTTGCCTTCTTCAAACCACTGCCATACGGTCTTGATATTGGCTTGGTGTAACTCTGGCTCTTCCATGGTGAAGCGACCCCAGAACACGCCCACCAACGCACACCCCTTTAGCAAGGTGAGATTCAAAGGAATACTTGGGATCGGGCCAGAAGCGAAACCGATCACCAGATACCGGCCATTCCAACCCATGGAACGAACAGCCGGCTCACTGAAGTCGCCCCCTACAGGGTCATACACAACGTCTACGCCACGCCCGCCCGTCAGTTCCTTGACACGATCCTTGAGGGACTCCCTGCTGTAATTAATCGTGTGGTCTGCCCCCAGCTGCGTGCATAGCTCCAGCTTTTCATCAGTACTTGCCGCCGCGATGACGGTAGCACCAAGGGCCTTGCCCAGTTCGACCGCAGTGCTCCCGACCCCGCCAGCGGCACCAAGCACTAGCAGTGTTTCGCCGGGTTGGATATTCGCCCGCTGAACCAGCGCATGATAAGAGGTTAGGTAGGTAATCGAGACGCCCGCCGCCGCCTCGAAAGACAGCGCGACTGGCTTCGGTAGCACAGCCATCTCGTGCGCAACAACCTCTCCACAGAAACCACCTGAGCCGCCACTGTGAATCACCTCATCACCGACTTTCCAGCGTGTGACCGCCGAGCCAACCGCTTCGATCACACCCGCGCACTCTCCACCCGGGATGAATGGTAAGTCAGGCTGGAGCTGATACTTGCCCTGGATGATCAGTACATCAGGAAAATTCAGACCCGCCGCCTTGATGTGAATCCTGACGTCGTTGTCACCCATTTCGGGCGCAGGCCAATCGGCCACCAGATCGAGACGATCCGGCAGACCATGCTCACGACAAACCAGTGCCTTCATATCAAAAGACCTCAAATAAGCCCGCAGCGCCCATACCGCCGCCGACACACATTGTCACGACAACATACTTCGCGCCACGTCGCTTACCTTCTATCAAGGCATGCCCCAGTAACCTAGAGCCGCTCATACCGTAAGGATGACCCACCGCAATCGCGCCACCATTAACATTGAGCTTGTCATTGTCGATACCAAGCCGGTCGCGGCAGTACATAACCTGAACCGCGAAGGCCTCATTGAGCTCCCACAGGCCAATGTCATCCACTGACAGTCCGTGTTGCTTCAGTAGTTTTGGCACGGCGAAGACGGGACCAATGCCCATCTCGTCCGGTTCACAACCTGCAACCGCGACGCCCCGATACGCGCCCAGCGGAGTCAGGCCCAGCTGTGCTGCAGTCGCCGCTTCCATGACTACTTGCGCTGAGGCGCCGTCAGACAACTGCGAAGCGTTACCCGCGGTGATGGTGCCGCCCTCAATCACAGTCCTCAGCCCCTGAATACCCTCGAGAGTCGACGGGCGAACGCCCTCGTCAGTGCTTACCGTCGCTTCCGCAGTGGACTGCTCACCCGTCTCTTTGTTATAGACAATGCGCTCGCAAGTCACGGGTACCAGCTCGTCATCAAACTTGCCAGCTTCATAAGCGGCGGCAGTACGCTGCTGCGATTGCAGCCCGTATTCATCCATCGCGTCGCGAGTAATACCATAGCGGGCCGCCACGGTCTCTGCGGTCTGCAGCATGGGCATGTAGATATTCTTGTGCATGGCCAGCAACTGTTCATCAGCCGCCCGATGCAGGTTCATATGCTCGTTCTGAACCAGTGAGATAGAGTCGACACCGCCCCCTATTACCACCTCCATGCCGTCGTGAAGGACCTGTTTGGCAGCGATCGCCACCGCCATCATTCCCGAGGAGCACTGACGATCAACCGTCATGCCTGAGACGGAGACGGGCAAGCCTGCTCTGAGCGCCGCGGTTCTGCCAATATTGCCGCCCGAAGTTCCCTGAGTCAGCGCGCAACCCATGATGCAATCTTCGATCCGCTCGGGCTCAATGCCCGCACGGGCCACCGCGGCACTAATGGCATGCCCCGCCAGCGTGGGCGATGGCAGATTGTTAAAGCCACCTCGATATGCCTTGCCGATGGGGGTGCGTGCGGTTGAAACAATTACTGCCTCTCTCATATTCGTGTCCTTCCTAACGATTTGAATTTAGTTTACTGGTTATCTGGGTTAGGGATGTTGGCCGGGCGGCACACGTAAGTGCTCGAAAATATACCAATCGCCACCGCAGTGTCCTGCCGTTAGTTAGTATCGATACCTAACCCTTCCATGGCCTGACCCACCATTTTGATACTCTGCTCAAAGCCAGCTTGCAGGGCCCGCTCGCCGCCGTCTGAAATTTGCGCCCAATTTGCCGCAATCCCCTCTGGGGTCTGCTCCGATTCGGGCAACCACATTCCTTCGGTCTCGACAATCTTAGCCACGGCAAAAGCACCCGCACCTGCCGCCAATATTGTCCGCGTGGGGGCATCTTCTGATACGAGGAACAAAACGGCAGGGGTAACAGTATCCGGAGTCAACATGGCGAAAGCTTTGTCATCTATCAGCCCCTCCGTCATTCGAGTTCCGGCAGTCGGCGCGAGCGCGTTGATCTTGACGTTATATTTAGCGCCTTCTTGCGCCAGCGTGTTCATCATGCCGACCACACCCATTTTGGCAGCACCATAATTAGTTTGGCCGAAATTACCGTAGAGCCCACTGGAGGATGACGTCACGACAATACGACCATACTCCTGACCTTTCATAATTTCCCAGCAAGCCTTGGTGCAATGCATCGTGCCCATCAGGTGGACCTCAGTAACCAGCCGGAAATCTTCTACCGTGCCTTTCGAAAAACTCTTGTCGCGCAGAATTCCTGCGTTGTTAACAAGGATGTCAATGCGGCCCCAGCGCGCCATGGTCTGGGCCACCATGTCTTCAACCTGAGCCAAGTCGGCGACATTCGCACCGTGCGCCATCGCTTCGCCACCCAACGCTTCTATCTCAGCGACCACCGCCATGGACGCTTCAGAATTAGCACCCTCTCCAGAAACAGAACCACCCAGGTCGTTAACCACAACTTTGGCTCCCCGCTTCGCCAACTCAATGGCATGGCATCGCCCGAGGCCACCGCCCGCTCCGGTCACAATTGCGACTTTCCCGTCGTACCGTATCGTCATAGCGTTACTCCCGATCTATTAACCAATGATGGACATGCCAAGCCATTCAGCATAAACCGCCGGCGTATCGATACCTTCAATCTCAACGGTCACAGCCTGCTTGACCAAAAAGCGATTAGCATCCTTGCGGTCCACCGAAAGAATCTCGGTGTGTGCGCGAACGCGTTTGCCGGCGCGAACCGGATGCAAAAACCGGACTTTATCCAAGCCGTAGTTGACCCCCATAACAATACCCTCAGGGTAGACGCCGTTTTCCGCGCAGAGCTTGGTCAACAGCGACAAAGTCAAAAATCCGTGTGCGATGGTGCCACCAAACGGCGTCTGCGCAGCGGCTGCCTCGTCGATATGAATGAACTGGTGGTCCTCAGTGCAATCAGCAAAAGTGTTGATTCGCTCCTGGTCAATCTCAAACCAACCTCCCGGCGGTAATTTTGTGCCGGCTTGATTTTCCATCTCCTCGGGTTTGACCATTGTTAGCGCCATCGGTGTCTTCTCCCTTACTCTTCTCTCTCAGTTTATGTTGTCATGCTTTACTGCCGATTCTATTTACTCGTCCCAAGGCCACTCACTGCAGACCTGATCTCACGGGCATTATCCGTCACGGAAAGTCGCTGCCACTCCACTCGTCTCTGCCAGATAATCTTTAATTTCATTGCGTCCGACCACCATTCGATGAACTGCGTCGGGGCCGTCTGCCAATCGCAACGTGCGCTGGCCCGACCACATCTCGGCGAGCGGCGTATCCTGTGACACACCAATGCCGCCATGGATTTGGATCGCATCATCGATCACTTTCAAGGCCATATTGGGCACCACAGTCTTGATCATAGAGATCCAGATTCTTGCCTCTTTGGGGGAGGTGTGATCCATCATCCATGCTGTTTTGAGCGTCAGCAGGCGCGCTTGCTCAATGTTCATTCTCGCGTCGGCGATAATGTCGATGTTCCCCCCTAACTTATAGAGCGGGCGACCAAACGCCTCGCGCTGAGTAGCGCGTTCACACAGCAATTGCAAAGCCTTTTCAGCCGAACCGATTGATCGCATGCAATGATGAATACGGCCGGGGCCTAACCGGCCTTGGGAGATCTCAAAACCTCGACCCGGACCCAGAATGATGTTGTCTTTGGGTACCCGCACATTATCGAGTTTTACCCGCATATGGCCATGGGGCGCATCAAGCATGTTGAACACTTTAAGGGGCCGCACCATATTTACCCCAGGGGTATCCATAGGCACCAAAATTTGTGACTGCTGAAGATGTTTGGGCGCCTCGGAGTCAGTCTTGACCATGCAAATCATGACCTTGCAACGCGGATCACCCGCGCCTGACGTCCAATGTTTTTCTCCGTTGATCACCCACTCGCCGCCCTCAAGCTGCGCAGAGGTGCAAATGTTGGTGGCATCCGATGATGCGACCGCAGGCTCTGTCATAGCGAAACAAGAGCGAATCTCTCCTGCCAGCAATGGCTCAAGCCACTGTTGCTTCTGGGCTTCGCTTCCGTACTTGTGCAGCACTTCCATGTTGCCCGTATCGGGTGCAGAGCAATTGAAAATCTCTGCGGCGAGTCGCGACTTACCCATCTCTTCAGCAAGGTAGGCGTACTCGACTGTATTTAATCCAGACCCTTTCTCACCGGTGAGAAAAAAATTCCACAAGCCCGCTTCTCGTGCGTGGGTCTTTAACTCATTGAGGATCTGATACTGGCGATCGGTCAAATCAAAGGGGTCTCCCACTTCAATTTCCGAGATATATTCGCCTTCGACCGGAAGAATGTGTGCGCTGATAAAAGCCCTGACCTGTTCAAGTACCGGCGCTAATTTTTCCGAAATCCCTAAATCCATTACTCACTCCTTAATCAACCCTTGCTCATTCTCAGGGTGCTGCCAGGCAGTCTCTCTATTATGGCATATTATATGCCATTAACCCCGTGGGCGGCTGCAGCTACCCACGGAATCACCTCTTGATGTGAGCGCCGAAGACCTTAGCTTACGCTGGTATACGCGACAAGGAGAATTGCAAACAACCGCTGCGTTAAGTGCTGTAAAGCCCTATGAGAGGGTCTTTTATTTCCCGATATTGCCCGACAGATTTCTGGCAAAGCGTGGCTGCGTCGTCCCGTGGCAACCGGGCCGGTTATAACGGCACGGGCAACATCAGGGATTCCTTAACCTGCTCCATCACTACATAACTGGTCGACTCCTGAACACCAGGTAAGGTCAGCAACGTTTCGCCCAACAATACGCGATAAGCATTCATATCAGCCACTCGAGCCTTGAGCAGGTAATCAAAATTACCCGACACCAAATAGCACTCCTGCACCTCGGGCAAATCCATAGCGCACTCGGTAAATTCTTCAAAAATATCCTGTGACGTGCGATTCAGGCGAATCTGTACGAACACCACCAACCCGCGATCCAATGCACTGGGATCCAAAACGGCCTGATAGTGTTGAATGACGCCATCTCGTTCTAGCCGCCGAACACGTTCCTTGCAGGGCGTCGTGCTCAAGCCGACCCTTCGCGCAAGCTCCGCGTAAGGAATGCGCGCATCCTGCTGCAACACGCGCACTATATTTCGATCGATCCGGTCCAGCTGATATGACTGACTACCCATTCCCCAATCCGCCAGCAATGACGCCTCAAAAGCTATTACTGCTTTCAAATATGGCCTTTTTTTTACCTAAATCATAGTTATTTCAACTATTTATATTAATTTATATTAATTTTTCAGCTTAAATTAAAAATTTAATTAGTGCTTTCAGCCTTTGCGGGAAATAACAGTCATCACAGACTACACAGACTTATAGTGGCTACCGGTTTTGGAGATCACGACATGCTGATTGGTGTACCCAAGGAAATCAAAGCACAAGAGTTTAGAGTCGGTATGACACCGGCAGGCGTTCGTGAGTTAGTCGCAGCGGGTCATCGCGTGCTGGTTGAGACGGGTTGCGGCGACGCTATTGGGCTCTCTGATGAAAGTTACCGAGCCGCTGGCGCAGGGACAGCGGACACCGGCGAGCAAGTCTTCGCCGAGGCAGAAATGATCGTTAAGGTTAAAGAACCCCAGGCACACGAATGCAGACAGTTGCGGCCCGGACAAATTTTGTTTACCTATCTGCATCTGGCTGCAGATCCTGAACAAGCGTCGCTGTTACTCAACTCTGGTGCAACGTGTATCGCCTACGAGACCATCACCTCGCCCCAGGGCGGTCTGCCACTGCTAGCCCCTATGAGCCTCATCGCAGGCAGGCTGTCGGTTCAGGCGGGAGCACACCACTTGGAGATACATCAAGGAGGAAATGGCACGCTACTCAGTGGCGTGCCCGGGGTCCAACCGGGAAAAGTATTGGTGCTAGGCGGCGGTGTCGTAGGCAGCAGCGCGATCCGCGTGGCGCTGGGCATGGGTGCAGAGGTGACAGTGCTGGATCGCTCGATCACTCGCCTTGAGCAACTGGACGAGCAGTACGCAGGTCGATTGCGCACGATTTACTCCACGGCGGCGGCCATCGACGAATGCGCTCAGGAATCTGATCTGATCATTGGCGCGGTGCTGATTCCCGGCGCCTCAGCCCCCAAGCTCATCAGCCGGAGCCAGCTCACCCGATTCAAACCCGGCACCGTTATGGTGGATGTCGCCATCGATCAGGGCGGCTGCTTTGAAACATCAAAACCAACCACTCACGCCCAACCCACCTACCAGGTGGCTAACGTAGTGCACTACTGTGTTACAAACATGCCCGGCGCAGTTGCGAAAACGGCCACTATGGCGCTTACTAATGCCACCCTGCCCTACATCATGCAACTGGCACAGGGCGATGTCGCATCAGCTCTCCAGGCCGACGTGCATTTTGGCGCTGGCCTCAATGTGTATGATGGACAACTAACGCATGCGGCCGTGGCGACTGCACTGGGGGAATCATACGTGCCCGCAATCGAGGCCCTCAACACGCCCATGCAACTCAAAACCGCCTGACAACTCAGAACGGAGCGGAACAACCGCATGACAAACGATCGCGTGAGCGTTCAATCCGCCTGTGACTTCTGGCTGGCGGTGATTTGTTGCACACTCACACCCAATTACCGCTACCGCAAGGCCATACACTGATGCATCAGGTCGATCCCGCTATCGAAGCCTTATCAAAATCGATTTTGTCATACGCTATGGACCGATTGCGTATGGACCCCCCCACCATCGATCATCCGTTGCCACACACAACGTTGGAGAAACTGGCGGGGCAGACGATCACGGAAACGGGTCTCGGGGGTGAGGAGGCGCTGCACTTGTTTATCGAAACATTGGCACCTGCCTGCATTTCCGAGGACCACCCGCGTTATCTGGCTTTTGTGCCCACCGCGCCCTCAGAGGTCTCAACGTTGTTTGATCTCGTGGTCGGCGCATCCAATATTTGCGCCAGCAGCTGGCTAGAAGGTGCTGGTGCTATCTACGCCGAGAATCAGGCGCTCAGGTGGATTGCAGATATTGCGGGCTTGCCCGCCGAGGCCGGCGGCGTATTTGTCAGTGGTGGCACAGCAGGCAACCTGTCGGCACTGGTGGCCGCTCGCCATGATTGGCGACAACGCTCCCCCGACCATGCCCGACAAAGAGGCCTCATCATCTCATCGCGGGGTGCGCACGCCTCGGTTGATCAGGCAGCGCAGGTGATGGACGCCGATCTCATTCAATCTGGGGGACATCAATTAACCGGCGCGGACGTGATAAGCACTATTGCGGACCTCAACGCGGCAGACCGATCAAGGCTATTCGCGGTGGCCTGCACGGCGGGCACCACCAACCTTGGTGTCATCGACGATATGCAAGGTATTAGCGATGTCTGCAAGAAAGAGAGCGTCTGGTTTCATGTCGATGGCGCTTATGGCGGTGCGGCGCTGGCTGCGCCATCGACCCGGGCACTTTTTAACGGCATAGAAGGAGCAGACAGCTTTATTGTCGACCCTCATAAATGGCTTTTTGCGCCCTTTGACTGCTGCGCTCTGATTTATGCGGATCCCGGCAAGGCGCGCACAGCGCATCGACAACATGGTGATTATCTCGAGGTGTTTTACGACGGCACCTGGAACCCCAGCGATTATGCGCATCACTTGTCGCGCCGGGCACGTGGACTACCCTTCTGGTTCAGCCTTGCCGTTCACGGTACGCGGGCTTACGCCGACGCAGTCGAAAAAACCCTCGATTGTGCCCGCGAGGCCGCCGCTATGATCGACGCTCACCCTCGTCTGGAAATGGTGACCGAGCAAAGACTCTCCATTTGCGTGTTCAGGCGACTAGGCTGGTCACCTGAGGACTATAAAAGCTGGAGTGACGCGCTCTTGGAACGCGGTGATGGCCTGGTGACCCCTACCAAGCATGAGGGTGAAACCGTTCTCCGATTCTGCATTGTGAATCCGCGTACGACTCGAGATGATATTCAGCTCATCCTCGATTCTCTCTGACGGCGCGCCAATCCAGACTATTAGTCACGCGTCATCTCGCTCTGGGCACCCTAAATCGCTCAGTAGCGCTTCCTAGAGAGCGAGGCAATGCAGCTAGCTGCTCGATGCGCGGCTACTTCGATGAACATTTTTATTTGAGCTCGGCGGTTGTGCTGGCGCGTTTTTGTGATAAGACAGTAGTGGGGCGGCGCGACACCGGGCCGCCAAAAACCAGGAGGGAAAAATGAAACAAGCCATTCTTGCACTACTCATTTTCACGTTGACCGCTTGCGGCAATGACCAATCTCCAGACCCAGCGCCCACCGCGCCAGCAGCGGCATCGGATACTGCGGCCAGCGAAGGGCCTCAAGTGCCTGCGATTGTGGAGTTTGTATGGCATCAAAAGGCAGACGGATTCACTGACGACGCGCTGTGGTCCCATGCCGACTATTGGTCCAATGTAGCGGGAGAAGCAGACTGGGGGCTAATGGTCGCCGCCGTTATGACGCCTCGGATAGAAACCGAAAACTTCGATTTTCTCTGGGTTATGGCATGGCCATCTCAGGAAGCGCGCAACAATGCGTGGGCAGACTGGGGAGCAAACCATGAACCCGCGTGGCTGGAGTTAACGCAAAACACTTTTACTTACTCTGCCGAGCATGCCTATGGCTTTGCACCGGCTCCCGGGCGACAGGCTACCGCCCCCAACACCAGCGGCAGCAGCGTCGTGGAGTTCCTCTTTTGTGGATATAACGAGGGCAAGGGAGAGGCGGACCGTCAGGCATTTGAGGCCCTGCACGCGGCCTATATGGATGCCTATGAGGCCGAGGTCGGCGCGACAAGCTACTGGTGGACGGCGATGACACCGCTGTTTGAGCTGCCGAACCAAAACACACCCGACTACATGTGGACCAACTTCTGGGCAACTGATGCGGAGCGCGAAGCAGGATACGCGGCTTATGCTGACGCACCCCATGCTGCCAAAGCGCTTGAAGATGCGACTTGCCAAGAGCCGGCGGTGTTTGATTCGCGGGTGATTTACACTCCGCAAAGCTGAACAAGGCAGTGACTGCCCGGCTTCATGCCGGGCATTTCCAGATCACTCAGCCCTCTCTACCCTAGCGCGGTAAGTTTCGATTCTGCCAGAGCATTGCTCGGTGGTAATCATGTGCTCTGTGGGATGGTTGCTCGAGCGGAACCACGATAAGGACAAGAATGAGGATCGCTAGATGTCAGACGCTTTTTTATGCGGGTACACGCTAAACGGGGACGGCTCGGGCACCCCGGTAAAGGAGGACGGGTTGCGCCGTTTGGGCGCTGAAACACCCCCTGTATGGATCCATCTAAGTGCCCACGCGCCCGCCGCAATCCAGTGGCTCGAAGACGATGCCTCCCTTCCCGATGACACATTGATCCAAGCACTGCTCGCAGAAGACACCCGTCCGCGTCTGCTCAGCAGGGACGGCGGTGTCCTATTGATTCTGCGCGGGGTCAATCTTAATCAAAACGCCGAACCAGAAGACATGGTGTCTATTCGCATCTGGGCGGAGCCGCAGCGACTTATTTCGGTGCAGCTGCGAGATCTGCGCGGCGTTGCCGAAATGCGGCAGCACCTCGAATCGGGATCGGGACCGATTGATATTGGCGATTTGATCGCCACCTTTGTAGAAGGGTCGATCGCGCGAATGTCTCCCGTCATGAGGGACTTGGCAGACAGTATCGATGAGATGGAAGACCGTACTCTGTCAGCACAGCTGCATGGACTCAGGGAGGAAATCGTCTCTATGCGCCGAAAAACGGTTATTTTCAATCGATTTCTGGCGCCTCAGCAAGACATCTTGCAACGACTGAGCCAGACTGAGCTCGCACCACTCGATCCAAACCAGCGCAGTCGCCTGCTGGAAGCACACAATGACATTGCAAGGTTTGTTGAGGACCTGCAAGCGCTGAGAGAACGCTCTCACGCCGTGCAAGACGAGATCGCCAACATGCTCTCCGAGAGACTCAACCGCAATACCTACGTATTCTCCATCATCGCGGCCATATTTATACCCCTGAGTTTCCTCACCGGTTTATTGGGTATCAACGTACCGGGGATTCCCGGCGCCGATGATCCCAAAGCGTTTCTTATTTTCTGTGGCATTCTGGTTGCAGTAGTGTTGGCACAGATCGCAGTATTTAAAAAATTGCATTGGTTTTAACTGGGGAGCTAAGAAGGTACTACGAGCAACTTCGATCTTAAAAAGTGTTGCCCCCCCTGATCCGGAAGCGGTAGCTGGCAGCGATGACCCCTTCCCCACACCGCTCACTCGCAGTAAAGGAGCAATGACATGACTCGAATCATCCTTGCCGCCGTCGTCGCGCTTTCCCTGGTGCTGGGCATAACACTATTCACTCCCTGGCTGATGGGGGTGGGACGTGGGACTGAAACAGCGTCTACGATAAAGGCCGACTACCCTCTGACTTTTCCTGACGATTTTGCCTGGGGAGTGGCCGTTGCAGCACAACATGTGGAGCACCAACAGCCCAGCGATTGGACTGCCTTTGAAAAGCGAGTGATCGCAGAGGGCAAAACGGGAACGGGAGATCAACCCGGACAAGCCAAGCCCGGCCACATTCGCGATCTAGATCTCGTTTCCGAGGAAGTACGACGCAAAAAAGTCGACTTCGACTCTCGCTACGAAGAGGACTTTGAGCAACTGGCAGCGCTAGGGCTGAACAGTTATCGATTTAGCCTTTCCTGGGCTCGCTTATTTCCACGCCCGAATATGACCGAACCGGACGCGGCTGGCGTGGCTTTTTATCGCGATGTCATCGCTGCCGCCAAATCCCATGGCCTGACACCTCACGTATCCCTGTTTCATTTCTCTACGCCCGAGTGGTTCTGGGAGGATCAAGACGGTCAACGTGGCTGGGAACGTGCCGACGCACTCACCCACTGGAACCGCTACGTCAGCGCCGTCTCGAGACTGTTCGGCGCTGACATTGACTTTTGGTGCACCCTGAACGAACCCATGGTGTATGTGCTGTGGGGTTACATCGAGGGCGTTTTTCCACCACTGGAGCAGCGTGCCGCTCCTGTGGATGCTGCACCAGTCATTACACAGCTGCTGAGAGCCCATGCCGATGCCTATCAAATTCTGCACAAGGATGCGGCATCGCGGGGGCAATCCATATCAGTTGGGTTAACCCAGCACACACGGGCCTTCGAGCCCTGGCGTAACTGGCACCCCGTCGATCGGCTCACAGCGGGCTTTGTACAGCAGGCTTTTATTTGGGATGTGCTGGACGCGATCGAGACCGGGACTTACACGATGACCGACACGGCATACTCGGCAACCATTGATGGGTTGGCCGGCACTCAGGATTACGTTGGCATTAATTACTACGGGCGGTTTTATGTACAGATGGACATCGACGCGATGGCAGCAGGCCCGGTCACCCATACCCACGACCCCAACGACCCCGAGGAACTCACCAGTGATTTAGGGTGGGCGCTCTACCCTATTGGCTTCAGCACTGTTCTCAACGAAGCTTGGCAACGCTATGGTAAACCCATCCAGATTTTAGAAAACGGCATCGCGGATGCCAGTACAAATGACACATTGCGCCAGACTTTTTTGGTCAGCCACCTTCGCGAGGTGTGGTATGCCATGAACGTGCTAGGCATTGATATCGACGGCTACTTCCACTGGTCCCACCTAGACAACTTCGAGTGGGCTGAGGGGTTCGGTCCCCGCTTCGGCTTGTTCGCAGTAGACTATGAAAATGAGTTCTCCCGCACCGCGCGCCCCAGCGCGGCGGTTTATGCCGACATCATCCAATCGGGCATCAGTGAAGCCACCTGGCAGCAGACCCGAGGACCTTTTTAAATTATTGTTTGGCGCCGGCAGGCTGGACACGCGCCAGTCGCTGTGATCATACTGTCGCGCCATAAATCGACAAAAGCTGTAGCAGTGATGCGCCTTTGCCGTCTGGGTCTAGCCCTTCCCATCCTCATTCTTTTCGGTTGCACAAGCGCGGTGAAAGCGCCCTTTACAATGCCTCAAGCTGAGTGGGCGCTACCTGCGGCTGCCGACGGCGTTCTCGCTCAGGTCGAAACAGACGTGGCAGCGCGAGCACAGCCAACAAGCAATCAGACTGGCAATTCAAACGAAGGCATTTCGGGTTTTAAGCTGCTCAATAGTGGTGAGGATGCTCTCAAATGGCGGCTAGCACTGATCGACTCCGCGACGCAAAGCATCGACACGCAGTATTACCTCTATCACAGCGATAGTACCGGCTTACTCTTCACGAGCCGATTGCTGGAGGCTGCTGATCGCGGGGTTAAAGTACGCATTATTATCGATGATATGGGCACTTTGGCGGTCAGCCCGTCGCAGGCAAAGCTTCGTGACAGCATGGGCGCATTAATGATCGCCCATCCCAACATCTCACTGCGCTTATTCAACAGCAGCGGCAATCGCAGCCTGCTCGGGCGTGGTTGGAATTTTACCACTGATTTTGAGCAACTTAATCACCGCATGCACAACAAATCCCTCACGGCTGATAATCACGCAACCATAGTGGGCGGTCGTAATATCGGCGACGAGTACATAGGGCTCAATACGCATTTTAATTTTCGCGATATCGACGTTCTGGGCTTTGGCCCCGTGGCGAGGCAGACATCATCTGTTTTCGACGCATTCTGGAATAGCGGCTGGGTCATTACTGCCGACCCTTCCATTCAAACAAAGGCAGAGGGCGTTTATACGACCCAACGCCTTGCACTGGAGCGGGAACTCAGTCAATCAAAGGCTCTCGAGGGATTTTCACTGGTGGCGAGAAGCTGGGAGTCTGAATTCGATGCGCTGACGCCTTCACTCCACCTTGGCCCAAGCGAAGTCTTGACGGATAGACCCGGTTCGAACGGCATCAGCAATGAAGTCTATGACTGGATGACGCAAAATCTGCCGAAGGTACAAACAGAACTCTTGATCACTAACGCGTACCTCATTCCGGAGACTCAGGGCGTCGCGGTTCTTGACGATCTAGTGGCGGCTGGTGCTGAAGTGACAATTCATACTAATTCGTTGTCATCACATGATGTCCCCGCGGTGAACAGCCATTACAAGGTTTGGCGAAAACCCATTCTGGAGTCTGGCGTATCCCTATTCGAGGCGAGGTACGACGCATCGATCAAAACATCGATAGTCGATACCAAACCCATCAGTGCACGCTACATGGGACTGCACTCTAAATCGTTGGTAATGGATCGGCGCTTTGCCGTGATCGGCTCTGCCAACCTCGATCCGCGCTCGGCCTTTTTGAATTCGGAGATGATTGCGATCATTGACAGCAAAAGCCTTGCCGAAGAACTGGCACAAGCTATTCTTCTCGACACGTCTGCCGCGAACAGCTGGGAAGTGAGCCTGAACGAGAAGAATAAAATCATTTGGAGCAACGACGTCGAATCTGTCAGTCGGCAGCCCGTCCGGAACGGCTGGCAAAGATTTCAGGATCTGTTCTTTATGCTTTTTCCCAAGCGCCTTTATTAACACAGCGTAGTACGGATCGCCAAAGCGCACCGCACGCGAGCGCTCGCAGAACCTCTCGATCGACCTGGAGAAAAAAGCATTGTTGACTGTTTTTCACGGCGGCGTTACCTTGCCATGGCGCTCGCGGACAGTCGTAAGGAGCCCGCACCTACCTCTAAGTCCATATTCGGCTCGCATGTCAGCCAGCTTGGAGTGAGCCACCAAAATAAAACGTCCAAGGAGACCGACCGTGTCTATCCCAAAGGAAACACTTCTGCATTCATATCGTTCCATGAAAACGATCCGCGAATTCGAAGAACGCGTCCATGCGGAAATCATGAATGGCCAAATTCCCGGCTTTACCCACTTATATACGGGTCAGGAAGCCAACGCGGTTGCCGTGTGTGCTCACCTCGATGAGAGCGATACGATTATTAGTACGCATCGTGGTCATGGTCATTGTATTGCCAAGGGCGCCGACGTCTCCGGCATGATGAAAGAGCTATTTGGATCCTCTGAAGGCCTTTGCAAAGGCAAAGGCGGTTCGATGCACGTGGCAGACATCGACAAAGGTATCCTCGGTGCAAACGGCATTGTCGCCGGCGGCCCGCCGATTTCTGTCGGCTCGGCCTTAGCCGCGAAAATTCGCAAAAATGGCAAAGTAGCGGTGTCGTTTTCGGGGGATGGCTCGGTCAATCAGGGCACCTGTTTCGAGGCCATGAATATGGCGGTTGTACTGCAGGTGCCCGCCGTCTTTGTCATAGAAAACAACTATTACTCTGAGCACACACACATTGACTATGCCGTGGGTTGTGACGACTTGAAGGCGCGGACAGAGGCTTTTGGTTTCCCTGTATTTGTTGCTGATGGCGCAGACTTTTTCGCTGTGTATGAGGCAGCTGGCAAAGCCATTGCCCATGCCAGAGCAGGCAATGGTCCGGCGGGTGTATTCGCCGAGCAAGGCCGATACCACGGCCACTTTGTGGGCGATCCACAGGCCTACCGCGGCGAAGGAGAACTTGACGACCTGCGGGAAAACCATGACCCACTAAAAGTATTTCGTCAGCACATGGCGACGTCTGGCGATCTCAGTGAGGCTGAACTAGATGCTATTGACGCCGAGGTCATGGCGGAGATCGAACAGTCTGTAGTAGATGCCAAGGCTGCAGCACGACCAACGCCTGATCAGGTCACTGCAGATGTCTATATTCAATATGGTGCAACGGCGTAAGGGGGACATACCATGCCTGAAAAAACGATGCGCGACGCAATCAACGAAGCCCTGCATCAAGCGATGGAGCAGGATGACTCTGTCTTTGTCATTGGTGAAGACGTTGCGGGATGCAATGGCAGCGCCGGCGACGTGGGCTCGGTCGGCGGTGTCTTCGGCGTGACCAGCGGAATCTACAATCGCTGGCCAGATCGCTGTGTCGACACGCCGATTTCTGAGTCCGCCATTGTCGGGGCTGCCGCTGGCGCGGCGCTGGTGGGGATGCGCCCCGTTGCCGAAATTATGTTTGCCGACTTCATTGGCGTCTGCATGGATCAGATCGTTAATCAGATGGGCAAATTCCGTTACATGTTTGGCGGGAAAAGTCGCTGCCCCGCTGTCATCCGTTTCGCTTCAGGCGGCGGCTTCAGCGCTGCTGGGCAACATAGTCAAGCAATGTATCAAGTCATGACATCTTTCCCCGGCTTAAAGGTTGTGGTGCCCTCAAACGCTTATGACGCTAAGGGGCTTATGCTCACCGCTATTCAGGATGATGATCCGGTATTGTTTTTCGAGCCAAAGATCCTTTATCAGGAGACTGCAGAGGTTCCTGATGAGATGTACACCATTCCCTTTGGTGAGGCCAACTTTGTCCGCGAGGGGGACGATGTGACAGTCGTAGCATTTGGGCAGATGGTGCCCAAAGCCGCGGCAGTGATCGATGCACTAGGTGAAGAAGGCATCAGCTGTGATCTGATTGATCCCCGAACAACCTCACCTCTCGATGAAAACGCCATACTTGAATCAGTTCAGGCCACCGGACGCTTGGTGGTGGTTGATGAAGCGCCGCCACGATGCGGACTCACTGCAGATATCGCCGGCCTCGCCGCCGACAAAGCTTTCAGCAGTCTGAAAGCGCCTATTAAGCAGGTCTCTGCGCCCCACAGCCCAACGCCTTTTTCACCGGAGCTGGAGGCGGCGTATTTGCCCGACGCAGAAAAGATTACCGCAGCAATTAAAGCCACCCTCGCCTAACGGCGGTCACCGGCCAGGAGCATATTTGTGAGCGATATTTATCCAATCGCTGTCCCCAAGTGGGGTATCGAAATGGTCGAGGGGACCATCACCACCTGGAATAAGTCTGAGGGTGATGCGATTGCTAAAGGCGATGAAGTCTTTGAAATGGAGTCCGACAAGATCGTCAACGTTTGGGACTCGCCGGTAGACGGCGTGCTTCGACGGGTTCTGGTTGCAGAAGGCGATGCCCATCCGGTCGGCGCCCTGCTCGGGGTTATTGCCGATGCGGGTGTCACAGACAGCGATATTGACGCCTTTATTGCGGAACACGGCAACGCGCCTGCCGAACCCGCGGCAGACAATAATGCTCAAGCCACAGCGCAGCCGACGGTTCAGACAGGAGATGCCTATACCCGCTCCTCCCCTAGCGTACGTCGGCTTGCCGACGAGCTTGGAGTGGACCTGGGCACGGTAACCGGCACCGGGCGGCGTGGTCGCATTACAGACGAGGATGTAAAGGCCGCTATTGGGGGCACGACCGGTGCACCCGAGGGTGTCGACGTCATCCCACTCAGCCCCATTCGCAAAACCATCGCCAAGCGCTTGACCGAAGCCAAGCAAACTATTCCTCACTTCTACCTCACTGCGGAATACGAGCTCGATGGCTTGCTCACATATCGCGCCAAACTTAACGAACAAGACGGGGTCAAAGTCTCCGTTAACGACCTAATCGTTTGGTGTGTCGCGCAGGCGCTCATCGAAGAGCCGCGGGTCAACGTCAATCTGGTGGGAGATGACATTCATCAGTTCAGCGCCGCCAATGTCTCCGTGGCGATCGCAACCGATGATGGCCTCTTCTCGGCGACCATTTACGCCGCAGACACAAAATCGCCGGCCGAAATATCCGCGGCAACCGCTGAACTCGCAGACAAAGCGCAAAACGGTAAGCTGACCAAAGAGGATATATCTGGAGGGTCTTTCACCGTCTCGAATCTGGGGATGTATGGCATCACGCAATTCACGGCGATCGTCAATCCACCCATGGGCGCGATCCTGGCCTTGGGTAAGGCTACCCAAAAAGTGGTTATAGACGACGGAGAGCAACGAATCGCCACCGTACTGAATGCCACCTTGTCGTGCGACCACCGCGTGATTGATGGCGCCGTCGGTGCCCAATACCTCGCGACACTGGGCGAGGTCATCGGATCACTCTGAGCGACGCCACCCTCATAGGTAGCCTGTCGCGCACCTCATCTAGGGCCTCAGCCCCCCGTTTAACACCGGCTCTGCCTGATCTGCAGTCGCTGGGATTTGTTACCTAACTCCAGCGACTTGTCGTTCAGGGCTCCGCAGTGGGTGCTGCGTTATCGCGCGACCACATCAATTTTGGGCACGAAGATCTGCAGCAGTAGCGCCGAAATCAGATGAAGACTGGCAATCATGAGAAAGACACTCTCATAGCCTGCCTCTTGAATCAGGTAGCCTGCCAGCAAACCCAACAGGCTCCCGCCCAGACTTCCCACCGCGCCAAACACACCCCAGACCGTCGCCACACGGTCTGCCGGGAAAAGATCTGTAGGAAGCGTGAAGAACACCGATCCTTTGACCTGAATGGCAAACAAGCCAAAACAGATTAGCGCCAGAGCCAAGGCGCTCGACGCTGTGTAGTAAGCAGGGATCACGGCGAGGGCAACTAATACCGCACCCAGCCAGATAACTGTTTTCCGCGCGCGATTAATCGTGTGCCCCCGGGTGACCAGTGCCGAACTGAGTGAGCCACCGGTCAGTGCACCAAGATCGGCTGCCACCCAGGGTAACCACGCAAACATTGCGATAGCGCGGAGATCAAAACCCCGTACGTCAATCAAATACTGCGGCAACCAGAAAAGGAAAAAATAGAACGGAAAATCGCTCACCACCCGGGCAATGAGAATGCCCCAAAATTCCCGGTAATTCAGCAGTGTCGTCCAACTGCCCTGACTTTGCTGATTGGAGCGTTGCTCCAGTATCAGCGCTTTTTCGGCAGGTTCAATAGTGGGGTGAGTCTCGGGCAAGTGGTACCAACGCTGCCACAGGAATACCCAGACCAGCCCCAGTGAACCGGGAATGATAAAGGCCCATTGCCAACCGAGCGTTTGTATCGTCCAAACCGTCAGTGGCGGAGTGATAATGGCACCAAGTCCGGCACCCAGCATGAAGATCGCAACAGCCGTGGAGCGCTCATTGGCGGGAAACCACTGAGCCACCGCCTTGCTGGCTGCGGGAAAGTTCGCAGCCTCGGCAAGGCCCAGTAAGACTCTGAGGGCAAAGAAGCTCCAAATCCCACGTCCCAATGCGTGCATTATGGTGGCGACGCTCCAGAAGACCGCGGCGAGGCTGAACGCACGTTTGGTTCCAAGCCGATCGATGAGCGGGCCCGATATCAGTTGGCCGATGCCGTACGCAAGCAGAAACCCGCTGGTAATGAGCCCGTAGTCAGCATCGCCAATGCCAAACTGTTCGCGAATCATCGGCGCCACCACACCAAAGACCGATCGGTCGATATAATTGATGGTGGTAATAACCGCCAACAGAATCGCAATACGCCAGCGCACAGCCATGTTCGCTCCCCTTTTCGTCCTGTCGTTCTAGCGGTCGGCCTCAACCCATCAGATTTACCAGAGGGACCAGAACACCGTTAGCGACAGCACAACGAGTATTGCCCCAAACACCTTGTTCAACAAGGACGCCTGTCCTTGAAAGCGCTGAGTAAAAGCGAGGCGAGACAGTGAGATGGCAACCAACACGTACCAGAGGGCATCTATGAACGCGGCAGTCGCGGCAATAATCAGCTTCTCCGTCAGAGTCGTCTGCGGCTGGATAAACTGACTAAATAGTGCCGCGAAAAACACCGCGATCTTGGGATTGGACAGCGCGATCAAAAAACCTTCCCATCCGGCTCGAGCTTTATTCTCGACGACGTCAACGCTTGTGATAGAGGCGTCGGGTGGCGGCAGCAGGGCCCGCACACCCAGATACAGCAAAAACAGGGCCCCAAGCCCTCTTATCGCATCAAACCACGCGGGCTGTGTCACAAGAATGGCGCCCAATCCACTGACCATCAGCATCGCCCACAGGAAAATGCCGATGCCGTGGGTCACCGCGCATAACATGCCCTGGATTGTGCCGCCGTTCACTGTGTGGCGCACAACGATCGCGAGGCTGGGCCCCGGGGACATTGCACCCAGCAGGCAAACCAGTGCAAGCGGCCACCATTGGGAGACAGACATAGCATTTTCCCTCTTTCTTCGAGCCTGACTGCCCTGATATGGTTATTAAGCAAGAGTAACTTGGTTGAAAGAACTGATAAATTCAGAGAAGTCTTTTAAGTCGCTTAATTTAAGGGTGTTACGGGCGGTCGGACGCCTGAGCAGGCAGGCCCGAATTAATCTCGTTGGCTTCATTCGCCAACCGGTGGTGGCCTGCAACGACCACTACTACACCTTATTTTTTCCGTTGATCTCCACTTAACCAATCGGGGCCAATAGCCTCATTGCCTATCTATTTTTTCGGGCGGAACGTAGTCAAAAATAAAATTGACCCTACTGCTTTCACCCCTATTCATCACGCTATGTTTCATCTGATTATTGATCTCATAGACGCTGCCAATTTCAAACTGATAAGGGCGTCCGTCGATCATAAATCGCACCTTAGAGTTAGTACTAATCGGGATGTGTATCCTATGCCCGTTATGGAAAGAGGGGTGTTTATCAGTGTGTGGGATGATGAACCCGCCTGGTTCAAGTCTTGCGGCCATCGCTCGGATTATCGTGCCTCCAATCGGGTAGTGATCATGTAAGATCTGGTGCATGAGGGGGATGGCTTGTTCAGCAAGCAAACCCCACCCTTTCTCCTGCGTCACCTCAATGTTCGGCCATCCGTCGCCGGTAGTGAACACTAAAACGATAGAATGGGTGTATTGGTGAACCTCATAGTCATTCTGCCGATTTTGATTATCAAGCCACGCCTCCTCTGGTTGATCCAGAATAGCCCGCTGTAGAGGCTCAATATCATATTGTCCGAGTTCTTTTATTGGTATTCCGATATCCATTGTTCTCAAGCAAATTTGACGTCTCAGCTTAGCAGTCTAATATCCCCGCGTGCTTCATGCACTCTTTCCTATCTATTTGAGCAGGCACACCATGTCTGCATGGAGACGACTGGCTATCTTCCTGCAAAAAAACTGAGGAAAATGAGCAAAGTCGATTGGGGTATACCGTTGAAAGTAATCGGAACGTTTATTTTTATGTGCAGCCTTGTATTGAGCTCGTATATATTTAATGCTGTCCGAAGCGACTGAATCTAATACAAATTTTCATACCTTTGTTCCCAAAGCGGTTACGAATGACCTTACAATAATCAGCGAGCTGTAAAGCCTTGTAACTTTTTAAAAGCTAATCGTAAACGACAGCTCATCAGGAAACCCCTATCCGCCCTTGATTCAGACTGTGGGTCTGCTGAACACGGAATACCCTATGCAAGAGATCGCACCAAAACGAAAATATAACGAAATTATTGAACTTCTTCAGAGCGGTTCAGTCATCGAAGCAGAGAAGCTTTGTCGTCAAGCTATTGATGATAATGGTGACGTAAATTTCATTGCACTGCTAGGCACGATCCTGGCGCGAGGAGATGATTTGCAAGGAGCTGAATCTCATCTCCGCAGAGCTGTTCAGATTGCGCCAGCGTACCCAAAGGCGAATGAGGAGCTTGGGTCAATTCTCTTGAATCGTGGTAAACCGGAAGAGGC